>Ga0364893_10265_pt1 | contig 29388 bp, 22 predicted proteins | sample ExccelJu500001D3_FD_206943 | JGI IMG/M metagenome (GOLD analysis project Ga0364893, IMG submission 206943) | Enriched cells from Trout Bog Lake Hypolimnion, Wisconsin, USA - BchlTB.July16.5000.01.D3 | ecosystem: Environmental > Aquatic > Freshwater > Lake > Hypolimnion/Profundal zone | place: USA...
AAATAAGCAATCACGGCAAACATCGTGCCCGTGTGCAACATCACCAAAATCATCGTCATTTGAGGTGAGGTTGGGTCGAGGCCCATTAATTTTTCAGCCACGATGACGTGCGCTGAACTGGAGACGGGCAACAGTTCAGCGATGCCCTGAACCATAGCAAGAATGAGGATATAGAAAAATTCCATGCAGCTCTTTCGGGAAAAAGCGCAAGCATCGCTTATTCTGCGGCGTTTGTCATCCCATGCTTGCCCAAATGATTAATTTTTTTACCTGTTTTTTGTGAGGTATTGGTTGCAGCGTGAATGAGTATTGCCTTAAATGCATTTATTTATTCTTTTATTATTGATTTTTTGCTTTGTTTTTCGAGGATATTTACCGAATTGATCGCCACTATGTGGACTTTGTACAACGGTATCCGCACTTGGTTTTCTACTTTTTTTATCTCACTGAGAAAAAAACACCGTCCTTTTACGCTTCTTTCTCAGAGTGAAATTCGACTTCTGGACTGTCTGATATGGAGATAAATAGAAACAAGTTTTTGATAAAACAATCACTCGATTTTAACGATTTACTTTGTTTTTGCTTCTTGCGATTATATGTTTGGCGCCTTTTTGCTGGTGGTGCCAGCGAGGTGAGGTCTTCAATATGATTCTGAGGGATGTGTGTTTTTGGTGCATGGTAACAGGCATCAAACTTGCTTGTTCGTGAGTGAAACACACTGGCATATCGATTGAAATTCGGCGCGATTCAAAATTTAAATTGGTAAAAGCCAGTTTACACTTTTTTATCGTCAGGATTGTGGACTTGCCTGGCCTTAATTGGGGGAGAACTGATGCGTGATTTATCTGTGTCAGGTGTAAATAAGAAATGCTACATACACAAAGGATCAACATGAATCTCAAAAGAACAAAATTAAATCTTTCGCTTGCGTCACTGTATTCCAATTATCAGGGAGCAAGACACAATACTGGCACGGTTGTTTTCGCCTTGGCGACCAGCTCTTTGATGTTGGTCAATCCGGCCTGGGCACAACAGGCAGCAGATACGAATGCACCAGCAGCAACAGTAGTGAAAGCAGGTGCTTTAACTGATCAGATTCAGTCAATTAATATTACCGCCACGAAACGTAAGGAAGATGCGAGCAAGGTACCATTGAGCGTCTCCGTGATCGGAGGTGATGAATTAACAGCGCAGCATATTACTGACTTTGCTGATGCGACCCGCTCGATACCAAATATTTCTTTTTCGGGGGGCGGTGGCGGTGGTAATGCTGGTAATGGCCCCGGCTTGTCCAATGTGGAAATGCGTGGTATCAGCTCCGCTGCAGGTTCCGCGACAGTAGGTATCTACCTTGACGACGTGTCCATGACTTCCGGTAACCTGTACAGTATGGGGAGTGCAGAACCGAAGTTTTTCGACTTAGATCACATTGAAGTGTTGCGTGGACCACAAGGTACTCTGTACGGCGCGAGTTCCATGGGTGGAACGATCAAATTTATTTCAAATCAGCCAAATACGAAAGTCAATTCGACTGACATCTATACCGAAGTTTCTTCGACCAACGGTGGTGGCACCAATTACCTTGGCAATGTGGTGTTCAACAAGGTACTGAAAGCGGATGAACTGGCACTGCGTGTCGGAATTCAGACTGCACATAATAGTGGCTTTATCAATCAGGTAGATCCAAATACGACAGCTACTGTTGCTAGCGGCATCAATACTGAAGACGATGCTGTCGTCAGGATGGCACTGAAATGGAACGTGACCAAAGACCTCACCGTCACACCTTCCATTTTCTATCAACGGGTGAAAACAGGCGATATTGATGTCGCCTATACTCAGACACTTAATGGTGCACCGTTACCGAACAATACGACGAGTAAAACTGTGCGCGAACCGGGTAACGACGTATTGACAGTGCCGTCGTTGACCTTGAATTACGATACCGGCTTTGGTGATCTGACATCGGTAACGAGTTATTTTAAACGCAATTTTGACCGTACTCAGGATGGTACAACGGTCAATAGCGCTTATCTCGGAACTCAGATTAATAGTAATTATCCAAACCTGGCAAGTGTTGTTGGTGGTTTGCCTTCAACGATTTTTTTGAATAATCAAGTGACGCAATTCTCACAAGAGGTGCGACTGCTTTCTAAGCCTTATGATCCGAATGTTGCGCCATACACGTGGTTGGTTGGTGCTTATGCGTCGAATCAACATACAACCTTGTTTGATAATGAGCCGGTGGTCGGCATTAATGCCGCATTCAAAACTGCTGGCGTGAGCATTACGGATCCGAATGTGATTGCCAATCCGGTCAGTGGTGGTTTTCCGAATGATAATTCGTATTACACTGGACGGTTCTACCACGATACGCAGCAAGCCGTATTTGGCGAAGGTAATTACTATTTCAGCCCTGAAATCCACACAACCTTGGGTGCTCGCTATTTGAAGGCCAGCCAGACATTCACTCGTGATGCGCTTGGTTATTTTGCTAACGATACAACGAATGATGGGGTTGCCCATTCTACGTCGTCTTCGAGCGGTAATAAGCTGACACCTAAGCTCTCTTTGACCTGGGAAGTGGATAAGAGCAATACACTGTACACCTCAGCAACCGAAGGTTTCCGTGTCGGTGGCTCCAATTTCCCACTGCCACTGGGCTACTGTGGTTTGACAGCGCCGAATCCAGTGAGTTATGGCCCGGATAGTTTGTGGAGTTATGAAGTCGGTAACAAGTCGCGCTTCCTCAATAATACGTTGTCGGTTAACGCTGACTTGTTTTACATTAACTGGAAAAATCTGCAACAGGCAATTAACATCCCTGCTTGCGGCTATGCGTATAACACCAATGTCGGGAATGCGACAAGTTCTGGTGCGGAAATTGAAATCAAGTTCAAACCAACTAAGAGTATCGTTCTCGATTTAGCTGCTGGTTATACCGACGCAACTTTGTCCGATAATGCTGGTGCGAATGCGGGTGTGGTCGGCGCGGTAAAAGGCGCCAGAGTGCCAGGTGTACCTAAGTACAATATGGCATTGACGGCACAGTACAATTTCTTCTTGAATGATGATATGTATGGGTTTGCTCGTGCTGCAGGGCATTGGACTGGTGCCAGCAATGGTGCGCTCGATCCATCTAATCCTGACTATCAACGTCCATCCTATTCAACGTATGACGCGAGCGTTGGTTTAAGTCGTGATATTTGGGAAGTAACCTTATTCGTCAAAAATATCACCAATAACCAAGATGTCATTCAGCGTCCGCAAGTACAGGGCACTGCGAATGAAGTGTACCGTATTAACCCAAGAACGATAGGTATGAGCTTGTCAGCCAAGTTCTGATTCTGGTAGCGAAAAAAAGCCCCGCGTTGTTCAACAAACGCGGGGCTTTTTTATGCGAGTGAACTATGGTCTGATCGCATCAATAGAAAATTTCAACGTCTTCGCATCATATTCAAACAATTCAGCGTAGCGTCCCCAGTCTGTGACTGTACGCAAGGTGCGATTCGCTTCAGCTGCATTGAGATGATCTTCTAGTTCTGACATAAAACGCAGGCGCGGTGCCTGATGTTCTTCTCTGTCGTCAAGCACATGCCGTATATGTGCCGCCAAAGGAACGAACTGCAACAGATGTTCGCGAAACATTCGTTTGCGCGCTTCCATGCCAGCTTGTGAAAAAATTTTTCCTGAGGCGGTCAGGCGTATCCTTCCGTCTTTCAGTTCAGCAAATTCAAGTAAATGTAGTGCTTCGGCGATGGGTAATAACATGTCGACGCCAAGGACAAAAGGCCTGGACAACTTAGCCAATTCCGCTTCCCCGCTAAAATAATCAGAACCTAAGGTTTCAATCAGACCACATATACGAATACTTGATGCGCTTGGTAATACCTGCGTAAAGCTGCCGTACAATGGATGTTGTGCATCGATCGATGCGATCGCGCGTGAAGTCAGTATCGAATAGACCTGGTCAACAATGGCATGAAAGTCAGGCGCTAGCCGGTTGCGTGGCTGCGCCAAAGGCACGTCAATCTCCGCGGCAATGCGTCCCGGATTCGATGCGAGTATCAAAATACGATCACACATCAAAACGGCTTCTTCAATATTGTGAGTCACCATCAAGATTGATTTCATCGGTAATTGATGTCCTTGCCAGAGATCGAGTAAATCGCTGCGCAGAATTTCGGAGGTCAATACATCCAGCGCCGAAAACGGTTCATCCATGAGCAAAATGGTTGGCTGCACGACCAAGGCTCGGGCAAATCCAACACGTTGTCGCATGCCGCCCGAGAGTTCGCGTGGATACGCAGACTCGAATCCATCCAGACCAATCACATCAATCGCTGCCAAAGCCCGTTGACGTGTTACATCCGCCGGCAAACCCAATGCATCCAGGCCCGCTTCAACGTTCTCTAACACAGTAAGCCACGGGAACAAAGCAAATGTCTGAAACACCACGGCAATCCCTTCGGCGGGGCCATTGAGCGGTTTGCCTTTGTAGAGAACTTCGCCTTTACTGGCGTGTATTAAACCGGCGGCGATACGCAATAAGGTTGATTTACCGGAGCCAGAACGCCCTAATAAACCCAAAATTTCACCAGAACGTGCTGTGACATTGATGTCTTCTAACACTGGCAAATTTCCTCCTTCAGGTTTAGAAAAGGTCTTACCTATGTGTTGCAGAGCGATGACGGCCTCTTTACTGGTGTCGTCGATAGGTGAATTGATTACGCTTGAAGTCATCATCTTTTTCATTCTCAATCCAATTTAGTGCGACGTTCTGCAAATGCATAGAGCGGACGCCAAAGCAAACGGTTCGTTGCAATCACAAACAACGACATCAAGCTGATGCCTAAGGCGATGTGTGCATAGTCGCCAGATGCCGTCATGTCTGCGATGTAAGCACCAAGCCCAGCGCCATTTAATTTGGTGGGACCCCAGCTGACGACTTCTGAAACGATGCTGGCATTCCATGCACCGCCTGACGCTGTAATGGCACCAGTAATGTAGTAGGGTAGAATCCCTGGCAACATCACATCACGCCACCAACGCCAACCTTTAATCCTGAAACTGTGCGCTGACTCTAACAAATCAGCAGGAAAGGCCGTTACTCCTGCAATCACATTAAACAGGATGTACCATTGTGTCCCAAGTATCATCAGCGGCGTGAGCCAGATGCGTGGGTTGGCGTTGTAACGCACAATGAAAAAGACTGCGATGGGAAACATCAGATTCGCCGGAAATGCCGCCAGAAACTGTGCAAATGGTTGTACGATCTGCGCCCAGCGCGGCCGGAGTCCGACCGCAACACCAATCGGTACCCAAATCAAACTGGCGATGATGATCAGGATAATCACTCGTGTTAATGTCAATAAACCCGCCTGAAACACGACGACCAGATCGTTCATTGACACTTCATTTTTAAAATAATGCAGCAACATCCATAAGCCATAAGTCAATCCCAGAAGCACCGATGTAAGCCAAAGACGGTCAACAATCTGAGGCGAACCCTTGGGTCTGGTCAGAGCTGGAATTTTATCTATCCAGGACAAACGTGCGCGTCCCACACGTTGCAGACCATGGGTAAAATGCGCAGCGATAGGGTGTAGAAAGCGCGTATTGCGGATCAGTGAAACCAGCCAGCTCTTAGCATTAACCTGTGCAGTGGTTTGCTCAAAGCGAAATTTTTCTGCCCAGGCTACTAAGGGTCGAAACAGCAGTTGGTCATACATTAAAATCGTCATGCTCATCGCTACAATCGCCCAGCCTATCGCCGATAGATTGCGATGCTCAATCGCTGTTGCGACGTAGGATCCGATGCCAGGCAAGGTGATTTGCAAAGTACCAACGGTAATCGCTTCAGATGCCACGACAAAGAACCAACCGCCTGACATCGACATCATCATATTCCATATCAGACCAGGCATCGCAAAAGGCACTTCCAGGCGCCAGAAACGTTGCCAGCCAGAAAATCGAAAACTACGACTCGCTTCATCCAGATCATTCGGAATCATGCGTAAGGATTCATAAAAGCTAAAAGTCATATTCCAGGCTTGACTGGTAAAAATGGCGAAGATCGCTGCCAGTTCCGGCCCCAATACATTGCCTGGAAACAATGCAATAAAAAACACTGTGGTAAATGATAAATATCCTAAGACGGGTACTGACTGCAACACGTCTAGTAATGGAATGAGCACCATCTCAGCACGGAGGCTTTTAGCGGCTAAAGTTGCATACACAAATGTAAACATTAACGAAGCCAACAAAGCCGCTAACATACGCATGATGGTGCGCAGGGCATAATTAGGTAACGCTGCGATCGATAAAGAAATCTCAGGCTGATGTGCAACGGCAAACGGTTGTAACATTTGGCGGGCACCCGAGCCGATTAAGATCACCACCGCCAATACCAAAAGAATAGCGAACAAGTCGCGCCAACCCGGCACATGTTGATTCCAGCCATCTCTCACTATCAATGTGAGGTTTTGATGCATGTGGTACCTCTGTGAATCTGGACGACAATCCGGTATGTTGAAATATGGAAATCTGATGCTGATATGGCTTGTTGAGATTAAGTCGATGCAATGATCTTTCACTTCGGTATTCGTATTTATTCGTCTTTGTGAATATAAACACTTTAAACACCTAAAGTCAGTGGAACCTGTGCCATATCAAACGTACAGCAAAGGGTAAGAGCGAAACGAGCTTAGGCGTAGATTGTGGCAAGTTGATGACAAGGAGAGGACTCTTTGATATTGAGCAAATTACTGACATATCACCGGCAAGTCCATGACAAGTACTGAAACTTCACGAAATTAAAAAATATTCTGTTTTGCCTACAATATGTTCAAGTCTCAAACGTCTTCATAGGTATGACATCACCAAATAAGCCAGACAACACGCATCAACAGCACAGTGCCATCACTGAAGCAGTCCTTCGTTTCCGTCAGAAACTAGCGGGCTTTATTGATACAGCCGATTTTAAAAGCCTCAATTTGCTCCAGAAATTCAGGCTCCGTGTGCACGGCATGCAAGTCGCGTATACTCCCAACGCTGATGCTTGTCGTGCATGTGGTCTTTGCGCGACAGCTTGCCCGGAAAAGGCCATTACTCTTGGACGTAAAAACTAAAAATGATGACGACAGATCCTAGCTCTTCCAAACCAATATTCTCGACCTACCAAAAGATGGTCGTTGCTATGCTGGCATTTTTACAGTTTGCTGTGATTCTCGATTTCATGTTGATGTCGCCCTTGGGCGCGACCATCATGCCTTCAATGGCGATTTCTGCCAAGCAATTTGGTCTTGTGGTTTCTGCTTATGCTTTCAGTGCTGGTTTGTCTGGCTTGCTGACCGCAGGCTTTGCCGATCGTTACGATAGAAAGAAGCTGCTTTTGTTTTTTTATACCGGCTTCATACTTGGTACCGTCTGGTGCGGGATGGCGCAGAGCTATGAAATACTGTTGCTGGCGCGTATTGTGACGGGCTTGTTTGGTGGCGTGATTGGTTCTATTGTATTGGCGATTGCGACCGATTTATTCGCACCGGAAATGCGTGGCCGCGTCATGGGCATGATACAAACGGCGTTTGCCGCAAGCCAGGTATTGGGTATTCCCTTTGGTTTGTATTTATCGAATCGTTGGGATTGGCATGTGCCTTTTTTTGCGATGGCCTTGTTAGGTCTGATCGGTGGATTGTTAGTGCTATGGAAATTGAAACCAGTTGATGCTCATCTGGCGATTCCGCAAGAGCATAGTGCCTTTAAGCATTTGTTCCATACCGTGACTGAGCCACGGTATTTATTGGCGTTTGCCACGGTATCGTTGTTGCAAACAGGTGGTTTTATGCTGATGCCTTTCAGCAGTACTTTTGTGGTCAATAACCTGGGTATTAGCATCCATCAGTTGCCGACTTTGTATATGATCACTGGTTTGTGCACGATCTTTTTTGGACCAATGATCGGTAAGATTTCGGATGCGGTCGGTAAATTCAAGGTTTTCATTTTCGGCACCTTGATGTCAATGCTGATGGTCGTGATTTATACTCATATGGAATCAGTACCGTTCGCCATTTTGGTGGTCGTCAATGTACTACTGTTTGTCGGTATTTTCTCGCGCATGATTCCATTTCAGGCGATGATGGCATCTGTACCAACGCCAGTGCAACGTGGTTCTTTCAGTGCCATCAGTGCATCAATCCAGCAATTGTCGGGCGGTATCGCTTCTGTTGTGGCAGGTCACATCGTTAGCTTCGATACGGCAGGAAAGCTTCAACATTATGATAGGTTGGGTTATGTCGTAATCGGCACTTCGATCGTTGCCTTTTGTATTTTGTGGCGTTTGCAGCACGTCAATGGCCGTGCTGCGGTCGTATTCAGTGGTACCCGTTCCGTTTGAAAAAATAATAGCGAAGAGGAAGTGTCGCGCGAGCAAAAGTAAAAATAAAAGGATGATCCGTGTTTAAGTTACCCAGCGTTGCCACAGCGCCATTTTGCCCTTCAGAAGTGACGGGTACGGTTGCGGTTATATCGACCGATCCTGCGTGGAAAAAAGTGCTGCGCTTCGCGGGACCTGGTTTGTTAATCTCAATTGGCTATATGGATCCCGGCAATTGGGCAACCGCGATATCTGCTGGATCCTCGTTCGGCTATTCGCTGTTATTTGTCGTTGTTTTATCCAGCCTTGCCGCGATGTTATTGCAAAGCATCAGCCTCAAATTGGGTATCGTCACAGGCAAGGATCTTGCAAAACTTTGTAGCGAGCAGTACCCGCGACCTACCGCACTTGTTATGTGGGCGTTTGCAGAACTATCCATTATTGCCTGCGATGTTGCTGAGGTACTTGGTTGTGCACTGGCGTTTAAGTTGATTTTAGGCGTCTCTTTGCCAGTGGCAATCGGTATTACCGCTCTCGACACTATTTTGGTTTTAGGCTTAAAGGGGGCAGGATTTCGTAAAGTAGAAGCCATCATTCTGGCGCTGATTGCGACCATTAGTCTTTGCCTTTTGGCAGAGCTGATTTTATTGCGTCCTTGCTGGGAATGTGTCGCGCAAGGCGTGCTTCTATCAATCAGCACGCTGGAGAATACCGATGGTTTGTATCTGGCGATCGGCATTCTCGGCGCGACTGTCATGCCGCACAATCTGTATCTTCATTCTTCTGTTGTGCAAACCAGAAAAATTGGCAACAGCGACGCGAGCCGCCGTGAAGCAATCCGCTTTGCCAATATCGATTCGATCATTTCTCTGTTTTTTGCCTTATTGATTAATGCCGCCATCCTGATTCTGGCGGCAGCAGCTTTTCATGGGAAATCGGTAGTAATGGAATTAGATGAAGCTTACCATTTGCTTGATCCAGTGACGGGTAGTGCGTTTGCGGGATTGATCTTTGGCATCGGTTTATTGGCTTCTGGTCAGAGTTCAACTTTTACTGGCACGATTGCCGGACAGGTGATACTCGATGGTTTTCTCAACATGAAAATCCCGTGCTGGCAGCGACGTCTTGTGACGCGAGGCCTGGCCTTGATTCCGGCACTCATCGGCGTCGCGGTCTGGGGTGAACATTCGGTTGGAAGGCTATTGATTTTGAGTCAGGTTGTGTTGAGCTTACAATTGCCTTTTGTGATGTACCCCATGATTAACATGGCGGCAAGTGAGCGCCTGATGGGCAGCTTTAAAAGCTCAGTTATTGTGCAACTGACGGCGTGGATACTCTTTGCGATGATTTCTGCAGCAAATCTCTGGTTGGTATTGCATACATTTGACGTGATTTAAGACTCGTTTCATGAAATTCTAAAAGTTGCAAAAAATTATTTTAAAATAGATCAATTTTTATTAATCTTAAGCTAAGATGTGATCTCATTTTTTCCAACCTAAGGGAGCTCTGAAGTGAAATTAATACGCCTTATCAGTACGTGCATGGTTGCCGCTTGTATCGTTTTATCTGGCTGCGCATCGATTAATGATGTCGTCGTCGCTAAAGAAAGCGGTAAAGAAGGTCTGGCCCATGAATATGCCATTACGCAGGATCAGGCTTGGGATATCGCCAGAACCGTATTCCGCTGGGAAGGTGCCGATGGTATTGAAGAGCACCGTTCTGAGGGTTACATGCTTACTTCTTCCGGGATGAGTTTAGGCTCTTCAGGTGCAGTGATGGGTGCCTGGGTAGAAAACGGAACTGACGGTAAAGTCAAAGTCACCGTTGTGACAAAACGTCGTGTGAAGACTGAAATTTTCATTGCCTTGTCAGAAGAAGGATTCCATCGTCGGTTCACACAAGCAGTGGCAATCGTGAAATCGGGTCAGAAACTGCCTTTAACGGCTCCTGCATCGTAAGCAAGAAACAACTCAATCCTTCCAAAAAGCCTCTTTCCGCGCCTGCGAAAAGAGGTTTTTTTATGTCACCGCAGATGTACGTTGCTGCTGACCAATGATGAGTCGTACAAGGATGTCTTACTAAAGTTCTGGCGCCGAAGGAAAATCGACCGGAATCTCCGTTGTACTATGTAAATAATTGCTGATGGTTTTATCTCCTATTACCATCATTACATCGACCAGATTGCCTTCGTTCCAACCAGCACCAAAGAAGGCTTGTAATACCTCTTTGTCAGTGTGACCGCGCGTCATCATCACATTGTGGGTGAGTTTCGTCAACGCATCGAGACGCGCATCAAAACGCGCGCTGCCGCGACGAATTTCTAACACTTCTTCATCACTGAATCCGAGCATTTTGCCAACCATGGTATGGGCGGCAAGGCAGTAACGGCAGCCATTAATCTGACTGACACTCAAATTGATGACTTCACGTGCTTTTGGTGAAAGTGAACTCCTGGCATTTTGTAGTGCTAAATAGGTTCCTAATGCTGTTTCTGAATGGGTAAATGTCGCATACAAGTTAGGGACAAAACTCAATGATTTCTTTAAGTTATCCATTAATGCCTGGTTGGCTGGTGATGCTTGTTCGTAAGTTGGTACGAGAACGGTAGTCATGATCATTGATCCTTCTTATTGGGCTGTATAGCCGCCATCGACAGCGATACTTTGGCCAGTTAAATAACGTGCTTTGTCAGAAGCGAGGAAAACGATGGTTTGCGCGATTTCCTCAGGTTGGGCGCCGCGTTTAGCGGGCATCATGGCAAACATACCTGCTTTGGCGTCGGCATTGCCGCCGGTGAAACGATCTAGCATGGCTGTCTCTACCGGGCCCGGGGCAACGGCATTGACACGAATGCCTGTTGCGGCCACTTCCAATGCTGCGGTTTTGGTTAAGCCTTCTACAGCATGTTTGCTGGCGACATAAACTGATGCACCTGCCATACCAACCTGACCCGCGATACTAGAGAGGTTGATAATGGAGCCGGAACCTTGCGCTTGCATCAACGCTAATTCATATTTGAGGCTGAGCAAAACGCCTAAGACATTCGTATCAAAAGTGGCGCGATAATTGCTGATAGTCTGGCCAGTAATCGGACCAAGTTCGCCTTCCATGCCTGCATTATTGACAGCCACATCAATACGATCGAAGCGCTTGACTGTGTTGGTAATCAAAGCCTTGACCTGCGTTTCGTCGCTGACGTCTGCTTGTAAAAATTCGGCGTCAACGCCTTTGTCACGCAACTCTTTAACCAATTGAATGCCCGCTTCTTGTTTGCGTCCGGAAACGACCACGTTGTATCCTTCTTCAGCAAAGGCGAAGGCGGTTGCACGACCTATACCGGTTAATGCGCCAGTAATTAAAACAGTTAATTTACTCATGTTATGACTCCAATGGGGTGATGTGGAGTGAAGTATGGTCCCGACTGAAACTGACTACTAGACCAAAAAATAGACTATCATTCATTCCAATCAGGAATAAATTGAGTGAACCATGGATAGATTACTAGCGATGCAAACCTTTGTTCGCGTGGTGGAAACCGGCAGTTTTTCGGCTGTAGCGCGTGAACAGGCGAGTACACAGAGTGCCATTAGTAAGCAAGTTGCGGGATTGGAAAAATATCTGGGGGTACGATTATTGGTCAGAACCACACGTGCGGTGACACCGACGGATGATGGCTTACGTTATTTTGAAGAAGTGCGGCGACTGGTGGCTGAAATTGGCGAAGCAGAATCGCATTTGCGGGAAGGTGAACGAGCTCTTTCCGGTCCTTTGCGGGTCGCCACTTCAGTTGGTTTTGGTCTACGTGTGCTACTACCTCATGTTCGTTCCTTCATGCGTAAAAATCCCGATGTCATCATTGATCTGAAGCTCGATGATGGTTTTGTTGATTTGGTTGAACAGGGTATCGACGTTGCCGTGCGTATTGGCAGTCTGGCTGATAGTTCTCTTGTTGCTCGCCGGATCGCGACCTCGCAAAGAATGCTGGTAGCGAGCCGCAATTATCTGGCGCAGTTGGAGCCCGGACAACAGCCACCAAAAATTCCGCAAGATTTACAGCAACATGCCTGCCTGGTCTACACAGAATTACGCATGCGTAATCAATGGGAATTTAGCACAGCTGATGGTTCCACCGTCAGTGTCCGGGTACATGGGCCTTTGCAAACAAATAACTCCGAGGTCTTACGCGCATGTCTGCGAGATGGCATGGGGATTTGTTATGTCCCGGACTGGTTGATCAGTGATCTGATCGCATCAGGTGAAGTAGTAGAGTTAATGCAAGACTGGTTGCTCAAACCAATCCCTATCCATTTAATCAGCCCTGCGGCACGCAAACATTCCGCCAAGGTCAGAGCCTTTGGTGATCATATGGCGGCGTCTTTATCGCTGACCGAAGTAGCGTGACTTCAAGATATTTGCGACAGCTGCAACCCGCCAATACAGGAATTTCAGATGCGATCCTACGCTTTACGCCAAAGCGGTCTGATCCTTAAGAACAATAGGTAAAGCCAATCTAACATGAAGAGTGTGGGGCGGTTGGAAAGCAGTGGTGTCATCCATGACAAGGCCGGTAAATGTTTCCACATTTCGACGAAGGCTGCTGCCCCTTGAACTAAATTACCGTTTGCATCTCTGACGTGCAGTCGCGCTAACGCGGCTGGCCTGTCAAGCGTCGCACCGAGTTCTTGTTCATTGCAGACGCTGGCATCTATCCATGTTATTTGCTCGCCACCTTTTAATTTTTGGTAAGTTGCAATCTCTTTGGAACAGATAGGACATGCGCCGTCAAAATACACGGTGCAACCATTTTGTGGCGTGCTGACAGAAGGATCAGAGGTGGTCATGGTGATACCTGTGGATAGTGCAATAGCATGATGTAACGCCAATTTGAATTGCAAACTGGCGTCATCAAGGCCTCATTATGCCACTAATGGAGATTTTAATTTTTTGTCAGAAAATATGTTCTCTGATATGCCAGATTGATAAAAATGGCAATCTGGAATACCAGAGGCGACGTTTTTTTACGTAATTAAAACTTATATGTCGCACCAATTTGAGCACTACGGCCAATGTACTGGTACAAGGATGGATCGTAGTAACCACGATACGTGTTCATCCAGACAGCGTCAAATGGTGGTGCGCGATTCAGTAAATTATTGACGTTTGCATACAGTCTCCAGTTTTTAATACCGGAATAGCTGGCTGATAAATTAAACAAGCTATACGACGGCGCATCGGAGCTGGCTGTGTTAATCACTTGCTTATATCCACCTGTGAATTGCCAGCTCAGAGAAGTGGTCCAGTTATTTTTTGCCAGACTCAGACTGGTATTGCCTTTCCAGCGTGGCAACGCACCACCGAATACAGTGTTGTTGGCACCGTTATTGCCTGCAAAATCCGGGACGATGCTATTTGGAATTTTGAAATGCCAGACGTAGGCCCAGTCGCTGTTCAGGGTGAAGGTACCGATGCTACTTGGCACGACTTGTTTCAGCGTCGCTTCAAAACCATCTGTATTCAGAAACGAGATGTTTGAGTACGGCAAATTGTAAAGTGGCTGTCCGGGATTATCGGCAACAATGGCAGCAACATTCGGCTGGCTGATGACATTGCTGACATAGATTTTGTACCAATCCAAACCAATATCGGTTGTCTTGGTGGGAGAGAATTGGAAACCGAGATTGTAGTTTTTGGTTTTCTCCGCCTGCAAGTGAGGATTGCCAGTGAAATACTCGTTCACGTTTTGGTTACCTACGACCTGGTACGTCACACTTTCTTTTTGATCGAGTTCAATCAGGGTCGGTGCACGGAATCCGGCATTGTACGAACCATACATCGTGAATGACTTTGTTGGTTGATAGCGCAATGCAACCCGCGGTGAGAATACGCCACCAAAGTCATTGTAGTGATCATAACGACCAGCTTGACTCAGAGATAAATTGCTCAAGAGTGGCACGTCAACCTGATAGTACAAAGCGGCAGCATTCCGTTGACCTTCAACACGCTGCGTGATCGGATTAACAAAGTCAAATGAGCCCGCACCAATGAATTCACTCTGATGTTGGAATTGCGCACCAAAGCCCAGGCCTACGTCACCTGCCGGGACTTTGAACACATTCCCTGAAGAGATCGTCGCATCTAAGGTATCAAGCTTAGACAACGCGTGGTAATTGGACGTACCGAACAAACCTGGTAGCGCATTCAATGTCGTTGGGCTAAATGTGGCAGGTGTGACACCATTCAAATAATTTTGCACAACAGACGCATTGATTTGATTACTGTAAGCGTTTGAGACATCACTTTGTGAATGACCGTAAGAAGTTGCCCAATCCCAGTCACCATATTTTTCAGTTGTAAAAGAACCCTTGATGCCGGATGAAATTCGATAGAAATTCGATGTTGTGTGAAGTACCTGAGAGTCAGGGAAATAGTAACTCAATGGATTGCCGCCAAGCGTAGGCGCAAACGGTGTATATCCGGTGCCTGGCACAAAGTACAGCGATGGCACTAACGCATTCGCGCCGAAGCCAGCCTGACCTGCGGCGAGAGACGTGGTATTGTGACTATCCATCAGATCAATGAACGCCTGGCTGTAGTCGCCGATACGGAAATCCGCATGTATCTTGGCGCTGCTACGCATTACTTGCGCTGCCAGTGATTGTGCACTGGCGCCATTTTGGGAACAGACTGTGCCCGCTGTAAGCGCCTGCAAATTGTTTAAGCCCGGTGTGATTTGTGCACCTGGACCACATACAGGGAGGGCTTGAGGTCCACCCGGCGTCATTACAAATGAGCTCGGCTGCGCGAACAAGCCGCCTTTTTTATCAGTGTAATCCTGTGTGCTGGTCAAGTCCCTTTGCGACATGGAGATACCGCTTTGATCCAGATAACTTAATGCTGTCGTGACGTTGTAGCGATCTGTGTCAAGATTGCCAAAGCCATTGAGCACACTCAAACTTCGGGTATATTGACCGCCCATTTGCGTTCCACCGATGTTACCGTCAACTTCTGTCCCGTGAACATTTTTCTTCGTAATGATATTGACGACGCCAGCGATGGCGTCCGATCCGTATTGAGACACCGCTCCGGCTTTGACGATGTCTATATGATCGATGATGTTTAATGGAAGCGTGTTGAGATCGGTGAAAGTGTCTGTACCACCAGATGCAAAGGCATAGGGTGTTGCGCGCTGACCGTCAATGAGCACTAGCGTATATTTGACACTCAGGCCACGCAAGGCAATGCCTGTTGCGCCGGGGGATTGATTTAGCACCGTACTTTCATTGTAACTGCTGCCCGAGTTTGCGCTGATGTCACGCAAAAAGTCGGCGACGGTGGAAGCTCCGCTTTCTTGAATATCGGCTGCCGTGACATGCTGCACTTGATTATATTCGGTTCTGTCTGAGGCGCGTATCAGCGAACCAGTCACCTCAACACGTTGCATAGGTACATTTTCGGAAGCGTCAGCATATGCTCCAAAGGACATTGTCAATGCTGCACTGCCAGCAACGGTTGAGAGCAACGTCGAAGGATGGGGTAATGCGCACGGTAGCGTACGAGCGACCAGAGTTGAAATAAATTTTTTCATACGGAAGTTCTTTTCAAAGATATTTTTTGGATTTGCAAAATGGATAATGGGCGATAGAAATCACTTCAAAGCGTGAGGAAAGTGTTTCGTTGAATGGGTGTGGACAGTGCATCCGATGGCGCAAAGAAGATTGATACATCGCGAGAAAGCGAGAACGATTGCGCAACGCAATACCGTGGGGCGTGACGAAGCCTTGCACATTATTTCTGCAATCGCAGGACGTGTTTAACCAAGACGTGAGCGTGCATCAGCACGACTCGCGAACAAAGGCAAAGCGCGACCCTGACCAAGACGCCACATCGAAAAAACGACGAACGTGCCGATCAATAAATCAATCAATTTTGGGAAGAGGGAATGAAGCTGGCAATACGCCAGCATGCTACAGCTCGCAACAAGCAAGCTGCAGGAGAGAGGTCTACCTGGAGCTTGCGATAACTACGGGGCTGATTACCCATCCACCGGATAAAGGTGTGTATCTACAACTATAACTGTCCAAGATCGGACCTCCTATGTAACATAATGCGGCGGATTCTAAGCGCCTTAGTTTTGCTGTGTCAAGTAAATAAAGTGTAAACGCAGAGTAAACATTTTTATTGTTTTCATTATTTTTTTTAGGCGCTTCTACACCAGATCTCCAGTAAAGTTGCATGAGATTGACGGTGATTTTTAAGACTATTTTTTTCTGATTTCCGCAGAAATTTTTTTCGTATTTTTTTGTGTATTTCGATTTTCTTTGAACTTTAATCAGTATCAAAGCTTCATTGGAATAAATTTATTTTTTTCACTTGACTTGCTTTTGCAATAAAAACTAAAATTCGCCATCGAAAAAACATGGAGCTTTGATCTTGGACAGTTGCAGTTGTCGCTTGCTGAATTTGGGATACACCCCAGCCAATATCGTTGAAGCTCTGTAGTCATCTCTGCTACAGCAACGATGTTGCTGTAGTGTCACCGACCGTCTCGGTCATTTCCAAACTTGTTTGCCACACGATGCTATGCGCTAGTGTTGACGATTGCTCTCTGCGAGCTAGCCGTCAGTTTGTTCGTCGTATCGCCGCGAGCAACCTTGCCTATCGATCTGAGTTCTTAAGCATACGTTTAATTTGAAGTGGATTGAAAGGGAAGAGTGTTCGATAAGCCATCGACCTTTTCATTGATCGGCATTCTTTTTTCAAGCGAGTATCAGAATGAAAAAAACAGAAATGTTAAACCTGACTGCCAATGGCCGGCATGTTGAAAAATCTAGCAACTGGAATTTTGGATGGTCTAGTCGACAAGTCGACGCAGCAATAAAAAGCCGACGTCTTTCTGTTGATCACGGCGCCAGACATAGTGGTAATGAATCAGGTAGTTCGACGAGTAAAATGACGTCCGGACGATAAATCGGTTCTGCCAAAATGATGCACATTCATCGGCAAATTCAGTAGCAAATTCAGTAGTAAAGTCAGTGGAAATATGGGAACTGAATATAGTCAGTCGGAAAAACCTTGTACAACCTGGCGATGGGGGTTAGCATCAAGTGAAATATTTCATTATTCTCATCTGAGTAGCTCCACATTCTCATGCTAAATATGTCGATATTGTCGCGCTTTTCTTGTTCACTTTTGCTTGGCTGCTTGCTTTTGCCTTTATCAGGCAAGACAGCGAACGTCATTGATTATCCGTTTCAAGAAAATTCAATTGCCGTTTGCAAAGTCGATTTACGTAAAGACCAATTGCAGATGTTCTGGCGTGATGAGAAGAAAAACGTCTTTGGCAAATTTGGTGTTTTGCAAAATTGGCTTAATCAACGCGGTAAATCCTTGGTATGTGCAACGAATGCCGGGATTTATGAAGAAAATTTGCGTCCTCTGGGTTTGTATATAGAAAATGGCGTCGAATTACGTCATCTCAATGTACGCAAAAATGCTTACGGTAATTTTTATTTACAGCCAAACGGTGTTTTTGTTATTCGTGGTACGCAAGCGCATATTATTAATACCGATCAATTTGCTGCTGAACGAAGCATGCAGTGGCAAGATGTGACTTTTGCCACGCAATCTGGACCTTTGTTGATTGAACATGGGCGTATCAATCCCATGTTTTCCTCCGGCTCGGATAATCGCTTAGTCCGTAATGCGATATGTACGTTGTCAATCAATGAAAGTGCAATGGTCGTCTCGCGTGGCCCAATCAGTTTTTTTGATTTTTCCCACTTTCTCAAAGATAAATTGAACTGTACTGACGCACTTTATCTGGATGGTAGTGTTTCTCGTTTTTACCCTGGGTTAGGTTCAGACATTGGACCACAATTTGGCGTGATCCTTGGGGTTGTAAAGTGACTTCAGTATCGGCAACCTGGCTCCAATTCTCTCTTCTTTGAGTATTTTTATAATTTATTGCTAATTTGAAATTATTCAATTATTCTCTTCGCACATTGGCTCGCTACTCAAGCAGTTCCATTCAGCTGATGAATCTTCCTGCATTTTATTGAAAAAATATTCAGGAAAGCTCTATGCATGTGATTCAACTACCCATGGTTTTAAATAAACGAATAATGTTAAGAGGAGACTGAATTGAGTAAAAAGATATTATGGATCGTGATAGGCCTCGCTGTACTGTTCTCGATCGTGATTGCAGCGATGGCACCATTGTCACAGGGGGACGCGTCACGCGCAACGGCGCAAATTGCTACGGTGGATGATGCATGGAGAGCCGCATTGCCGCGTGATCCGGTGGCGGCAACCGAAGCTTATATGGCACGTATTTCGCCAGCGGCAAAAGCACGTTCAGACGCGTATTTTGAAGGTGGATATTGGTTGCAATTGCTTGATCTCGTCGTTGGTCTGGCTGCTGCACTTCTTTTGTTGCGGACCAGAGCATTAGCAAGCACGCGCGACTGGATCGCCAAAAAAGTACGTCCATTGTGGCTCATTGATACGTTGACAGCGATGGTTTATAGCGTTTTGGTTTCGCTCATTACCTTTCCTGTGACGGCTTATGAAGGCTACTATCGCGAACATTTATATGGCCTGTCGAATTTAAACGCGATTGATTGGCTCGTGGAAAATATCATGATGCTTGGCATCTCAACGGTAGGGATGGGGATAGCGGTTGGAATTCTTTATATCGCCCTGCGCCGCACGAGCCGCAATTGGTGGATTTGGGGTGCTTGCATTGGTGTTGTATTGACCGGTGTCATGATGCTCCTGACGCCGACTTATATCGATCCCTTATTCAATACCTACAAACCAATTACTGATGAAGGTATTAAAACACCTGTGATGGCAATGATGCGCGCCAATGGTGTGCCGATTGATAATCTGTATCAGTTTGACGCGTCTAAACAAAGCAACCGCGCGAGTGCCAACGTGTCCGGAATTTTTGGTTCTGCCGCAGTGCGTATGAATGACAATTTACTTAATCACAGCACTGTGAGCGAAGTTAAGGCGGTATTGGGGCACGAGTTAGGTCATTACACAATGAATCATATCTATAAAGCCTGGATGGAAGTTGCTATCATCCTGGTCATCGGATTTGCTTTCGTAAAATGGTCATTGGATTGGTCCATTGCTAAGTGGGGTGGAGCGTTTGGCATTAGAGATCATGCCGATATTGCAGGCTTCCCTTTATTTGTTGCTCTGTTTTCAGTCTTCATGTTCATCGCCACACCGATTGACAATACGCTGATAAGGACGCAAGAAACAGAAGCTGATTTGTTTGGTTTAAATGCGTCGGCTGAACCGTTGGGTTTTGCAGAAGCCATGCTGAAGTTAACTGAATATCGCAAATCTGATCCCGGTAATGTCGAAGAATTTATTTTTTTCGACCACCCAAGTCCAAAGAAACGCATCTTTGCCGCCATGCGTTGGAGAGCGGAACAACTGAAGCCTTGAAGAAGATCGTTGAAGCAAATCGTTGCAGTCATTGACTAAAAAAATAGACCGGCTGTTCTTCGGTCTATTTTCTTGTACATCCAGCTTAGTCTTATTACTTCGTCGCCCGTCTTCCCCATTCTGCGGCAGCAATGATCATCGCTGCCGAGACAATAATATTGAGGCTAAACGGTTGCCCGGTGGTTATCACCACAACGATAGTTGACAGCAAGGGCGTCAGAAAAGCGAAGACCCCAATGCGGCGTGGATCGCCAGTTTTCATTGCCGCATCCCACAGAAAAAACGCACCGCCCAATGGCCCCAGACCCAGCACTGCAATTCTGAATAAATCGCCAGACGATAGTGTTGTCGCAGGTTCAAACAAAAAGTGACATGCCAAAGACAGTATGCCGGAGATCGCTGCAAAGCTACCCACCGCCGCTGTCTCAAAATGCGCAACGCGCCGTGTACCCAATGAATACGTTGCCCAGATCAGCGCGGAGCCAAATGCGAAGAGGTAACCAGTATGAAATCCACCGCTTAATTCCGCATTGCTACTGCGTCCGATAATAGCAACGGCCGCACCGCTAAAACCTAACAGCGCCGCACCGATATGCGCACGACGTAATCGGGTTTCCGGCAGTATCCATGGCGCAAGCACGACCATGCCAAGCGGCCACAGATAATTGATCAGATTCGCCTCCACCGCAGGTGCTGTGCGCAATGCGATGAAGAATAGCAAGTGAAAACCAAATAATCCGTAGACGCCCAATAACAAGGTTGGCAGAGGTACTTTCCATGCTGACAGCCGAAAGCCAGAAAGGGGAAGGGCAATTAGACTACCGATGATCAGCGCGATACCTGTCAACAAAAACGGCGGTACATGCGATAGCGTGACACCCAGCGCGGCGAGGATGGACCACAAGGCGATAGCAGAGAGGGCAAGGAGATCTGATTTCATCAGGTATTTTTTCTTCTTTAACGAATTTCGACTTGATAACGGAAGCGGTCAGCAGGCCCGCGTGAACGCCGCCATTCCAGAGGCTGTCTATCATAACCAAGTGCCAGCCTGTCGATCACAATGACTGGCTTGTCTTTGGAAATGCCGAGTTGCTTTGCAACCTCTGCATCGGCGGTTTCTACCGTCAATGTTTCTTGCGCTGAGGCGACTGTTTGTCCGCATTTCTCTTCATATAACGGGTACAACAGATCACCAAAGTCAGGTAGCTCCAAATGCATCAGTGCACCAAATTGTGCGTGCGGCAGCCAGATTTCTTCCAGCAAAACGGCTTTGCCATCCACCAGACGTAAGCGATCCAGTCGGATCGTTTTCGCGCGCTTAGTCAGACCTAATGCAGATGCGACTGACTCTGGTGGTGTCAACAACGCGCGTTGAAGAATGCGTCCCTCGGGTACTTTATTCTTTGTTCCTTCCGTCTGGTGCCGGAAAAAACGAAACAGCGACGAATTAAAATTTGGCCTGCGCACAAAGGTGCCGCGTCCTTGCGACCGTTCAAGCAAGCCGTCTGCGACCAGCGTATCAACTGCCTTGCGAACGGTGCCAATCGCCACCTTGTAAGTTTTGGTGAGTTCGGCCTCGGTCGGAATGGCAGAGTCAGGTTGCCATTCGCGATTCATGATTTTTTCTATCATGTCGTCGCGTAAGCGGTGGTAGAGCGGGAGGCGGTCGTCGGATTGATTCATATCTACATATAGATGATTACTTGTTTGCACTGTAACCCGAAGCCCGTTGTTCGTCCAGAGCTAAACTTTGGTTGACATTGCCGACAGATAGGTTTAACTTTCATATAAACATATAGATGACTGTATGTTTATAAAAATAATTCAAGACAGGTTTCCGGAGACAAAGCATGTTTAAGTGGTATCGACAAGTATCATCGCTAGAGAGAAAAACCTTTTGGGCGTGCTTTAGCGGTTGGGGACTGGACGCACTGGATGTGCAAATGTTCACGCTCGCCATTCCCACTATCATCGCCGTTTTTGGCATAGACAAAACGCAAGCCGGTTTAATTAGTGGCGTGACGCTGGTAGCGTCGTCATTGGGTGGTTGGGTCGCGGGCACGCTGTCAGACCGCATTGGTCGCGTGCGTACACTACAAATCACGATACTTTGGTTTTCTGTTTTCACCTTTCTGTGTGGTTTTGCGCAGTCTTTTCCACAGTTGATTTTTCTAAAGGCGCTGCAAGGATTTGGTTTTGGCGGGGAATGGGCGGCTGGCGCAGTCTTGATGGCAGAGACCATCCGCAGTGAGCATCGTGGCAAAGTCATGGCAACAGTACAAAGCGCCTGGGCTGTAGGTTGGGGCGCTTCGGTCATTTTTTATACGGCATTGTTTTACTTTTTGCCGCCAGAAACCGCCCTGCGTGCGATGTTCATGGTCGGCCTGGTGCCTGCGCTATTGGTGGTTTATGTGCGGCGTTCGATTCCCGAGCCAGAAAAACGTGCTGTCCCGCCATTATCCGGTGAAAAAATTCCCCTCGTCGGTATCTTCGCGCCTGAAGTATTAAAGACCACCGTCCTTGGCGCATTGTTGGGCATGGGCGCGCATGGTGGCTATTACGCGTTGATGACCTGGTTGCCCACTTATTTAAAAACCGAACGCCATCTTTCGGTATTAAGTACTGGCGGTTATCTTGCCGTGATCATCGTCGCATTCTGGTGTGGTTGCATGGCGAGCGCGATGTTGATTGACCGCATAGGCCGTCGTCGTAACGTCGCTTTGTTTGCGATTTGCTGCACGATCACTGTGTGCATGTATTTGTTGCTTCCTCTGAGTGATACTGAAATGCTGTTCCTTGGATTCCCGCTCGGCTTTTTCGCAGCAGGTATTCCAGCCAGTCTGGGGGCGCTGTTCAACGAATTGTACCCGGCACATATACGCGGCACGGGCGTTGGTTTTTGCTATAACTTTGGACGCATCGCGTCGGCGGGTTTCCCGGTATTGGTTGGCTATATGAGCAAATCCATGCCATTAGGGCAGGCAATTGGTATTGATGCCGGTATCGCCTATGGCATCGTGGTGCTGACGATTATGTTCTTGCCAGAGACGACTGGCCGCAGTCTCGATTAAATAGAGTGGATAAACATTGTAGCCAAACATCGTAACTAAACATCTTAAAGGTGAATTTGCCGCACCGTGATCGTGCGGCAGCTGACACCGTATGGAGCAGTAAACCATGTTGACCAGAAGAGAATTTACCATGTCAATGATCGTCACCGGCGCCAGTGCCAGCCTTGCTTCGCTCGCCGCATGCACAGCAATCAAACCCGCAAATTCTGGCAAATTAGCGAGCACATCATCCATGGCCGTCGATTGCCATGCCCATGTCTTCTTACGCAATTTGCCTATGCCAGATCCGCGCCGTGCTCCCTCTGGTTACGATGCTTCACCAGAAGATTTTCTGCATAGGCTAGACGCAAACGGCATGACGCATGGCGTTCTGGTGCAACCGAGTTTTCTGGGGACGGACAATAGTTTTCTGGTCGCCGCTTTACGCAAATATCCTGAGCGCTTTCGGGGTATTGCGGTCGTTGATCCCAGCATCACAGGTAAACAACTCGATCAATTACAAGGCGCCGGCGTGGTCGGTATCCGCCTCAATCAAATCGGCTTACCGGTTCCCGATTTCACTTCGTCCGCTTGGACTGCATTGCTGAAAGAACTGTGGTACCGCAATTGGCAGGTCGAAGTGCATCAAGGAGCGCAATTATTAAAACCGCTTGTCGATCCATTATTGGCAAGTGGCGTCAACGTCGTCATCGACCACTTCGGTCGGCCTGATCCCAAGCTGGGCATCAATGACCCCGGCTTTCAATATTTGTTGAGCCTCGGCGCAACCCGCCGCGTGTGGATCAAATTATCTGGTGCATACAGAAACGGTGCCGATGGCCGCGGCCAACAAATCGCCCTCGAAGCGTTGCCATTGCTGCGCGAAAGCTACGGCCTCCAACAACTCATCTGGGGCAGCGACTGGCCGCATACCTTGTTTGAAAAAACCGCTTTTTATGCCGACCAGCGTGCTTTGCTTAACCAATGGTTGCCTGATGCGAGCGACAGGCAAACGGTGTTGGCCGAAGTACCACGCAAGTTATTTCGGTTTTAGATTTAATCTCATGGCAGGGCTCATCAGCGTTCACACTCAATGTGATGAGTTCAGCTGCTAATCACGTGCTCCGGCGTTCACGACGCGTCACTGTGAGCAGATTACTGAATGCCATCTTGTATATTTCGCAACTGAGACATTTTGTCCCGATGTATGGACATTGCTTTCAGGTAGCATGCTTCAGACGTACAACGACACCATTCCTACATGGCAGTCGTTGACGTTTTCTTCCCTCAGATCTGCAACCGGTAAATTATTCCACTGGATGCTATTCTGCTCTCATCGATCAATGTCATGACAGATGCAGCAGATTGTCTGACGGATCGTTAAAAAAGCACATTGCTGAAGCAGCGTTTTGAGATGGTGCTCCGCACGATAAATCGTGTTAATGAACCGCCTGGAAAGTAGTCACATCATGAATTGGGTCCCGATAGTCTTCGTAACATTCAAGCTTCTCGTGCTCGGCACGGGCATGTTTTTCGCCATCAAATGGCATTACGATCAGGAAAAGGAAAAGCGCTTGGCGCTGCGCAAAAGCGGCAAGGTAATCATCGTCTTCGCGATAGCGCTAATGTGCCTGGGACTCTTCACCTACGTTCTTGCAAGTACGCTTGGGTTGGATTTGACGTTCCCGTGAGCAAAGAGAAAGATCGACATCGGCATCGGCACAGGATTCGATATTGAATCTTCGATTACCTTGGTGGGGAGGGGGTACATTCACATGACAAAGATAGATGCGAGCGTATCCCTGTGAAAATGACTAGCAAAATAAAAAAGGGTCAGAACCTTACGGCTCTAACCCTCTATATACTTGGTGGCCCGGGGCGGAATCGAACCACCGACACAAGGATTTTCAATCCTCTGCTCTACCGACTGAGCTACCAGGCCAAGACCACGCATTATAGAGATGAGTTCGATGAAAAGCAAGCCCTTGGCCGAAAAAAGCTTTTTCTTGCCGGGTGCGGGGCTTGATAGGGGGCTTGATGTGGCTCATCTGCAGTGGTGACTGAGGGGCGTATAATGGCGGGATTGTCTATGCGGAAGGTCTGGTTATGACGGCTCAGGTTCATGATTGTGATATTTGTATTGTTGGTAATGGCGCGGTAGGTAAAGCGGCGGCATTGGGTTTTGCGCAAGCGGGTTTGCGGGTGGCGGTGTTGTGTCGCAGTGCTGCGCCGACGCCGGTGTCGGCGGACTGGGATGTTCGGGTGTTTGCGCTGAACCATGTTGCTCACGATCTTTTATCCTCATTAAAAGTATGGGATGCGCTGGATTTGCAGCGTGTGGCGCCCGTGACTGAAATGCAAGTCAAAGGTGGTAATGCGCCTGAAGATGGCCAACTCGGTTTTGATGCCTATGGCGCGCGTAGCGAAGAATTGGCGTGGATCGTTGAAGACAGAAATTTAAATCATGCGCTCGATACCGCGATGAAGTTTGCTCAAAACTTGACGCTGGTGACCGGGCAGGCAAGACAAATGCAATGGCAGTCAGATGCGGCCGTGGTGATGCTGGAAGATGGCGCATCGATCAAGGCGAGTCTGGTGGTGGGGGCTGATGGTTCGCAATCCTGGGTGCGTGGTCAATGTGATATTGGTCTTGATTATCGTTCTTATGGTCAAAAAGGCGTGGTCACGAATTTTGAATGTGAAAAGCCGCATCATGGCGTTGCCCATCAATGGTTTGTTGAGGAGCTGGGCATTATTGCCTTGTTGCCATTGCCGGGTAATCGGGTTTCTTTAGTCTGGTCTGCGCCGGATACCTTGGCTGATACTTTGCTGCGTGAGCCTTTGTCGGCCTTGGTAGCTCGTCTTGAAGAATATTGTCTGGAGGTATTGGGTCATTTAACGCCAGTGCTGCCAGAAGACATGAAGGCGTTTCCATTGACGCTGATGCGTCCGCATAGCATGATCGGGCAGCGTGTGGCGCTGATTGGGGATGCGGCGCACGTCGTACATCCACTGGCTGGGCATGGCATGAATCTGGGCTTTGGGGATGTTGCCAGTTTGCTGGAATTGGTCAAGGCGCGCGAAGATCATCGTGATTGCGGTGATGCACGGTTGCTGGAGCGCTATCGTCGCGCCCGCAAAGAAGAAGTGTTTCTGATGCAAATGACCACTGATGGTCTGGCGCGCTTGTTTGGCTCAGATCTGGCACCATTGCGTCTGGCACGTAATGTTGGATTGAACTTATTGAATCGTTTGCCAGTCATAAAGGGCAAATTAATCTCACACGCAATGGGTAGTAAATAAGCATTGCACGATACAGAAACGACTGCAGCAGGCGGCTGCAGCCACATAAGGAATAAAAATGAATCTAAAGCAATGCATGATCGGATTGGCTATCGCCGCAACGGCTGCCATGTCTGGCTTGGTTATGGCGCAGACGCCGCAAGAAATGGCGCTCAAAAAACTGGTCGAGCCAAAATTGGGTGAGGGTGTTAAGGTTGATTCCGTCACCAAAACGCCATATGCCGGCTTATACGAAGTCAGAGTCGGCCCTGAAGTGCTCTACACCGACGAAAAAGCGCAGTTTTTGTTTCTGGGTAACGTCGTCGATGCGAAAACAGGTACCAATTACACAAAGGCACGTATCGACGAAATCAATAAAATCAAATTCTCAGACTTGCCTTTAGATTTGGCATTGAAGACCGTCAAAGGCGACGGTAAGCGCGTGATTGCGGTGTTTGAAGATCCGAATTGTGGTTATTGCAAACGTTTCCGCAAGACATTGGCGGGCATGAACAACATCACCGTTTATACGTTCATGTACAACATTCTCGCGGATGATTCTGCCGTGAAATCAAAGAATATCTGGTGTTCTGCGGATCGTAACAAGGCATGGGATGAATGGATGGTGAATGGCAAAATGGCGCCTAATGCGCCTGCCAATTGCACAACACCAAACGAAAAAGTTCTGGCTTTAGGTCAAAAATTAAATGTACGCGGTACTCCGGCGATTTTCTTTGCTGATGGCACACGTGTTCCGGGTGCAATGGATGCGAAAGCACTGGAAGATAAATTTGCCAGCCTGACGACAGCGAAAGCAAATTAATCACTTAATCCCCACCAATGACGCCCGCTGAACACTGGACAGGAATCTTACTTGCCGCAGGGCGTGGGCGTCGATTTGATCCTCAGGGGGTTGAGGATAAATTATGTCAGCCACTTCCAGGTGGAACCAATGTAGCCTGCCAAAGTGCGGCACATTTGTGTGCGATCTTGCCTGAAATGTGCGTTGTGGTCAGGCCAGATAATCATCTCCTGATGCAGCAATTGCGGGGAAATGATTTTCCGGTGCTAGTTTGTTCTGACGCAGACGAAGGTATGGCGGCGTCGTTGACAGCAGCATTACGTCACACTGCCGATAGCGCCGGTTGGGTCATTGCGCTGGCCGATATGCCGTTTATCCAGCACGCGACGATGCGTCTTATTTTACAAGCTTTGCAGGCTGGCGAAGATATTGTCGTCCCTGTTTTTAAGGGGCGCCGGGGTCATCCTGTGGGGTTCTCCCGCCGTCATTTGCCAGAATTGTTAGCGCTGACGGGCGATCAGGGAGCGCGGCAATTATTGCGAAAATATCCAGTTTTTGAGATGGCGGTTAATGATCCCGGTATTCTTCAGGATATCGATGAACCTGCCGATCTACAGGCATATCTGCCTAAAATCTGAACTTCCTCTAAAATCTTTTATCTGGTTTTATTCATCTGTGACGAACAGATATATCTAACTCAGCGTTTTCCTCTTAGAATAGCGGTTTTCGTCACTAACTAGTACGAAATCAGTTTTTCACACGTTTTTTGCGTACGTTTTTTTAGATGGTAACAGCGGGACATTATGAATATTCTGAATCAAAAACTTGCCATCCGACTTGGCTTTGCTGGTCTGATCCCTTTTATTTTGTTGACGGCGGCTTGTTGGTTGGTACCTGTGGATTTGGTCAATAATTTTGTTCGTGCTCAGTTGGCCTATGGTATCGCGATTTTGTCGTTTCTTGGTGGTGTGCACTGGGGCATCACGATTATGGCCAGAGGTGAAGACATTGAAGAAACCCGCAAAGCCTTAATCTGGGGTGTGATCCCGACGATTATTGCCTGGTGCTCTTTGTTTAATTTGCTGATTGGCTTTTTAGTGCAAGTAGTGGGATTTATTGCTGCTTATAAGATCGACAAAAAACTGTATCAAAGCTATGCCGTGCCGAGCTGGTTTATTGATTTGCGCTTGCAACTTACCCGCGTGGTTGTCACCGCACAGATATTTACCTTCATTGCCGCGAATGTGCGCACTTAACTTCATTACACATAATTATTATCAGAAAGATCGTTGAGCATGGCAAAGACGACGCAAATCAAGAGACAAACAAATACGACAACTTACACTGCAACGCCAATTCAATATGCAATCGTGCCTAAAGACCTGGCAGGTCACGTATTTGAAGTAACGCTGGAAATTGCCCAACCGGATGCTGAAGGCCAGATCGTCAGCTTGCCTGCCTGGATACCCGGCAGCTACATGGTACGCGAATTCGCACGTCATATTGTGCAAATGAAAGCCAGCTGCGAAGGTAAAAAAATCGCCCTCAAAAAGCTAGATAAGCATACCTGGAAAGCTGCACCGTGTAAGTCTGCACTAACTATCGTGTATGAAGTCTATGCCTGGGATTTATCCGTCCGGGCAGCGCATCTGGATCAATCGCATGGCTTCTTTAACGGTACCAGCGTATTTTTGAGTGTGCATGGCCAAGAATCGGCACCTCATATCGTCGACATTCAGCGTTCTGCCGATGCTGCTTGCAAAACCTGGCGTGTCGCCACGTCCTTGCCGGAACTGAAGGCCAAACGCTATGGCTTTGGTACCTATATCGCTGCCAATTACGATGAATTGATCGATCACCCGGTTGAAACCGGTGATTTTGCGCTCGCCAGTTTCGAGGCGCACGGTGTACCGCATGATTTTGTGGTGACCGGTAAAGTACCGAATATGGACATGGACCGCATGGTTGCGGATGTGCAAAAAATCTGCGAAACCCAGATCGCCTTTTTTGAGCCGCGTACCAAAAAAGCGCCGATGGATCGCTATGTGTTCATGACCATGGTGGTGGGTGAGGGCTATGGAGGTTTGGAGCACCGCGCTTCAACTGCATTGATTTGCAATCGCAACGATATTCCGGTCAAGCACCAGCCAGAAATGAGTGAAGGCTACAAAGGCTTTTTGGGCTTGTGCAGCCATGAATATTTCCATACCTGGAACGTCAAGCGTATCAAACCTGCAGCATTTGCCAGTTATGACCTGCGCCATGAGAATTACACCAGCTTGTTGTGGTTATTTGAAGGCTTTACCAGCTACTACGATGATTTGATGCTGGTGCGTGCAGGCACGATTGATGAAGCTGCTTACCTGAAGCTGATTTCCAAAACCATTAATATGGTGGCACGTGGTAGTGGCCGCTTAAAA
>Ga0364893_10267_pt1 | contig 29011 bp, 31 predicted proteins | sample ExccelJu500001D3_FD_206943 | JGI IMG/M metagenome (GOLD analysis project Ga0364893, IMG submission 206943) | Enriched cells from Trout Bog Lake Hypolimnion, Wisconsin, USA - BchlTB.July16.5000.01.D3 | ecosystem: Environmental > Aquatic > Freshwater > Lake > Hypolimnion/Profundal zone | place: USA...
GCATCTGACAAAACACCAGATTCAACATTTGGTATGCGTTGAGCCTGGCGAGTGGCGTCTCAAAGAAGCTATTCAAGATTTGGCAACGGAACTCCAGATCCACTTAGAAATCCGAGAAGATACCCATTTCTTCTGTACCCATGCCGAGTTTCGTGAGTGGGTTTCGAATAAAAAAGAATTGCGTCTGGAATACTTCTATCGCTTGATGCGTAAAAAGTATTCCATCTTGGTAGATGCTGATGGTAATCCTGAGGGCGGCCAGTGGAATTTTGATCAAGATAATCGTAAGCCCTATCCCAAGAAGGGTCCAGGCATTACCGATGCTCCCGCTGAATTTAAGCCCGATACCATTACGCAAGCAGTCATCAAATACGTGAATCAAGCTTATCCAAAGCACCCTGGTTCATTGGAGCAATTCCATTGGCCCGTGAGTCGTGAGCAAGCATTAAAAGCACTCGATTATTTTGTTGAGTATCGGCTGCGCAACTTCGGGATTTTTCAAGATGCGATGTGGACAGATACGCCTTTTGGTTGGCACTCCCTGCTATCCAGCGCATTAAATCTGAAGCTGCTCAATCCCCGTGAAGTCATTGATGCAGTACTTCAGGCCTGGAAAAAATACTCCCTAGATCTATCGACCATTGAGGGCTTTATTCGTCAGATTTTGGGCTGGCGTGAGTTTGTGAGGGGTATGTATTACCTTGATATGCCACAGATGGCTCAAGAGAATTTTTATGATCACCAGCGCTCACTGCCCAAGTGGTATTGGACCGGCGACACCCAAATGCAATGCATGAGGGATGCGATTGGTCAGACTATGGAGTATGGCTATGCTCATCATATTCAGCGCCTGATGGTTACCGGTAACTTTGGACTCTTAGCGGAGATCTTGCCTTCAGCGGTATGCGATTGGTACCTCGCGGTGTATGTTGATGCGATCGAGTGGGTAGAGTTGCCCAACACCGCGGGCATGGCCTTATTTGCCAATGGTGGGCGCTTTACCAGTAAGCCCTATATTTCCAGTGGTGCTTATATCAAGCGCATGAGCAATTACTGCAGCTCTTGCAAATACAAACCGGATGTGCGCTTTGGTGAAACCGCATGCCCGGTAACCAATTTGTACTGGAATTTCTTGATTAAACATCGCAAGCAATTTGATGGCAATCCAAGAACCCGATTGATGACGGCTAATCTAAACAAGATCAGTCCCGAGGATCAACAACAAATTGTCTTGCATGCGGATCAGATTCTCAATCATTTGGATGATCTATAAGACGATCCGATGAGTACATCCTTCAAAGGCAATAAATCATTTCTACCCAGCAAGCTCTGCGTGGTGTGCAAAAGAGAAATGACGTGGAGAAAATCCTGGGCTAAGAATTGGGAAGAGGTGAAGTATTGTTCTGAGGCTTGCAGAAATAAGAAAACTAAATTGATGTCAACTTTGTCAGATTCCTGAGCGTTGTAATAGCAAGAGGGTTAAAAAACCCCAAAAAACGAGGAGGTAATCATGAAAAAATTACTCATTTCTTTTATTGCCACAATTACGCTATTAGGTGTAATTTCTCCAGCAAGTGCTCATGCATGGCATGGTGGATATCGTGGCGGATGGGCGCCATTTGCAGTTGGTGCTGTTGCGGGAGCGGTTATAGTGAGCTCTTACTACCATCCAAGACCTGTTGTCTATTATGGCCCACCACCACAATACTACTATCCAGTTCAACAGCAAGCCGCGGCATACTGTCCTGAGAATGGTCTCTATTATCCCCAAACTCAGGCTTGCCCTAGCGGTTGGCAAAGAGTAGTCTACTAATTGCAGTACATTAATCAGAAAGAGAAATGATGAAATCACACTTCAAAGCAGTGGCAAGATTCTTGGCTGGATTGTTATTCGGTATTTCAGTAATGTCTGTGGCTAGCGCAGTTATTCCTGAGCCTCCCAATCCTTTAGTAACCGCGAACCTTTCTTTTGATCAGCGACTAGAGCAGATGAAGCAGACTGATGCTGCTCTCCTCAAGGCGACCCCCGAAGAGCGCAAAGCCTATTGGCAAAAGATGAAGGCGCAAATGAAAGCAATGAGTCCTGAGGATCGGAAGATGCTGCATCAAAAAATGAAGGCAGACTGGAGGGCAATGACTCCTGAGCAGAAAGAAGCGATGAAGGCTGAACGAAAAGCTTACTTTGATGCCTTGACTCCAGATGAGCAGGCAGCCATGAGAGCCCATAAAGCAAGATGGGAAAACATGAATCCTGATCAGAAAAAGCATTGGGATAAAGAAGCCAGCTGATCTATGACTTAAAGCTTATTAAGAAAAAAGCCCTTGAAACGATTCAAGGGCTTTTTTCTTGCTATAACTCAACGAGTCTTAATGAACTGCTAACTCAGGCTCTGGAACAGATGAGCGAATCAGGTAATCAAACGCTCCCAAGGAAGCCTTGGCACCTTCACCCATTGAGATGATGATTTGCTTGTAAGGTACGGTAGTGCAATCACCCGCTGCAAAGACCCCTGGCATCGAGGTCTCGCCCTTATCGCTAATCAAAATCTCACCGCGTGGTGATAAATCAATCGTGCCTTTGAGCCAATCGGTATTCGGTAACAAGCCAATCTGTACAAAGATACCTTCCAACTCAATCACATGCTCGCTCTCATTGGTGCGATCTTTATAGCGCAAGCCATTGATCTTCTTGCCATCACCCAATGCTTCGGTAGTGAGTGCGCTAGTCAAGACGGTGACATTAGGCAGGCTATTGAGCTTGTTTTGTAGAACGGCGTCCGCACGCAATTTGCTATCAAACTCAATCAGGGTCACATGGCTAACAATACCTGCCAAGTCAATCGCAGCTTCTACCCCTGAGTTACCACCACCGATGACCGCGACACGCTTGCCTTTATATAAAGGACCATCGCAGTGAGGACAATAGGCCACACCTTTATTGCGATACTCATCTTCGCCTGGGACATTCATCGATCTCCAGCGCGCGCCGGTACTAATGATCATGGATTTGCTTTTGAGGACAGCACCATTCTCAAGCTCGACTTCCAATCCTACATCGGTCTTACGCAGCGCCTTCGCACGTTGTAAGTTCATGATGTCGACATCATAGCTTTTGACATTTTGCTCAAGAGCCTGTGTGAGCTTAGGCCCTTCGGTTTCTTTAACCGAGATGAGGTTTTCAATTCCGAGTGTATCCATCAACTGGCCGCCGAAGCGCTCAGCAATAATGCCGGTCCGAATGCCCTTGCGCGCCGAATAGATTGCGGCAGCAGAGCCTGCAGGACCACCACCAACAATCAAGACATCAAATGCATCTTTGGCGCTCAACTTCTTTGCAACTTCCTTAGCATTGCCGGTATCCAGTTTGGCTACGATCTCTTCAACAGTCATGCGCCCCTGGCCATAAACTTCACCGTTGAGAATCACGGTTGGAACAGCCATGATTTGGTATTGATCGACCAAACCTTGATACAGAGCGCCATCGATCATTTCATGTTCGATATTCGGATTGAGCGCTGCCATCAAATTAAGCGCCTGAACTACGTCTGGGCAGTTGTGGCAAGACAGGGAGATAAAGGTCTGAAAGCGCATCTTCTCTGATAAACCACGGATACTGTTGAGTACCTCTTCTTCCACTTTAGGTGGGTAGCCACTTGCTTGCAAGATGGCCAAGATGAATGAAGTCATCTCATGACCCATGGGCAAGCCGGCAAAGGTGATACGTGCTGCATCTCCTGCCTTGGCTACCGTAAAACTGGGCTTGTGCTCAGCATTGCCATCAGTATTAACAGTAATTTTGTCTGACTGCTGCGCCACTTCATTCAAGAGCTCGAGCATTTCAGCAGATTTGGGGTCGTCATTCAGGCTCGCTGTCAAAACGATCGGCTCGACGATTCTCTCGAAATAGGTCTTTAGCTGGGCTTGAATATTGCTATCTAACATGGTGCTTTCCTTACGGTATTGGTGCTGGTGAATCTATTGGAAAGGACTTTTGATCCTCTCCAATAGACTCTCCGAAGAGAGTCTGACTGGGTGATATAAAAGACAACTAACTACTAGAAACCAATACTTAGATCTTGCCTACGAGATCCAAAGATGGTGTCAAGGTTGCTGCGCCTTCTTTCCATTTCGCTGGGCAAACTTCACCTGGGTGAGCAGCGGTGTACTGAGCAGCTTTCAACTTACGTACTGTCTCGGAAACATCGCGAGCGATTTCGTTAGAGTGAATTTCTGCAGTTTTGATGATGCCTTCTGGATTGATGATGAAGGTGCCACGCAATGCTAGACCAGCTTCTGGAATGTGTACGCCAAATGCATTGGTCAAAGTATGGGTTGGGTCACCAACCAATGGGAACTTGGCTTTACCTACTGCAGGTGAAGTCTCGTGCCACACTTTGTGTGAGAAATGGGTATCAGTTGTGATGATATAAACTTCAGCGCCCATCTTTTGGAAGGCAGCATAGTTATCAGCTGCATCTTCAATTTCAGTAGGGCAGTTGAATGTGAAAGCTGCTGGCATAAAAATGAATACAGACCATTTGCCTTTGATGCTCTCGTCAGAAACAGTAACGAACTTACCGTTGTGGAAAGCTTCAGTCTTAAATGGCTGAACTTGGGTATTAATAATGGACATAGAGTTCCTTTCAGGGTTTACAAATGAGTTACAACGGGATCCATTCTGCGGGAAGGGTGCCAAGCCGTCCAATGAATAATATTTATGGAAGCTATCAGTTATTTATATTGATAGCTAAAAACTATAATTATGACAGATTTGTCATGAGGGAGAAAGCTAAGCCCTTGTTATCAAGGGATTTTTTGGTGGATCTTTAGTCTTGCAGCAGACTTCTGAGCATCCAAGCTGTTTTCTCATGGATGTTCTGGCGCTGAGTTAGCAAGTCTGCGGTGGGCTGATCGCCGGCTTTTTCGACTAAGGGAAAGAGTTTGCGGGCTGTTTTAGAGGTCGCTTCCTGAGCCTTGACCAGAAGTTTGACCATTTCCATGGCCTTGGGTACCCCAGAGATCTCTTCAATAGATGTCAGCTTGCTGTACTCCTGATAGGTCGCTGGTGCAGGCTCACCCAATGCCCGGATACGCTCAGCGATGAGATCCAATGCAGCCCACTGCTCGGTGTACTGCCCCATGAACATTAAATGTAAGGTATTGAACATCGGCCCGGTCACATTCCAGTGAAAGTTGTGTGTCATGAGATAGAGGGTATAGCTATCTGCCAGTAGTTTTGATAGACCCTCAGCAATCGCTTTGCGATCTTTCTCATCAATACCAATATCAATTTTTGTGCTCATGACAGCTCCAGTTTTCAAGTATCAAGTTTCATTATGAATCATTCTCTTTGACAAATGCAGGATTAAAAATATATAAGCGAATTAGTCAAATTTAGGTCGAATCTAGGAGTAAGCTAGCTCTATAAAATAGAATCATCAATAACAAAACAAAAACCAATTCACAAATTACAAAACACTAAGGGGTAGGTATGTCAGCAAATCATGTCGTCATTTGGGTGGACCATAGAGAAGCCCATATCCTGTACTTTGATGCGAGTTTGAATCAAATGATTAAAACTGATGGCGCTCACCCCCATCTGCATCACAAGGCTAACGAAATCGGTAGCGGTAATGCCCCTGAAGAGCATGCCTTCTTTCATCAAGTGATTAGCGCAGTAAAAGATGCGCATGAGATTTTGATTGTCGGTCCAGGCTCAGCTAAGAATGAATTGCAAAAACATGCAGTAGCGCATGATCCTGCGATTGCTCAGAAAATTGTTGGTGTTGAAACGGTGGATCACCCAACCGATGGCCAAGTTTTAAATTTTGCTAAGCAGTTTTTTCACAAAGTCGACCAATTACGGGGCATCTAGTCGTCTTTCCCTGAATTGTCATTTTGATTTAGTGCGCTATGAAACCATTTTTTGCCAAGCTATTTGATGTTTTCACGATCATTGCCACTTTCTCTTTTGTGGCTGGTGTAGTCTTATTTGCAGTAGATGGTAATAACCGAAACGGTAACGGCAACCAATCCACCTTCTTCATAGGTGAAGTCATTTGGTTTGCCGTCATCATTGGGTTGAACTATGTAGCCTTAGGCAAAGCTACTTTGTGGAATGGTAAGCAGCGTCAAGATCAGGATCCAAAATAAAAGCCACCCTAGGGCGGCTTTTTACTGACAAACACTGCTTTACTTCATCCAGCGGATAAAGTGATCCTTAGCACGTCTCACTTTCTGGAGCTTGACCAACCAATCTTCATCAGTCTTGCGATAACCCAAGGGCAGCATTACAACGCTGCGTAAGCCTTGGGCCTGGAGATTCAAAATGGCATCTAGCGCCTTGGCATCAAAGCCCTCCATGGGCGTGCTGTCGACTTCTTCATAGGCTGCCACAATTAAAGCAGTACCCAAACCAATATAAGCTTGCTTGGCGGTATGCGTGAAATTGACTTCTGGATCTCTGGCTGGGTAATTCTTCAGGAGCATCTGGCGATAAGCGGTACCGGATTCCGTTTTCAGATTGCGAATCTCTTCAGTCATATCGAATGCCTGATTGATGCGATCTGCTGTGTAGTTATCCCATGCGGCAAAGACTAATAAATGAGAGCAGTCAGTCACTTGGGATTGGTCATTGGAGATCGCTCTAATTTTGCTGCGGATCTCTGGGTTAGTAATCACGATGACTTCGTAGGGCTGCAGGCCACTTGAGCTCGCAGTCAAGCGAATCGCTTCTAGAATGTGATCCAGCTTATCTTGAGGAACCACTTTGCTTGCATCCATCTTCTTAGTGGCATAGCGCCACTGTAATTTCTCAATCAGACTCATTTTTTCCTTTGGGTGGGGTTAACGAAGGGAAGGTTTTAGTGTAGAACATCCTCAGGTGAGGTGCTGCAGAAGCAATGGGTTGCGCCGTAAATAACCTTACTAGATGGTTGTTTTAGCCCACCAAGCTTTGAATCAGAGCCTCAAATTGCGCTGGATCAAAGTGGAGATTATCAAAGCGATATAGGGCAGGATGATTGGGGGGATCTATTCGTCTTGTAGCGTATTGATCCCAGTGTTCAAGTTTCCACTGATCTCTAGGATCGTCACGTCGTTGCATTCTTCGTTTAGCCTCCTCTTCAATCAGATCAATCCAGGCAATCTGAATGTGCGTTTCTCTTGGGATGCCGAGTTGTTCCGCACTAAACATCTTGCCTGCTTGAATCTCTCTTGAGAAGGGTCCAACCAACAGTACGTTGATGCCTAAGCCTAAGTTCTCCCGAGCTAGATCAAGGAGTCCGGAATACTCCCAATCACGCAGATTTTCCAGATAGAAGGAGCTGTCACGGTCATTGGGGTTATTGGTACACAGCTGCATGACGTGCGAACTAAAGGCCCCATAGACAGTATCTTTATCTAAAAAGCAAAAATCTTGACCAGTCTTTTCAATTAAAAGAGGCAATGCTTTTTTAGCCAGTGTCGACTTACCGGTTCCAGCATGGCCGGCAAACACAATTAAGCGTGGTGGATTAGAAAGTATTGGCATTCGCTCAGTCTATGTTGATTAATAACCTGACAACATGAAATTAATGTGGCCCATTTGCACATCCGTTGAGACAAGCTGCACACGAACTTTATTGCCTATGGTGGCATTTTTGGGGAGCTTTAGTAGCATACCCTCTGCTGGAGGATTAAAAATACGTACCCACCCATAGTTGGGGGTGATGCCCGTGATAATCCCATTAAATTCTTTTCCGATATAGGGCTCTAAAAATAGGGCGGCATCTGATTTACGCATTCTACGCTCCACCTTACGAATCGCATCTTCCTGAGTAGTGCAGTGAAGTGCAAGTGCATAGAGCTCTTGATTGTCATACAGGCTGCGCTGACCAATGAGGGCCTGTTTAATCATGCGTAGCGTAATTAGATCCGGAAAGCGGCGATTGGGCGCTGTGGAGTGCATATAGTCCTGCACTGCCAGGCCAAAGTGGCCAATGGGTTTTTCTCCAGGGTGCTCCAGCACATATTCTCCGGGTCCCATGAGTTTGACTATGACCAAAGAGAGGTCAGGGAAGCGTTCTGGGTCGGCCACATGTCTTTTAGATAAGAATTCAGAAAGTGCTTTTGAATCTGGGGAGCTGGGCAAAATCGCTCCGTACTGTTTGGCTAATTCCACAATCCGCAGCCAGCGTTCGGGACTGCGGACAACGCGACGTAGGGAGGGAATGCCTTTCTTCAGTAAAAATCGAGCAGTGGATTCATTAGTGGCAATCATGAACTCTTCTATCAGTTGCCGGCCGCGATTTTGAATTTGCTCTGCAATATCAATAATTTTCTCCCCAGCAAAAATCGCCTTGGGTTGGAAGATTTCAAATTGCAATGAGCCTGCTTGGTGGCGCCTCAATCTTAATTTTTGGGCAATGGCATCTTGAGTTTTAATTTGTAGATCCATGCCCGGCAACTCAGTAATGGCTTTGGGGGCGTGAGTTTTGCCGTCGATCCAGTCTGAAGTAGCATCGTAAGCGAGTTTGGCTTTATTTCGAACCTTAGCGCGATAGATGGTTGAGCCCAGAATTTCACCGGTAGCCGATACCGCCATTTCAGTGACTAATGCAAGACGGTCTTCATTGAAATTCAAAGAGCTCAGATTGGTTGACAGCTTCTCTGGAAGCATCGGGAAAATACGAGAGGAGGTATAGATTGAGGCTGTGTTGAGTTTGGCGTGTTGATCGATTGGACTATCTTTTTTGATCAGGCCATCAACATCAGCAATGGCAACATAAATTTTGTGCTGGCCATTACCAATATCTGCACAAGCAGTGAGTTGATCGAGATCGAGGGAATCATCATTGTCTAAGGAGCACCACAGAAGGTGGCGGAGATCTTGAATGCTGGGATCGCTCTCTTCTGCTGGTGATTGAATTTGAGTGAGTTGATCCTGAACTGCTTCTGAAAAATCAGGCTCGAGCCCATGCTCTTTCATCACTACCACAGCAATTTTGGCTAAATCAGCGCGAGTGAAATGCTGATGATGCATAGGGTATGGATTTAGATAGGGCGTATTGATGACATGAAATCAGTATATAAGCATTAAACACGCTAGCGGCTATCAAACTGAATAATCAAGTTTAGCGAGGAAATAGCCTAGTATTCATCGACTAGTTTCATAGTGAAGGATCCGTCATTGCTGTCATCCTTGGACGGGTGGTTAACGGTATCAGCGACAAGGTAAGCGATGCTTCCGGGGTCTACAAAGTTGACAGCGATGCCCAGGTTGTTTGGTGAAATAAGAAATCGATAGGTCTTACCACTTTCGAATTGATAGGCATGAGAAAACGTGCCGAAATTGCCATCCGTATAGCTAAATACTTTCAGAACATGTCTGCCTGCTGGTATGTTGACCTGACAGCTATCACCATTTGGAATGACGCATACATCAGTTTCACCGATATAAACCCTTGCTCTATCAATGCTGGTTAGCATCGTATTTTCTCGATTAAAAATGAGAGTAACGTCTCCCCCGGGATTTACTAGCGGTGGGACTTGTATAGATGCACTTTGGCATCCAGCAATCAGCGCGGAAAAACCAACGCACAGTAATATTTTGTATGACATATTTAGCCCGAAAGTGTGTTTCATTACAGGAGAACCTTGCCTAAATTATGTCTACATCTTAAAAGTAATCTAAGGTGCTTAATGAGCTAAGATAGCAGTGCATATGGCGATTTACTCCTCAATTTAACCATCTAAACTATGAAAATATTGAACCCATTTCCTTTTTTCGTATTTGGTGTCGTGCTCAGCATTTTTTCTGGTGTTGTATGTGCAGAGCCACCAGTCCCTCCTTTTTATGCTTCTGTCATGAAAATGACCCCTGAAGGTAAATTGGGGCAAGTGATCAAGCAAGAGGCAATAGCAACATCCGTCAAGGGTGCGCGGGCTTGGAGGATTGCCTATATCTCTTCAGATATCTCAGGACGCAAAACTATTGCAACTGGTTTAGTGGTTGCGCCAATTGGGCCGGCTCCTGCGGGCGGTCGTCCGGTGATGTCTTGGGCTCATGGCACAACAGGCGCGGCACAAAACTGTGGGCCATCACAAGTGATTGATCCTGCAGTTCCTTTAAATGAATATTTCTTGGTTGGTGGAAATTCCTGGACCGACTATGGTATTCCATCTGTAGAAGAGTTTATTAAAGAGGGTTATGTATTGGTTGCCACAGATTATCAAGGTCTCGGTGGTGGGGGTAGACATCAATATAGTGTTTCGGCAACCAATGGTATGGATGCACTCAACGCAGCCCGTGCTGCAGTTTCCATGAAAGAGACTGGAGCCAACAAAAAGACTTTGATTTATGGTTGGTCTCAAGGTGGTGGCGCAGTAATTGCGCTAGCAGGCATGTCTGAATACATAAAACAAACAGGCACTGTAGCTGACAATCTCGATATGATTGGTTTTGTTGCCATGGCTCCTCAAGATCTCTCTATTCTTGCCCCAGCAGGAAAACTGGATCAGGCTGCCGCAGATCAATTCTTCCAAGACTTCCAAAAGCTATTTTTGGACAATGTCTTTAACTTCACCCATGCAACGATGTATTACTGGGGAACCCAAGCTGCCTTTTCTAACCTCAAGTTATCTGACATCTTTACAGATGAGGGTGTAAAAGTGGCTAATGAGATCTACGGTAATAAATGTATGCATGCATCAAGCGATACATTCAACTTTAACTATGGTGCAAGCTACGCAACTTTACTAAAGCAAACTCCTGCTAATACTTTGGCTTGGGTGCAAGCAGTACAAAAGGGCGGTGTTCCGGTAGCAAAACCCGTTGCACCCGTTCAAATCTACTTTGGAACAAAAGATACTGCTGTTCCGCCAATGATGCATCAGATGTATCAAGATCAAATATGCAAGTTAGGCGGTAACGTTGGCAGAATGCAATTGCCTGGCGAGCAGTCCCACTTCACCACTCCTGGATCGTCTAAGCCATTTTATTTAGCTTGGGTTAAGGATCGCGTCGCAGGTAAGCCGCTGGCAAATGCATGTCCTCAAAACTAGGAAGGTCAACAAGACAACAATAAAGCCACCCTAGGGTGGCTTTTGTATTACTGGGGGGTCGGGAGAGATTAGCTAGGTCTTTGGATTGTTGTGCAAACCGACAAAATATCTTATGCACCAGTCTTGATCATTCTTGCACCAAGATAGTTAAGTGATTTAGTTTTTATTCTGAGTGAAATGTAAGTATTAATACCTACTTCCTACTTACTTAATCGGGATTTATTAATGTCAAGCAGCGAAATTCAGCTCTCAATTAATGGTATTCACAAGTCTTTCCCGAGCAAAGTGGGCCCTGTTGAGGTGCTTAAGGGTTTGACTTTTGATGTGCATGAGCAAGACTTTATTAGCATCATTGGGCCCAGTGGCTGTGGTAAATCCACCATTTTCAATATCATTGCTGGCCTTTTAGAGGCCGATGATGGCTCCCTTATTTATCGCGGTGAGAAGACCAAAAGTCTGAGGGGGCGGATCGGCTACATGATGCAAAAAGACCTTCTTTTCCCATGGAAAACAGTGTTAGATAACGTGCTGCTGGGTTTAAAGGTGCGCGGCGAAACAGGGCAATATGCAATAGATACTGCTAGAGAATATTTATCCACTTTTGGTTTATCTGGCTTTGAAAAGGCATACCCGCAAACTTTATCTGGCGGCATGCGCCAAAGAGTTGCGCTAATCAGGACGCTTCTGATGGATCCTGATATTTTATTGCTGGATGAGCCATTCTCAGCATTGGATTATCAAACTCGTTTGTATTTAGAGAGTGTCCTATTGGATGCGGTTGCTACCTTCAAAAAGACGGTGATTTTGGTAACTCATGACATCGATGAGGCAGTAGCCTTATCAAAGAGAGTCGTTGCTCTCAGTACGCGTCCAACATTGGTTAAAAATGTGCATGAGATTGAGATTGAACGTACTTCTCCAATTGATGCTCGGGCCCATAAAAATTTCTCTGAATATTTCAATTTACTTTGCTCTGAATTAGACATTCAGACTAAAAAGGATGCCTTGGTATGAGTTCGAGCAAGTTAAAAAGCACTGCTTGGCTAGAAAGCCATTCAGGTAAATTTTTTATTCAATTCATTTCGGTGGTTGGATTTTTCGCCATTTGGCAAATCGCCGCCCAAATGGGCCTAGTCTCTGAGTTTTTGATTGGGACCCCATTAGGTATTTGGAAAAAATTTATAGCTAGTGTTCTGGACTACTCGATTTTTATCGATACTGGCTACACGCTTTGGGAGGCTTTATTGGGCTTTGTGATCGGTACAGTTGTAGGTACGATCTTAGGTTTAGCGCTTTGGTATTCTAAATGGGCTGCGCAGATTACCGAACCATTTATTGTGGCGATTAACAGCGTTCCAAAAATTGCACTCGCACCAATCATTTTGCTTTGGTTTGGTACTGGCTTGGGAGCCAAGGTTGTCCTAGTGGTTTCGATGACAGCAATCATTGCTTTGATAGCTGCGCATCAAGCATCAAAAGATGCCGACAAAGATCTTCAGTCCTTGTTGTTCTCTATGGGGGGAACGAAGCACCAGATATTTTTTGAGGCAATTGTTCCTTCATCAATGCCAGCAATCGTCTCTAACTTTCGAATTAATGTGGGTTTTGGCTTAGTCGGTGCAGTTGTTGGGGAATTCATTTCCTCTAAGGCGGGCTTGGGGCACATGATTTACAACGCATCTAGCCTTTATGAGCTCAACTCAGTTTGGGTTGGCTTGTTTACTCTGATGATTGTTGGATTCTGTCTCTATCACTGCATTGATGCATTGGAGAAGTATTTATTTCCTTGGCGTTCGGATGACGGGCGCACTCAGATTCGGATGTAATTCTTATGATGTCTTTTTCTTTCAGCGGAGGTATTTCAAATGCATTCCATTAGTAAAAAACTGGGTAGTTTGTTGATAGCAGCAGGTATTGGCTTTGCGTCGCTGTCTGCGCATGCAGAAGTCAAAACAGTGACCATTTCCCAGGCATTTCAATCTATGCTCTATTTGCCTCTATACATTGCAATCGATAAGGGTTTCTTCCAAGATCAAGGTTTGAGCGTTATTAAAGAAACTGCAGGCTCTCCCACGGCCGCACTATCTTCTGTTTTATCTGGCAGCTCTCAGTTCTCGATTCATGGCCCAGAGTGGACCGCCATTGCAGCTTCTAAAGGGGCCAATGTCGGCATTATTAGTAATGCAGTGAATGGCGCTGCAGTGTGGATTGCTACAGCACCCGATGTCAAATTTAACAACATTAAGGATATCAAGGGGCAAAAAGTAGTTACAGGTTTAATGCCCACCACCAGCACATCGCTTTTTCTGAAATTGTTAAAAGAAAATGGCATGAGTGAAAAGTCAGACATCGACATGATCCAAGTGCCATTGGGTACAGAGCCTGCAACATTATTAGGTGGTCAAGCAAAAGTTGCTGTTTTGTATGAGCCCGGCTTAGATCAAGTGGCCATTAAGGGTATGAAAGTGGTGCTGGGTTTTCCTAAAACATACGGACCTTATGCATTCTCATCTATCACTGCGATGAAAAACGTCGATCCAGTTTCTGCGCAGCGCATGGTTAATGGTATGGAAATGGCGCTACAGTTCATCGCTAAGGATCCTAAGGGCGCTATTGAGGTTGCCAAGAAAGAGTTTCCATCACAAGATCCTCAAGTCGTTGAGAATGCCGTCAATCGCATGATTAGTGAAAATGTATTTCCAAAGACTGTTCAGATTACTCCGCAGGCATTAAAGATTGCGATGGATACTCAAATTGCTTTGGGTAATCTTAAGGAGCAGCCTGTATATGAAAATTTCATTAATGAGACATACATTAAAAATGCTCTAAATATGAAGTAAGCTGTTGCAGTAGCATGGACAGCTTTTTTCTGGGCATCGAAAGATGCCCAGTTTCCTAATAAACTTTAAGTGATGTGAGTAAATATGAGTAAAAGTCTGGGCTTAATTGAAGCCTGCTCTCTAATACAGAGTAAAAAACTTCAACCTAAAGAATTACTTGCTGACTGCTCTAAACAAGCGGATGCTCTGGAGCCCACCTTAAAAGCATTTTTAGTCAGAGATTCTTTAGAGCAAATGAGTCAAAAATCACATACTGGTCCGTTAGAAGGTATTCCAGTTGCAGTCAAAGACATTATTGCTACAAAAGAATTTGTGACCACTAATGGTTCACCAATATATAAAGACCAGATACCGAAAGAAGATGCTCCTATCATTCGCAAAATAAGTGCTTTGGGTGGCGTTATTTTTGGCAAGACCGTCACTACAGAGTTTGCTTGGCGTCATCCAGGCCCAACCACAAATCCCTGGAATAGTGAACATACTCCCGGTGGCTCGTCTAGTGGTTCTGCAGCGGCAGTTGGGGCAGGCATTGTGCCCTTAGCTCTGGGTTCACAGACTCAAGGCTCGATAGTGCGACCAGCTGCATTTTGCGGAGTAGTTGGATTTAAAGCTAGCTTCGGGGCAGTTCCAAGGGATGGGGCACACCCACTTTCAGGCTCTCTTGACCACATTGGTTTTTTTACGCGCTCAGTCGATGATGCTGCTTATGCATTATTGATGCTGAAAAATGATGACTTGGCTGAAGAAGATTCTATTATTCTGCCCGACTTTACGGTGGATATTCATCAAGGTATTTCTGCATATAAAGCCCCAAAGATTGCCGTTTTAAAAACGCCCTTTGATCACATGGTAAGTGGCGAACAAATGGATGCCTTGCAATTGAGCGTTCAAAGACTCCGTGCTGCGGGAGCTACCGTTGAAGAGTTATCCATTCCCCAGGAATATTGGGACGCAATTGTCGATATGAATTTAATCATGGACTGCGAGGCGGCCGTTATCCATCAAGACCACTTAAAACATCATGATGATCTTTTAAGCACCCATATTAAAGATTTGGCAGATAGAGGATTGAAGCATTCGGCTCCAGCTTATATCAATGCTTTGCAGAAGCAGAAGAAATTGCGCAAAACGATTGCTAGTTTCTTTAAGCAGTATGATGCATTTTTATCCGTACCTGCTAGCGGAGAGGCGCCTAAAGGTTTGACATCAACTGGTGATCCCATATTTTGTGCATTATGGAGTTTCTTGGGCGTACCCTCGATTACGGTGCCCCTAACAAAATCGAGTAATGGCCTGCCTTTAGGTATTCAATTAATCGGGGCCTATACAGAGGATGCAAAGCTGCTTAGTGTTGCAAAATTTGCTGAGTCAGCATTCAAAAATTAAAGCCAATTAATCGGCTACCCTAACCCAAAGAAAAAGCCACCCTCGGGTGGCTTTTGTATTACTGGTGGGTCGGGCGAGATTCGAACTCGCGACCAACGGGCTTGAAGAGGTTTAATTGGCCCAGACAGGTCAGTAAATTCCTTAAACCTAGTCACCACTATCCAAGCGCTCCAAAATCAGGTTAGCAAGAATCGATTCATCGCCATTAAAAGCTAGCTCCATGGCTCGATAAATTTGCTCTTGCTCTAGATCGGAGTAGTCCAGTTGATAGCCGGCCGATTGACTAAGTTGCGAGATAAATATGCGTTGCACACGACCATTTCCTTCTCGAAAAGGGTGTAGAGCGTTTATCTCCGATAGGTAGTGAGCCAGTCTTTTTGATAAAGCATCAGCATCTAATCCCTTAAGCCAGTTTTCACGGGCTAATTTGTTAAAGATGTCGTTGGCCGCAGCTTCAATAAAGCGTACATTGGCAAAACGACTATTGCCACGGCTAATATCTACTGTACGAATTTCTCCCGCCCAGTCATAAATATCTTGAAAGAGGGCTAGGTGAATACGCTGTAGATGGGCTAAGTTAAATTGACCTGCTACGGGATTTTCTAAAATCTCAATTGAGCGCAAAGTGGATAGCTCGCCCTCATAGGCGTCTAAATCTTCTGCGTTAGTTATTTCTGCTTTATTTCGAAGTACGTCTGTACCTGGGTAGCAGTAAGTGTCATCCGCGTCGTAGCGTGACATAGCGTTGTTTGGTTTCTTCCAATATTTGCGCAATACTCTTTTTGCCAGCAACGTAATCAGTGAGGTTTTGCTCTAGCTGCTTAGTGGGAGTAATGCCTTCAATCCGAGCAGAGGCCACAGCGTTAGAAACGTTGTATTGGCGGACCTGAGATTGGTTAGCAAACTTAGACGGCATGGATCTATTTTAGTGGATTTAGGCCTGTTTTCCTAGAGAATTCTGCTCAATTATCTAGTCATAAACCCCAGATATTTCAGGGGTTTACAGGAGAATCTATCGGATATCCATATGACCAAATTAGGGCTAGACACTTATGACCCTCATAACTAAACTTGACCCATGCATAAAGGGATTTCCATATGGGTGCAATCAAAGATGTATACGAGATATCTATCGATATAGGTAAGTTTGCAATTTTCCAATTTAAAGCGGGCCTGAAAAAGAGGGAAATTAAAAGGCTCCTAACTAATTGTTTGGCTACAGGTTCGCTACCCAAGAATATCGATCAAATTCTTGATGATGCCGAAAGGGTTGTTGGTAAAGATGAAATTAATACTCGAACTTTGAGGAGTATTAGTCAGGCGGTAAAAGAAACTTCTGCCAGGAAAAAAATTGCCGCAAAGAAAAAGCCCGCCGCAAAAAAGAAAATAGCAGCAAAAAAGAGTGCCTATTAGACATTTATATTAAGGTTATTAATATGACTCCCTTGGAGAACTATCAGGCCTTAATGCAAGCTATCAGAAATAGATTTGACTTAGTCGATTTATTAAAGGGTGGCGATTTAACTTCATTTTCTATAAATGAGACCGCTGCTTTTCATGGAAGAAAAATTTTAGAGGCGATAGCATTTTCGTCCTTGGTAACGGTTGAGCATGGTTTAAATGAAGTGCCTAGAGATGCCAAAGGTCAATGGAATGCGGAGAAAATTTTTGAGAATCTTAGTAGAAAGAATATTTTGTCTTTACCAAGCCCATCTGCAATCAGATATCCCAATGCATCAGAAATGCATCTAAATACTCAATTGGTATTTGACGGCATACCTGAGAGGCGTATTGATTTGGCGGAATTGAAATCAATGTATCAAAGAATGCATAGGTGGATGCATGAGATGAATCCATATACCTATGGCGGATATGAAGCATTTATTCGTGACAATAGTAGGGTGCTCTGGGGGGATTTAAGCCGCCTTTATTTATTTTTAGAGACCCACTTTGTTGCTATTCGTGGTGCAGGATTTATTTGTGTACTTCGAGACTCTCAGGATGGATTAACTAAAGTAAAGGCGATGGCCAAGATCTCTGATTGAGACGCTAATAGTCGCTCAGTCTTGCCCAGCGCCTGACATCCTGACCCATAACGACCCTATAGATCTTCTATTGTCACCAACAGTAGCCGCCACATTTCACCAGCCCCAAAAGAAAAAGCCCCTAGATTTCTCTAGAGGCTTTTGTATAACTGGTGGGTCGGGCGAGATTCGAGCCCGAAAATAGTGCCTAGGCTCATTACTTGTGTCAGAATTATCAAATTGACCAGACCTATTTTGCGGGAGGGCTAGTATGAAGGTTAATTACAACAAGCCGTTTGTCACTTCTGGCTTAGTGATGATTTTTATTGGTTTTTTGGCGCCGATGGCGCATAAGCATGTGGCTGCACCATTTGGTTTGCTGCAAGCGCATCTTATCGGCGAGGTTCAGGCTCTATTATTTTTCTGCTTGGCTTTTCTTTGGCCGGTTCTTAATTTGCCTAAATTATCTTTATGGATTGGCGATTTCAGTCTTCAGCTTGGCCTGTGGACAAACATGATTGGCACATTGTTTATTGGCGTTCTTGGAGCTGGTAAAGAGCAATATATTGTTAACCAAGACAAAATTCCTGGATACCATGGATTTTGGAATGATGTGACTAATTTATTTATTAATTTATCCGCTTATGCTGCCCTGACTATAGTTGTTGCTCTTATTGGTGTGATTCGCAAAGGCCAGTCTCAACAATCGGATAAGTGGATTAATGCAGTCTCGATTGGCCTATTTATATTCTTGGCCATATTTATTGCCTTCCAGATGGTCTTTCCAGAGTATTCGAATCTCTAATAAGCCAAAAGAAAAAGCCCCTAGATTGTTCTAAGGGCTTTTGTATAACTGGTGGGTCGGGCGAGATTCGAACTCGCGACCAACGGATTAAAAGTCCGCTGCTCTACCGACTGAGCTACCGACCCGGTAAAACGGAAATTATAGCAAGACTTGTGACTTCGTCCTGAGCTCTTGCTGCTCCTGCCTCGTATAGCCCGATGCTTAGGAGTTCACCCGTCTGGCTACTGGCGGATTCTTCGAGAAATACTCTTTAATTCCCTTCAAAATGGCCTCAGCAATTCGGTCCTGATAGGCGTCATCATTGAGTCTGGCTTCCTCCTGGGGATTGCTAATAAAGGCAGTCTCGACCAGAATCGAGGGGATATCTGGGGCCTTGAGAACGGCAAAGCTGGCTTGCTCTACTTTGCCTTTGTGTAAGGCGGCAAAACCACCAATTTGCCTTAAAACCGAGTTGCCGACCTGAAGTGAGTCATTAATCTGCGCCGTGGTCGACATATCCAGTAAGAGATTGGCCACTTGCCGGTCTTGGGTTTTGATGTTGATGCCACCAATCAGATCCGAAGCATTCTCTTTATTGGCCATCCATCTGGCAGTCGTGCTCGATGCCCCCATTTGGGAGAGTGCAAAGACCGAAGCCCCCTTAGCATCTCTTTCAATAAAAGCATCTGCGTGGATTGAAACAAATAAATCCGCTTGGACAGCGCGGGCTTTTTGCACTCGCACATGCAAGGGTACAAAGTAATCGCCGTCTCTGGTTAAAAAAGGGCGCATATAGTCTTCGCTCTCAATCTTTTGATTGAGGCGTTTGGCAATCGAAAGCACCACGTTCTTTTCTCTTGAGCCTGCTGCACCAATTGCGCCAGGATCTTCGCCACCATGGCCGGCATCGATGGCAATCGTGATTAGACGTTTATATTTAGCGGCTGCCTTAGGGGCCTTCACATCCGGAATGGCCTGTGCAACTGGTGAGCCTTTATCAGGCTTGCTTGCAAACTGGGCAATTTGGTCGATTTCTTCATTGGATTTAACGAGGGCCTGCTCTTTGCGAGCGCTACTTTTGACTAACTCCATTAAAGGGTCGGGCGGGGTAGTTGGGTAGAGATCAAATACCATCCGGTATTGGTACTCACCAATTGGGTCAAGGGTAAAGAGCTGCGGCTTAATTGGCTCTTTGAGATCAAAGACTAAGCGCACCACATTGGGTTGATATTGCCCAACCCGAATTTGTGAAACATAAGGATCATTGGGCTTGACCTTGGCAACGATGTCTTTGAGGGTGGGATTGAGTTCCAGGTTTTGGACATCCACTACTAATCGATCTGGGTTAGTTAATACTTGCTGCGTAATGGGTAGCGGAGTATCTGACTCGAGTGTTATGCGGGTGTAGTCTTCAGAGGGCCACATCCGTACACCCAGAATCTTGGCGCCCCAAGCGATCTCAATTTCTCCTAAGAGGAGCACAAAGCCTAGAAGCTTGGCCGAAGTCTTGAGATGCTGTCTTCTTGAGAGATTGGCAGGGCTAGAGTGCTTCATGTGGATGCTAGATTTGCTCTAGTAATTGTTTGCCAGCAGTACTTTTGGCATTCAGTGTAATGACTCTCTCAGCCTCGGTGTCACCGGCGGTCAAGGTCATTACGAGATCAAATGACGGTAAAGTATTCTCTGCCTTCTCGGGCCACTCAATTAAACACAATCCTGGTGTATCAAAGTACTCGGCAAAGCCTGCCTCTTGCCACTCGAGCGGAGAGCGCATGCGATAGAGATCAAAGTGATAGATGGTGACGGGGTTTTGATCAATCTGGATTGGATAAGGTTCGCAGAGGGTATAGGTGGGACTCTTCACCTTCCCCGTATGTCCTAGCCCTTGAATGAGATAGCGTGCAAAAGTGGTCTTGCCAGCGCCCAGGTCACCCTCTAGAGCAAGATTGAGGTGAGCGCTTGGATTGGCTGTCCAGATCTTAGCAATGGCTTTGCCTAGACCCTGAGCGAGGGTCGCAGTCTCGCTTTCTTGCCTACAATGCTTTATCTGGGTTTGGCTCTGTGTCATGGTATTTGCCTAGTTTATTCAATTATTGCGCTACATTCTGAATTCATGAGTTCAACTTCATCTGCCCCCTCTGCCTTGGATAGTGCTCAGCTATCGTCCCTACGCCAATGGCTTGATGGCGAGGCTAAGGCTATTGGTTTTGATGATGTCCGTGTGACCGATACCCATTTGGGGGATGCTACTGAGAAATTACGAGAGTGGCTCGCTGCAGGGCGTCATGGCCACATGGAGTATATGCAGCGCCATGCTGCGCTGCGTTCGGATCCCCAGCTGCTCTTGCCTGGGACAACCCGTGTGATTTGTGTGCGCATGAATTATGTGCCACCCGAAGTAAATTTTGATCATGAGTGGCAGCGTCTTGCTCAGTCAGATCAAGCAGTGGTCTCTATCTATGCACGAGGTCGTGACTATCACAAGATCTTGCGCCAACGCTTACAAGAGTTTGCAAAGGCCATTGAGGCCAAGATTGGTTCTTTTGGGTATCGCGTTTTTACTGATTCTGCGCCACTCATGGAAGTCGAGTTAGCTCGCAAAGCAGGATTAGGTTGGCGCGGTAAACATACTTTATTGCTCAACCGAGAAGCGGGCTCGACTTTTTTCTTAGGTGAGATCTTGGTTGATATTCCGCTACCGCTGGATGAAGCAATCGAAGAGCATTGTGGTAGCTGTAGTGCATGTATTGATATCTGTCCGACACAGGCCATTACAGCACCGTATGCCCTGGATGCAAGACGGTGCATCTCTTATTTGACGATTGAGAACCCCGACGTTATACCAATAGAGTTTCGTAAGGCGATGGGTAATCGCGTCTATGGCTGCGATGATTGCCAACTGATCTGCCCTTGGAATAAATTTGCCCAGCGCAGTGCCTTGCCTGATTTTGCTGCGCGCCACGGCTTGGGTAGCGCCTCATTACTGGAGTTGTGGTCATGGACAGAAGCTCAGTTTGAGCAACGCCACGAGGGTAGTTCGATTCGGCGGATTGGCTATACAAAGTGGCGTCGCAATTTAGCAGTTGCCCTGGGTAATGCATTGAGCTCGGGTATATCTGAAGATGAAAAAGAGGATATTCGGAAAGCGTTGGTTGCCGCATTGGATATAGCTGCTGATACACCGCCACTCGTCATTGAGCATATTGAATGGGCCTTGGCTCAGTCGAGTCATTCCATATAAACCCTCTTACAATATTGGTATGTCATCACCCCAGCAGCCCTATATAGATCCCGGTGAGTTACCTTTAGAAGCGTCAGTTTCTGAGCGCTTCAAGAGTCGCCAAGATGCATTTTGCACGGGGCTCAGGAATGCTGCTGGTGCACCTGCAATTGTGCTGTTTGCGGGTATGGTGGGTTTTGGTGCAATGGGTAAAACCAGTGGCCTTGATATGTGGTTCCCCGCTCTCAGTACGCTCCTGATGTTTGCTTTGCCAGGACAAGTTGTTCTGATGGAGATGGTGCTTGGTGGAGCTTCGGTATTGCCGATCATCTTGGCGGTTACCTTAACTTCTACCCGTTTTATTACCATGACGGTCTCCTTGTTTCCCCAGTTACATGATCGAGACCGTAATAAAAATCTCTATGCCTCAGTGCATTTGTTGGCTATGACCGCATGGGCTATTTCAATGCGGGAGTTTTCAAGTATTGAAGCGAAGCATCGCCTGAGTTATTTTGTTGGCTTTGGTTTGGTCTGTTGGTTAATTAGTATCCCTGCAACGATCTTAGGTTACTACTTAGCTGCACTCGTACCAACTGCTGTAACGCTTGGTCTTGTCTTTATCAATCCCTTATTTTTCTTATTAACTTTTGCAGAGGTTAAGCCCTGGATCAATCGTATTGCGATTGGCTTAGGCTGCATCTTGGGCCCGATCTTTTATTTTGTTGACCGCGATACCAGCTTACTCGCCTCAGCAGTCATTGCTGGAACGATTGCCTACTATATTGATCGCAAAGTCTTGCGCAAGAAGCCAGGGGTGATCGGCTAATGCACAACATATTAAGCGGTTGGTCTTTGGGGATTGCGCTGATTGGTGCTTGTGTTGGCACTTATATCTGCCGGGCGATTGGCGTTCTCCTCTCGAGCCACATACATCAAGATAGTGAGATTTTCCGTTGGCTCTCGGCAGTAACTTATGCGATGGTAGCGGCCTTAACAATCCGCTTGATCTTATTGCCGGTCGGCTTACTAGAAACCGTACCGATTTGGATTCGGATTCTGATTTGCCTATTGAGCTTGGGGCTTACTCTCTATAGGCCTGGACGTTTCCTAACCCCAGCTTTATTTCTGGGGACTTTGCTGATGATTCTTTATGGAGTCATTCACTAAAGCTATTGAGAGCTACTGCAAATGCGCCGCCAGAATTTTGGCAATATGCACCGCATCTCTTTTTGTGCCGTCGGTAATTTGATGGCGACAACTTGTACCATCTGCGACTACCCAGCTATCAGGTGACTTTCTGATGGCAGGTAGAAGACTCATCTCCGCCATTTGTTTCGATACAGTAATGTGCTCACTCTCATAACCAAAGCTACCTGCCATACCGCAGCATGAAGACTCAATGAGCTCTGGATTAGCATTGGGAATGAGCTTAAGAAGTTCTAGCGCAGGAGTCACAGCAGCAAAGGCTTTTTGGTGACAGTGGCCATGAAAGAGCACAGGTCGAGTCGCTGCCTTCAGGTTCAGGGTGAGCTTGTTGTCTTTCGCTTGCGCTGCTAAAAATTCCTCTAGGAGTTGCGCTTGTTTGCTCACCGTGACAGCTTGATCACCCAAGCCCATCACCAAGGCTTCATCCTTGAGAGTAAAAAGACAAGAGGGTTCTAAACCAATAATCGGAATACCAGCCTGCGCATAGGGCGCTAAGTAATGAACTAGCTCACCTAATGTCTCTTTGGCTTGATCGACCATGCCTGCTGCAAGATAGGTACGGCCACAACAAAATTCTTTTGAGCAGTGACTGCTTGAGCTTGTTTTGGCTTGAGTGGTTTTTTGTGGAATATGAACACGATATCCGGCAGCCGTCAGCACTTGAATAGCTGCTTGTAAGTTCTCATTCTCAAAATAGGCATTAAAGGTATCTGCTAGGAGTACAACACCTTTCCTATCTTGATTGAGTTCTGCCGGACTGTATTGCAACTTTTGCAGAATAGCTTTGTCATTCCAGAGAGTCTCTTTTTTCCAGATCGGCAAACTTCTCTGTGCAGAGATACCCATCAGCCACTCTTGAAGCTTCGCCACTGGAAGCAAGTGATTGCGCAGATTGAGCAAAGTAGGCAAGCCAGGGATATTGCTGATCATGGGCGCGTACTTCGGTAGGGCTGCTACCAACCAATCGCGTATAGTATGACCAACTCTTTTCTTGTATGCATGCAAGAACTCGATTTTCATCTTGGCCATATCCACGCCGGTTGGACATTCTCGGCGACAGGCTTTACAACTCACGCACAGATCCATCACTTCTTTAATGGCATCGCTGCCTAATGGCGAGTGCTCATCTTGGGTATCTAGTTGATTCGATAGAGCGAGTCGTAAGGTATTGGCGCGACCGCGGGTGAGGTCTTTTTCATCGCGGGTCACGCGGTAGCTAGGACACATCACGCCGGCATCAAATTTACGGCAGTGACCATTGTTATTACACATCTCAACTGCTTTGGCTAAACCGAGTGCAGGATCACCACCGCTTCCTGCTGCAGTAATTTCTTCTGTCACCGGATTATTTTGTACATTCCAGGCTGACCAATCTAGGCTGGGCTTGAGAGGAATGACTTTGTAATCCGGTGGGAAGCGGAAATAGCTTGCATCATCCATCTTGGGTGGATTGATGATCTTGCCTGGGTTAAATAAATTGCTGGGATCGAATGCCTGCTTGATTTGAGCTAAGGCCTCGGTGATCTTCGGACCAAACTGCCATGAGATCCACTCGCCGCGACACAGACCATCACCATGCTCACCGCTATAAGCCCCTTTATATTTCCGCACCAGCTCAGAAGCCTCTTCTGCCACTGCGCGCATTTTCTGAGCGCCATCACGTCGCATATCTAGAATCGGACGAACGTGCAAAGTACCTACTGATGCATGGGCATACCAAGTGCCGCGTGAGCCATATTTTGCAAAGACATCGGTAAGAGCTTGGGTATATTCAGCAAGAGATTCGAGTGGAACTGCGCAGTCCTCAATAAAACTAACAGGCTTGCCATCGCCTTTCAGGCTCATCATGATGTTTAAGCCAGCCTTACGCACTTCCCATAAATTCTTTTGCATGCTGGCATCAGGCATTGCTACCACTGAACCCGGCAGACCGAGATCCCCCATCAGAGTCTGAAGGCTCTTGAGTTTCTCAAGCAGCGGTGCTTGTGACTCACCGGAAAACTCGACCAAGAGAATCGCTTCTGGTGTTCTGCCTTGTGAATCAATTAAAGCAGTTTCAATGGTTTTCTTAAAACTGGGATTGGTCCGCGCTAGATCAATCATGGTGCGATCCACTAGCTCTACTGCGGTGGGGCCCAGCTTGACAATATGCTGAGCACTATCCATGGCCTTATAAAAACTGGCAAAGTTCACGACGCCTAAGACTTTGTGTTGGGGTAGTGGGGCGAGTTTGAGTTTAAGAGATTTAAAGTAAGCCAAGCTTCCTTCACTACCAACGAGCAGGTGCGATAAATTAACACTGCCATCTGGGGTATAAGGTAGTTCACTTTGGGGGTGAAAGACATCTAGGTTGTAGCCTGCAACGCGTCTCATCACTTTCGGGAAATGCGCTTCAATTTCAGGTTGTAACTGATTAGCAAGACCTTGTACAAATTGACCAAGTTGTTTTGCTTTACCAGTGCTGCTTGCAAAGTTACCAAATTGGGCAATGCTGCCATCGGCTAACCACGCATCGATACCCAAAACGTTATGCACCATATTGCCGTAAGCAATTGAGCGACTACCACACGAATTATTTCCTGCCATGCCACCAATCGTTGCTTGTGCCGATGTGGATACATCTACTGGAAACCACAAGCCATGTTTTTTGAGTTCGGCATTGAGATGGTCTAAGACCATGCCCGGTTCAACTTCAGCAACACCTTTTTCAGGATCAATCTGCAGACTTTTACGAAAGAAGTGGGTGTTATCGAGTACCAAGGCAACGCCTGTGGTCTGACCACATTGACTAGTCCCCCCTCCGCGAGGAAGAATTGGGATCTGATGTTCCCTGGCAATCGCTAAGGCTGCCTCAATGTCGCTGGCGCTCTCAGGAATGACTACACCCAGCGGAAATTGCTGATAAATCGAGGCATCAGTGGCGTAGCGGCCCCGGCTTGGGGTATCGGTCAACACTTGGCCGCGAACATTTTTCCGCAGCTGGGTGACGATTTCAGGGGCTAGGGTTGAATTGGTGCTCATATAACAAGGTATGGGAAAATGTATTAAAACATTGTTTTTCAATAAAAATCACATAACAAGAGACTAAAAATGCTAAAACTGGACTCTCACCCTTCAGGGCGACACTTTTTACATATTCCAGGCCCCAGCCCGGTGCCAGGTCGTGTGCTGCGTGCTATCAGCTATCAAACGATTGATCACCGCGGCCCTGAGTTTGGTGAGTTTGGTAAAGCTGTATTGAGCAATATTAAAAAGATTTTCAAAACCGATCAGCCTGTCATTGTTTACTCTGCTTCAGGAACGGGTTCATGGGAAGGTGCATTAGTCAATGTACTGAATCCTGGTGATAAAGTCCTCTTTTATGAAACTGGTCAGTTTGCTAATTTATGGCGTGCGCTTGCAACCCGCTTAGGTTTACAGCCTGAAGTCGTTGGTAAACCTGGTCAAGATACTTGGCGTTGGGGTGTTGATGCTGCAGTGATTGAAGAGCGTCTGCGTAAAGACACAGGTCATGAAATCAAAGCAGTGTGTGTGGTGCATAACGAAACGTCGACGGGTGTCACTTCCAACATTGCTGCGGTACGTAAAGCAATTGACGATGCTAAGCATCCAGCACTGTTATTGGTTGATAGTGTCTCTGGTTTAGGTGCTGCTGATTTTGAGCATGATAAGTGGGGCGCTGATGTCACCATCTCTGGATCACAAAAAGGCTTGATGCTTCCACCTGGAATTGGTTTCAACGCCTTATCTCCTAAAGCGATTGAAGCGAGCAAACACAACAAGATGCCTAAGGCCTATTGGGCCTGGGATGAAATCATCGAATCTAATAAAAATGGCTACTGGCCAACCACTCCCAGTACCAATCTGATGTACGGCTTGCATGAAGCGATGGACATGATGTTGGCTGAAGGCTTGGATAATATTTTTGCCCGCCATCAACGATTGGCTGAGGCCTGTCGTCATGCCGTGGCTGCATGGGGTCTCGAGAATCAGTGCTTAGACAAAGATACCTACTCTCCAGTACTAACTTGCATCGCTACACCAGAAGGTTTGGATGCCGATGCATTGCGTAAACATGCTCTCGAGAAATTCAATCTTTCCTTAGGTACCGGTTTAGGCAAAATCAAAGGTAAGGCCTTCCGTATTGGCCACTTAGGTGATTGCAATGAACTCAGTTTGATGGCTGCCTTAAGTGGCGTTGAAATGAGTTTTGGCGCGATGGGCTACAAACCCAAAGCGAGTGGCGTAGTTGCCGCCCAAGAGTTCTTAAAATAATTTGTTTACTAACAATCTCAATAAAAGATAGAAAGAAAATCATGTTAGCTTCTAAACCTTACCTGACCCAAGCTGATGCACAAAAGATTTTGGATGCAGCTAATAAATATGCAGCAGATAACAATTTTGCTGTAACCATTGCAGTGTGTGATGACGGTGGCCACTTGCTAGGCTTGATTCGTCGTGATGGTTGTGCACATATTTCTTCTTACATTGCCCAAGAGAAAGCGCGTACTGCTGCAATGGGTAAGCGTGAGACTCGGGTTTATGAAGAAATTATTAATAATGGCCGTACCGCTTTTGCATCCGTTCCCCATAGCATGGGAATGTTAGAGGGTGGAGTCAATATCGAGGTAGATGGTTTTACCATCGGCGCAGTCGGCGTTTCCGGCGTTAAATCGACTGATGATGCGGCTACTGCAAAAGCCGGTATCGCAGCCATTCTGTAAGTTACCTTGACAAATATCCCTACCGAAACTCCTGCTGAACCCACTCCCCAAGCAACGATTACTTTTGCTGACTTTGGCTTAGATCCGCTCATCCAAAAAGCGGTATCTGAGCAGGGCTATACCAGTCCTACACCCATACAAGCACAAGCCATTCCCCATGTTTTATTGGGGCAAGATCTGATGGGCGCTGCCCAGACCGGTACAGGCAAAACTGCCGCATTCGTATTGCCTATTATTCAGCGCATTTTGCGTCATGCAAGCAGTAGCGCTTCACCAGCCAGACATCCCATTCGAGCTTTAGTTTTAACGCCGACTCGCGAGTTAGCAGTACAGGTTGCAGAAAATGCAGCGAACTATTCTCGTCACACCGATTTACGTTCAGCCGTAGTCTATGGTGGCGTGGATATGAAAGAGCAAGTCGCTACTTTGCGTAGCGGCATTGAGATTTTGATTGCCACACCTGGTCGTCTCTTGGATCACATTGGCTCTAAAGTAGCCAACCTCTCTCAAGTAGAGCTCTTAGTATTAGATGAAGCGGATCGGATGCTGGATATGGGTTTCTTACCCGATCTACAGCGCATCATCAATTTGATTCCAGCACAGCGTCAAACTTTATTGTTCTCAGCTACTTTCTCGCCAGAGATTAAAAAACTGGCACAGAGTTATTTGCGCAATCCCGTGACGGTTGAAGTCGCTAGACAAAACGCCGCTGCCGATACCGTGCGCCAAGTGATTCATATGGTGCGATCGGGGGATAAAGAAAAAGCGATTGTGAAGATTTTGGCGTCGCGGACAGAACAAGGTTTATCCCGTCAGTGCATTATCTTTACCAATAGCCGGATGGGTTGTGGCAGATTGGCACGGGCTCTAGAGCGCGATGGCATCAAAGCCGGTGCGATTCATGGTGATAAGAGCCAAGGCGAACGCACTTTAACTCTGGATGCCTTTAAGTCTGGCGCAATTGAAGCCTTGGTTGCAACCGACGTGGCGGCGCGTGGCTTAGATATTCCGGCGATGCCGTGTGTGATTAATCACGAATTACCATTCAATGCCGAAGACTTTATTCACCGGATTGGCCGCACTGGACGTGCGGGTAGCACTGGTGATGCGATTGCCTTAGTTGACGAGAGTGAAAAACGCTTGCTCGACGATATCGAGAATTTAATGAAGCGCAAGTTAGATATTGTTCCATTGCCTAATATCGATATTCCTGGCGGTCAGGAATCTGACTATGAGCCTAGACATCGGTTGCCTCGATCGACGCGTGAGACTTCTCAGAGATCGTATTCAACACCGAAGCCATCGCCAGCTGCTGCTGATCCTTTCTTCTCCATGCCTTATGAATCTTCAAAGACAGTCAATCAAGCAGAAAATATGGATGCTCAGCCAGAAGTCAAAAAAGTGGGCATTGTTCCAGCCAAAGCTCCAGTAGGCGCCTTGCTCGGCGGCTTTAAGAAGAAGTAAATCAGCAGTACCGGTCTTTCCAGCTAGCCGTAGCTGCTTCTAAGAGCGAATGTATGCTGTGAAATCTCTCTTTAGTCACTGCTTGTAAACCCAAATGATTGGCTGCTTGCTCCAGCGCTTTGAGGGCATGAGTAGGGGTGCTGGTATCGATGGCGCTGGCGAGAGTTTGTTTACTCAGCTTTTCACCAAATTCATCCAGTACCAAGGGCAAATGTAAATATTCTGGTGTCGGGTAGCCCAACGCTTTTTGTAAATAGATTTGCCTTGCCGTATTGCTGAGCAAATCTGCTCCACGCACCACGTGCGTAATGTCTTGTTCT
>Ga0364893_10218_pt2 | contig 28544 bp, 25 predicted proteins | sample ExccelJu500001D3_FD_206943 | JGI IMG/M metagenome (GOLD analysis project Ga0364893, IMG submission 206943) | Enriched cells from Trout Bog Lake Hypolimnion, Wisconsin, USA - BchlTB.July16.5000.01.D3 | ecosystem: Environmental > Aquatic > Freshwater > Lake > Hypolimnion/Profundal zone | place: USA...
CATCGACATCAACCTCGATCCCGCCAGCCGTCAGAACGCTACTTATACTTTTGCCGCCGATTACTACGCTCCGAACACGCAAGGGCCATATTACGGGCACACGCTGACGGTTCCCGTGTATACGGCGCGACTGAATCCGAACTTCCAGACCATCACCGAGATCCGCTCCAACGTGAACTCCAGCTACAGCGGGCTGGTGGTGCGATTGGAACGTCGCATGAGCCGGGGGCTGGACTTCCGCTTCAATTACGTGTGGTCGCACGCGCTGGATTACGGTCAGAACTCAACTACGTTTACCACCTACAACAACACGCTCAGTTCCATCCCGTTTACATATTTGTACGATGGCGTGAGTCATTATGTGGCCCGCCCCGACTACGGCACGTCGAACTACGATGTCCGTCATCGTTTTACGGGAAGCCTCCGCTGGTCGCCTCGGCTCTTCCAGCATTCGCGCGGGCTTGCGCATTCGGTCCTGGATCATTGGTCGATTGCACCGATTGTTCAAGTTGCGACCGGAAGGCCGTTCAGCGATTACGTCAGCGGCAATGCTCCGGTACCCACCTGTACGGGGTGCCTTGGGTTTATGGGCACTGGCGGCCAGCAGCGCCTGCCGTTTCTTGGGCGCAACAGCTTCCGCTACGGCAACTTCTATAATGCCGATCTGCGGCTCTCGCGCCGCATCTACTTTGGCGAGCGCAGAGAACTTGAGTTACTTGGCGAAGCGTTCAATGTTTTGAATCACGAAAACGTCACCGGCCGCAGCTCGACTTTGTACACGGTTTATAACTTGTACTCCGGCTCTTCTTCGACGCCGCTGCTGCAGTACGACTCCAACTTCAACACTCCGACGTCTGCCGCCAGCACGCTTTATCGTGAGCGCGAGTTGCAGTTTGGCGTGCGGCTGCACTTCTAGGGCGAGCCGTTGGAGGGCACCGTGCGATAGGAAAGGCAAGGGCAACAGCAAAAGCAGCTGCGACAGTGAGAGCAACTGCAAAGGCGCGCAGGTGCGGAGGGTATTGCTTCCCAGGTTATCGCCGAAAAAAAAGTATCGGTGCGACCCTGGGGTTCCCGCCGTTGTTTATCGTTCCATCGCGGCTTGTTTATCACGTTTAGTTCCATCGCATCCTTTTCCATCGCGTTGTGGTGACGGGAAAGAACCCTCAGTTCCGGCCAGCGGGTCACGGTGAAGCGTGACTCTGGTCACTGCGAATTAGGCGAGGAAAGGGGTTAATGCTCAACTGAAATCAGAGTATCTGGCGGCGGGATGTCAGGTGTGCAGTTCACTCGAGGAGGAGGTTCTCGATGAACAGGAAAATGCTCCTTGCGGTGGTGTTGATTCTGGTGTTCTGCGGCCAGGGTCCGGCTCAAACGGGCATCAAGAAAAAGAGACCGCTTCCCTACGAGTACGGTCAGGTAATCATCAACAATTACTCCGATAAAGCGGACATGGCACCGGTTGTCTTCCAGCATTGGATACACCGCTCGAAGTTTACCTGCCGCGTCTGTCACATTGATGTTGGATTTGCCATGAAGGCGGGAGCCACCAACATCAAGGCCATTGACAATGAGCGCGGCTATTATTGCGGGACATGTCATAACGGCAAGATGGTCACGGCCGAAGGCAAAACGGTTTTCTTGGCTTGTTCGAAAAAAAACTCGTTCGACGACGAGAAGCGATGTGCACGATGCCACTCCCAGGGGAGCCACGTAGCCAGCGATTATGACTTCTTCAAGTTCAGCCAGGCTTTACCTAAAGAGCGCTTTGGCAACGGCATTGACTGGGAAAAATCAGAGCAACTGGGGTTGATCAAACCGGCTAGCGTCCTCGATGGCGTAACAGCGCAAAGACGGCCTCTAGTAGTGCAGAAGGATTTTGAGCTGAACCCGAAGGTTGAGGGGATGCCTGACATTATTTTCTCGCACAAGAAACATACTGACTGGAACGGATGCGAACTCTGCCACCCGGATATCTTCTTTGGGGTGAAAAAGGGCACGTCCCACTATTCGATGGTGGATATATCGCAAGGAAAGTTCTGCGGTGCGTGCCATGTGAATGTGGCATTTCCGCTTACCGACTGTCAGCGCTGCCACTCGAAACCGATTAGCCAGTAGGTGAGTGACTTATGTTCCGACGGAAGAACATCACGATTGTGCTTCTCCTCGGACTTGCCGCCGGGCTGTGTGCGGCGAGTGCAGTCGGCGGGCCCATTCCTACTGCCGAGCAACCGGCTCCTGCGCACTGGGCCTGGCAGAAGGAATTCGACGACGTTTGCTCACGGACTCAGGACGCCATGGCGTACTCGATTGAGGAGCTCACGCTGCTGATTCGAAGATGCGATGCTCTGCTGCCGCAGGTTGAAAAACTGGACGATACGCAGAAGAAGGTCTACAAGGAACGACTGCGAATGTGCCGAGGCCTTTATGCTTACGTGCTTGAATCGAAAGAGAGCGAGAAGAAATAAGGGCGGACTTCTGCTCGTACTCATTTGCGTGATTGTTGGCCTTGCGGGTACGTCGCCGGCACAAATCTATTTGCCCGAACCGCCGCCAGCGCAGCCCTCCGATTACGGCAAGGTGATTATTGACACCTACTCGACGGGTCCGAATGGGCCAGGCGCGGTTGTCTTCGATCACTGGCTGCATCGCTCCAAATTTACCTGCCGCCTGTGCCATGTGGATGTTGGTTTTGGCATGAAGGCCAAGAGCACGGGAATCCGGGCGGCCACGAATCGTCAGGGCTTCCATTGCGGTGCCTGCCATGATGGCAAGAGAGTCATCGACGGCAAGGTGGTGTTTGCTTCCTGCTCCGATGATGTGAACAGCAAGCAGTGCGCGCGCTGCCACTCGGTCGGCAAAACGGGCGTCCGGGAATACGAATATAAGAAATTTACCGCGAAGTTCCCGAAGAGTAACTATGGCGTGAATTGGGAGGCTGCGGAAAGCTCCGGGCACATACGGCCCATCGATTTTCTTGAAGGCGTCTCGGTCAAAAGAGAAGCGATGAAGAGACAGGAGAATTTTTCAATCAAGGCAGGCTATTCCTGGGTTCATCCCATCGAGTTTTCTCACGAAAAACATACGGTCTGGAACGGTTGTGAACTCTGCCACCCGGAGATCTTTCCTACGGTCAAAAGCGGTGGACCGACCTATTCGATTACGATGTTTGAAAATATCCAGGGCCGCTATTGCGGCGCCTGTCATGCAAAAGTTGCTTTCCCACTAAACAACTGTCGGCGATGTCACCCACGCGCCCCGGCGTGGGTTCCATAGCAGCGCATGGGCATCGGGAAAACCTCCGTCCCGATGCCCATTGGAGCTTCTCCACAAGCTGCAACTGTGTCTCTGTGTGCTCGCGCGGTTTTTGCGCGTGAGCAAGAGCCTGTAGTGCTCCGGATAGCGCATCTCTGCGGTAGAGTAAAAGGAAAGCGCCCGGAAGCGGCAACGGAACTTGCAAGGACGGCAACTCAGCATGGGCAGACAGCTCGACAACGTACTCCGCACTGAACCACGTAACGCATCGGGCGACGGAGTCGTGGTGTGGTGCAGGGATTTGCGCAAGACGTACGAAGGTAAGGTGGAAGCGGTTTGCGGACTGGACCTGACGATTTACGCCGGGCAGTGCTACGGGTTGCTGGGACCCAACGGCGCCGGCAAGACGACAACGATCGAAATTCTCGAAGGGCTGCTCGAAGCAAGTTCGGGCACGGTAGAGATTCTTGGCTGCAATTGGCGCGAGAATGCTGCGGAACTGCGCGAATGGATTGGCGTTTCTTTGCAGGAGACGCGGCTGGCCGAGAAGCTTACGGTGCGCGAGACGCTGGAGCTCTTCGGCGGCTTCTATCGGAGCGCACGCCCGGTGGATGAGGTGCTCGATGAGCTGGCGCTGAGGGAGAAGGCAGATGCCTGGGTGGGCAAGCTCTCCGGCGGGCAGCGGCAGCGTTTGGCGATTGCGACGGCGCTGGTGGGCAACCCGCGCGTCTTGTTTCTGGATGAGCCGACGACTGGGCTGGACCCGCAGAGCCGCCGCCAGGTATGGGAGATCGTGCGCCGCTTTCAGGGAGAGGGCGGAACGGTGCTATTAACCACGCACTACATGGACGAGGCCGAGCGCCTCTGCGACTATATCTCCATCGTCGATCATGGCAAGGTGATTGCCGCCGGAACGCCGCCAGAGCTGATCAGCGGAGTGGGCGGGCACCACCGGGTAGAATTCGCGCTGAGTGGCGAGGCTCCGGCTTCCGCCGAACTTTGGCGAAGCTTGCCAGGGGTTGGAGGGGTGCATGGCGACGACGGAATCACGGTGCTCACGGTTGAGGAGCCGCATCGCACGATTCCCGCGTTGCTGGCCGTAGTAGAGCAGAATGGCTGGCAGTTGAGCCAGCTGACGACACGGCAGTCGAGCCTTGAAGACGTCTTTGTCAACTTGACGGGGCGGCATTTGCGAGAGGACTAGCATGAGCGGGCAGAGCGGCGAAGGCGGAGGAGAAAGGGTGCGCACCGCGATCATTCATGGACGCTGGACCGGCTATGGCAGGCTGCTGCAGGCCCGGCTGAAGGAGATGTTCCGCGAGCCTGAGGTTATCTTCTGGATTTTCTTCTTTCCCATCTTGCTGGCCCTTGGGCTGGGAATTGCGTTCCGCAACAAGCCGCCGGACGCCGCCCGGGTTGTCGTTGTTGCTCAGCCGGGCTCGGAGCGGATTGCCGAATTGCTGCGGCATGGGACGGCGATGCAGCCGCTGAAAGTGGAGGTTCAATCGCCAGCGCAGGCAGCCCTCAATTTCCGGTTGGGCAAGTTTGATGTTGAGGTGATTCCACTCGGCAACGGGGTTGAGTACGTTTATGATCCGGCGCGACCCGAGAGTGTGCTGGCGCGCAGTGTGGCCAACGATGTGTTGCAGGCGGCGGCAGGGAGCAAGCCGGTTCTTGCAACCTCGTCACGGGTAAACAGCGAACCCGGCAGCCGGTATATTGACTTTCTGATTCCCGGCTTGCTCGGTATGAACCTGATGGGTTCAGGAATGTGGGGGATTGGCTTTGCGTTGGTGGATATGCGGCAGCGCAAATTGCTGAAGCGTTACGTGGCCACACCGATGCGGCGCGGAGACTTTCTGCTGGCACTGGCCAGCAGCCGACTGATTCTGATGATTGCCGAACTGGCGCTGATGCTGGGGTTTGGGGTCTTCGCGTTTCACATGCGGGTAGCGGGATCGTGGGCCGCGATCACGCTGGTGACCTGCCTGGGAGCGCTTACGTTTGCAGCGCTTGGCCTGCTGACGGCCAGCCGCGCACAGAAGATAGAAACCGCCAGCGGGATTATGAACGTAGTGATGATGCCGATGTGGGTTTTCTCGGGCATCTTCTTTTCATACGAGCGCTTTCCGGCGGTGGTGATTCCATTCATTAAGTTGTTGCCACTGACGGCGCTGAACGATGCGTTGCGGGCGATCATACTGGAGGGCAGTTCGCTTACCTCGCAGGCTGCGCCGCTGCTGGTGATATGTTTTTGGGGCGCGGTTTCCTTCTTCTTTGCGGTGCGGTTCTTCCGCTGGACGTAGAGGCCCGGCCAAGGGTGGCTTCGTGCTTTGCACCTACTTCGATAGAATCACCTCTAAACCATGCACCATGACGAGATTCTCGGATTGCTGCACTACCTGGTTGCGCCGGGCGAGGAAGCCTCGCTGCTCTGGGCAGGGCGGTGGGAGCTGGCATTCTGGGCGCTGGTCCTGGCGATTACGGCGCTGCTCGCGCTGACGCGTCCGGCATGGCTGATTCGCGCAGAGGATGGCTTCCGGCGCATCAGCCAACATCGAGGTGCGTGCGTCTGGACGATTGGCGGAGCGGCGATTGCAATTCGTACAATGCTGTTGCCGCTGATCCCGGTTCCGGTACCGGTAATGCTGGATGAGTTCAGCTATCTGCTGGGAGCTGACACTTTTGCCTCCGGACGTCTGACCAATCCGCCGCATCCGATGTGGATTCATTTTGAAAGCTTCAACATCAATATGCATCCGACCTATCAATCCATGTATCCGCCGGGGCAGAGCATGGTGCTCGCATTGGGAGAGAAGCTGACGGGAGAGCCCTGGGTCGGCGTGCTGCTGAGCGTGGCCGTGATGTGCGCGGTTTTCTGCTGGATGCTACAGGGCTGGATGGCTCCGCAGTGGGCGCTGCTGGGAGGCATTTATGCGGTTGCGCGCTATGGCATTTTTTCATACTGGATCAATTCCTATTGGGGCGGAGCGGTGGCGGCAACGGGAGGCGCGTTGCTACTGGGTTCGCTGGCGCGATTGCGCCACAGGCTGAGCTGGCAGCAGAGCATCGTCTTTGCCCTCGGCCTTGTGATTCTGGCAAACAGCAGGCCGTTCGAGGGATTGTTGTTTGCGCTGCCGCTAGGGCTGGCAGTTGTCTGGCTGGTGGTACGCTCAGGCCTTCCGCGACGGCATTTGCTAATGCAGGTCGTGATTCCCGGTATGGTGTTGCTTGGGCTGGGGCTGGCGTGGATGCTTTATTACAACTGGCGCGGCACCGGTAACGCTTTCGAGATGCCATATACGGTCAACCAGGCGACTTACCACATCAGCAAGCCGTTCCTCTTTCAAAAGCCATATCCAATTCCCGCATACAACAATCCGCAGATGCGAACTTTCTACGTCTTCCACGAGTATCCGGATCTGCTTCGCTCGCGCACAGGGTGGGGACTTGAGATCCTGATGGCGCAGAAGTTCTTTTGTTACTATGTGGCGCTGGTGTGGCCGCTGTTGCTTGTGTTTGTCCCTGGCCTGCTGCTGGCTGCGCGAAGTGCGGAGCTGCGAGTGGTTTTGCTGGCGATTATTCTCGTTCTGCTGGGCCTGACCGCCCAACTATGGCCGGCGCATGGGCATTATGCGGCGCCTGCCGCAGGGGCGGTTCTGCTGATTCTGCTGAATGCGCTGCGGCAGCTACAAAATGCGAGCCGGGGGAGCTGGCTTCCGTGGTTTCGCCGGGCAATTGTGCTGGGACTTTTTGTGTGGATGCTGGTACCGATCAGTGACCGTATCTGGAACCCGTACCCGTTGGATGATCCCGGCGGCCATGGTTCGGTGCCAAAAGAAATTGACCGCGAGAGGCTTCAGGCGCAGCTCAACCGCTTGCCCGGTCAGCACCTTGTCTTGGTGCATTACGACGTGCGCGATGTGCCGAGTAAAGAGTGGGTTTATAACCGTGCCGACATCGACAATTCCAAGATTGTGTGGGCGCGCGACATGGGAGTCCAGTCAAACCAGGAGTTGCTGCGCTACTTTGCAAATCGCAGAGTCTGGTACGTAGACCGGTCCAGTGGTTCCGTGGTTGTGCCATACGCCACGTCGATGGCGTTAACCCATCCTGCTGATCGGCTGCTACCGGGTGCGAGATAACCCACCGGGTGCGCCTATCCTGCTCTTGTAAGTCTCCCTGCTGGACAAACTTGGCAATCCGTCCGATGATTATTTCCGATGTGAATCTCTGGCGGTGATAAAAGAATTGATTAGAAAGTGGAATGAACGTGCCGCCGCAGGTGTACCTCAGTTTTCAGTTGTTAATTTCTTGATTTCGTTGTATTTTCACCGCGCTCACAAATTGCAAGTCAAAAAGTGTCTTCCGGAAGTGATTATTCGGGAGACGGGTTAGTCCATAACACTGGCGCTTACAAATACCGGCCTTGATCGGCTGGTTGCGACCACATCCGAAAGGACTTTAACTGATTATGCAGCAAACGATATCGTTTACTCTAAATGGCAAACCGACAAGCGTGAAGGTCGATGACGAGCGCATGTTGCTGTGGGTGTTGCGCTACGACTTGGGCCTTACCGGCGCGAAGTTTGGCTGCGGAGAAGGTTTCTGCGGCGCGTGCACGGTCCTGATCGATAAGAAGCCTGTCCGATCCTGCAGTACCGCAATCAAGGAAGTGGCCGGCAAACACGTAATGACAATTGAAGGCCTGAGCCCCGAAGGAAAGCTGCATCCGATTCAAGAAGCTTTCGTCAAGCATACCGCCTTTCAGTGCGGCTATTGCACACCGGGCATGATTATGACGGCGTACGCGCTCCTGGAAGAGAAGCCGCATCCGACGCGGGAAGAAGCAGTGGCCTACCTGGACGGCAATCTGTGCCGCTGCGGAACCCATACCCGCATTCTCGATGCCGTGCAGGATGCAAGCAAGGCGATGAAAGGGGGCGCGTGATGTTGAAAGATAAAACCGAACAATCCAAGGGTTTAGGACAGACCAGCCGACGCGACTTTCTGAAGATCAGCGGCACAGGGATGGGGCTTTTGGTCGTTGCCAGCGCCACCGGTCCATTCAGGGCGATGGCGCATGCACAGGAAGGCCCCCCTCCCTTTCCCAAGGATCTCAACGCCTACCTTCACATCCATCCGAACGGCCGCGTTACCTGCATGGTAGGTAAAGTGGAACTCGGACCGGGCGAAATGACCTCGCTGGCGCAGTGCCTGGCGGAAGAACTAGATGTTTCGTATGACTCCGTGGACATGGTAATGGGCGACACCGAACTGTGCCCCTGGGACATGGGCACCTTCGGTTCACTGTCGTTCAATCTCTATCATAAATTCCTGCGTGGAGCCGCGGCGGAAGCCCGAGCTGTGCTGCTGCAGACAGCGTCAGAACAGATGCGGGTTCCGGTTGATAAGCTGCAAGTCGAACACGGTATGGTCAGCGTGATCGGAGCGCCGACGCAGCACATCACATATGCGGAATTGGTCAAGGACAAGCGTATCGAGCGCCATATCGAAAACGTTCCATTGAAGGAGCGCAAGCATCATAAGGTGATGGGGACCTCGCCGGTGCGTAAGGACGCTATTGTAAAAGTGACGGGCAAGGCGCATTACGCTGCGGATGTGGGCCTTCCGGGAACGGTTTATGCGCGGGTGGTGCGACCGCCTGCTTTTGGGGCAACCCTTAAGAGCATCGATACCAGCGCTGCCGAAAAGATTGGCGCCAAGATTGTGCGAGATGGCGATTTCATTGTCGTCATCCATGAAAAGTTTGACGGCGCGATCAAAGCGTTGTCGCTCGTCAAGGCGGACTGGGAACGGAAAAAGACAGGTATTGACGACAAGACGATTTATGCCCACCTGGAGACGTTTGCTCCGCAACTTGCCGTGATCAAAGAAAAAGGCAGTTTGGCGGAGGGAGAAAAGCTGGTTGCGGAGAATTCGGGAGGCATCATCGAGAGGAGTTACTACAACGCATACTGCTACCACTCTCCTATCGAGACCCACAGCGCCGTAGGCAAGATGGAAAACGGAAAACTTACCATCTGGGCCAGCACTCAGTTTCCCTTCGGCGAGCAGGAGGGCATTTGCAAGACCCTGGGCATGAAGCAGGAAGAAGTGAGGATTATCACTCCCTTTGTGGGTGGAGGCTTCGGCGGAAAGAGTAGCAGCTTCCAGTCCTGTCTAGAGATGGCCAAGATTGCCAGGCTGCATCCGGGTAAGCCGATTATGTGTGTATGGGATCGTGGCGAAGACATGTACTTTACCCAGCATCGCCCTGCGGCTGTTATGAAGATCCGCTCGGGACTGACAAAAGAGGGCAAGGTCGGTTTTTACGAATACAAAACATTCGGGGCTGGCCAGTGGGGAGCGGAAACCACCTACGATTTCCCGAACCAGAAAACCTCGTTTGTCGGTAGCTGGGCTCCGTTTGAACCGTCGCCGAAGGGGATCCAACCTTTGCTGGTGGGACCATGGCGCGCACCAGCGGGCAACAGCAATAACTTTGCCAACGAGTCCCATATCGACGAGTTGGCGCACTTGGCGGGAATTGATCCGGTTGAGTTCCGCCTCAAGCATCTGATCACTGACGAGCGTCAAAGGCGCGTACTGGAAGCGGCGGTGAAACAGTTCGGCTATAAGCCTGCTGCCAAGTCGCCGAGCGGACGAGGCATTGGCGTGGCAGTCGGCAAATTGTATAACAGCTATGCCGCTGGTATTGCGGAGGTCGAAGTTGACAAGAAGACCGGTGTAGTGAAGGTAAAGCGCTTTGTCAATGCGGTTGACGTCGGTATGATCGTGAACCCGGTGGGTGCGCATATGCAGGTCGAAGGCTGCATCACGATGGGCATCGGGTCAGCACTGACGGAGGAAATTCACTTCAAAGATGGAGAAGTTCTGGATCACAACTTCGATAGCTATGAGATCCCGCACTTCTCTTCGATCCCGAAGATGGAAGTTGTGCTGGTTGAAAGCCCGATAATGAGTCCGCTGGGCCTTGGCGAACCTCCGATTGTGGTTGTGGGGCCGGCCATTGCAAATGCCATCTTCGACGCGGTTGGAGTCCGGGTAAGGCATATGCCGATGACTCCCGAGCGCGTGAAGGCGGCCATGCAGAAGGCGTAGTGGTTAGCTGTGCTGTGTTTTCGAGGCCGAGCGCTTTCATGCTGCTCGGCCTCATTTTTATTGGTGGAGAAAAGATAAGAGGCCCACTATTGCACGGGCTGGACAAGCGATGGTCAAATCGAAAAATGTACAGCAATGCCGTTCTCGATCACTTCAGCAATCCACGTAATGCCGGAGAACTAGCCGGAGCGACGGCCGCGGTTGAAGTCAGCAACCCTGCCTGTGGAGATGTTCTGAGGCTGGCGGTACGGGTGGAAGATGGGCGGATTCTTGAGGCCAGCTTTCTTTGCCGCGGCTGCACCACCTCGATTGCTTGTGCTTCTTATCTCACAGAGCAGATTTTGGGTCACATGCTGGGAGAAGTGCACAGTCTCACGCAGGATTCGCTCGCTGAGGGGCTAGGAGGGCTGCCACCGTCCACGTTCCATGGTGCACAGCTGGCGATGGAAGCGCTCAGCGCACTGCTTGCGAAGCTTTCGCCGAGTGCTCTTTAACCGGCGCGGTGAGTTGCCCTGTGCAATGCATCAGGGTCGTTGATGTTCAGCACGCAGCCCTCTTCATCCGTCGATAATTCTTCGATCTCACCAGCATGCGCCCGTACGACCGTCCGTGCTCCGGTCTCCAGCGACGCGTTCAGCAGTTCCTCAAACAGGGATGATGAAAAGATCACCGGGTGGCCGTGACGTCCTTGATAGCAGGGCAGGACAATAGACTTGCCTGAGGAATAGAAACGGTCAATAAGATTGCGAACCAGCGTTGCACTGACCATGGGATGATCGACCAGGCAGAGCAATATGCCGTCTGTGCCGGAAGGGAGACTCCGCAGGGCAGCCTGGAGCGAACTCAGTTGCCCCTGTTCCCACTCTTCGTTGAGGACGATTTCATCGGCAGGGAGATGCATCGCATTGGCAATCAGTTCGGCATGGGCTCCCAGTACGATGCGCCTGGTGCCGATTTGAGGTAGGAGCGTCACGCTTACGAGGTGACCCAGAAACGTGCTTCCCTGATAAGGAAGCAGCGCCTTCGGCGAGCCCATACGACGGGATGCCCCTCCGGAGAGAATTATCGCGGCAAGCATATCTTCTCGATTGAACGCATCCGTCTAACTTACAACTACAGGCTGCGACCCCAGCTTCATTCTCTTGTGATCCGTCGAACCGGCGTTCCGGCGCACGGCAATCAATTCCGCGACGATGCTTATGGCGATTTCTTCGGGCGCAAGAGCACCGATTTCCAGACCTATTGGTGCATGAACGTTCTGGAACTCCTCGGAGCGATAGCCTTCGTTTTCCAATACTTTATAAACGGAATGAACTTTTCGTTTGCTCCCAATCATCCCGACGTAGCGCGCCCCGGTACGCACAGCCCACGCCAGCACGCGCATATCCTCTTTGTGTCCTCGGGTGACGATTACAAGATAGCTTGACCCGTTTGGCTTTATCTTTTCAAAGGCATCTTCGAAGCTGGTGAAAATCTCCTGAGCCATCGGAAAGCGCTGTGCATTGGCGAAGGCCTCGCGGTCATCGATGACCGTTATGGCGAAGCCCACGGCGCATGCGGCGTTCGCGATGGCCATTGAAATATGCCCGCCACCCCAGAGATAGATCACGGGCTGCGGAAGAATTGGCTCCACAAAGATTTCCAGCATGCCACCACAAATCAACCCGTTGTCATAGCTGGCTTCTTCGTTTAAGTTGAAGACCATCTTGCGTGGCGCTTCTTTGCTCATTACTTCCTTGGCTGCCGCCCAAACGTCAGCTTCCACGCAACCGCCGCCGACTGTGCCCTCGGTCGAACCATCTTCGCGCACGAGCATTCGCGAGCTCTCATAACTGGGGATGGAACCGTTGGTGTGTACGATGGTGGCCAGAGCCCCGCGTTGCCCGGCCCGCCTCATCCTTACAACTTCTTCAAATAGATCCACGCGTTGCCTCTGCCCTATTCATCGTCGCCTTGCCTTGTTGGATAGTACTCATTGCAAACTTGGACTTCAACTGCAAAGCGGATTGCGGTGCTAGGAACGCACAAAACGCGGCAGTCGTGTTGCTCCGAAGCAACGCAGGTGAAACTTCATGCGTATAAGTGAGGCGTGTCGGCGCTTAGCGGGAGACGGCAATTTGGGGCACCAAAGGTGATCGATAAGAAATTTGAATCAAGTAATATCAAAGCGCCAGATTTCCTGTTGACAGACAGTCGTGGCCAATAGATACTTCGTAATGCATCCAGGAATGGAACGACCGTATCGCAGTGCGGTATAGTCTCCCAGGCCAACTGCTAATTTTAACAGCTAGTATTCTTTTTCCAGGGAATGCCTCTCCCAATGGTTGGTAGTGAGAAAACTAGATTCGAAGGCGTTAAGTGCTACGCGCCTTTGAAGGATTGCAGTGTGCCACGGTCGTCCTGAATCCGCTTGCCAAATGAGGAGGAGATCCTGTGAGAAAACTCACATCAATTATAGTTGTCCTTGCTGCAGGTGTTCTTCTGTTCGCATTGGGCTGCACTAAGAAGCAAGAAGCCAAGGAAATCCGCGTCGGCGTGCTTCACGCTCAGAGCGGAATGTTCGCCTCCTTCGGTCAAGGCGGCGTCTATGGTGCACAAGCCGCTGTTGAGGACATCAACAAGCTGGGCGGCGTGCAGGTAGGTAGCGAAAAGATTCCCATTAAACTTTTCGTAGTGGATAACGAAAGCGATCCCAACAAGGCAGGCACGCTTGCGGAGAGCCTGATCACCCAGAACAACGTCAAATTCATAGTCAGCGGCGATGAACCGCCGCATATGCACGCCGGCGCCTCGCGCGCTTGCGAGCGTTTCAAGGTTCCGTACGTCACATCGGTCGGTCCGTTTGAGCCCTGGTCGGGGATGCGCAACGAAGCGCCGACCAAGTGGAACTACACCTGGGCGACTGGCGTTATGGCGATTGCGACCCCCGCGGGGCCTGGCGACTTCCGTTACCAGAAGCCTGGCTACACCGTGCTGGATACCTGGCTGACCGCGCTAAGCAAGATTGGCCCCCAGACCAACAAGAAGGTGGCTGTGTTTGCCGCCGACGATCCGGATGGCGAGGGCTGGTACGCGCTCTTTGGCCCCGTCTTGAAGAAACAGGGCTACACACCAATCGGTCTCGACAAGAAGCTTGGACTGATGCCACTGGAGACCACCGACTTCTCGTCCGTAATTCAGACATGGAAGGCCGCCGGAGTCGATATTCTTTGGGGCAATGCTCCCGGTCCGTTCTTTGGTGCGCTCTGGAAGCAGTGCGTAGCCATGGGCTTCAAGCCCAAGATCGTCGATATCAGCCGTGGCGCTCTGTACTATAACGACGTATTTGCCTGGGGCGGTGATCTGGCTTGGGGCGTTGGCTCTGAGATCTGGTGGGATCCCTCATTCAAGGACAGCCCGGGTATTGGCGACACTACGCCGCAGTCGCTGGCTGCTCGTTGGAAGGCCGCCAAGAATCAGCCTGTGAACCCGAACATCGGTCCTGGCTACCGCTCCGTGCAGGTTCTGGTGGACGCAATTCAGCGCGCCGGCTCTCTTGATCCTGACAAGGTGAACGCTGCTCTTGCCCAGACGGATATGAAGAGCATCGCCAATCGCGTGAAGTTTGATGAGAACCACTTCAACCGCGGTCCCGTTATGTTTGGCCAGTGGTTCAAGACGGATACACCAGAGAAGTTTGAGCTGAGGATTGTTTACTCGGATCACGCCTTTGCTCCGTCGGTAGCACAGCCTATCTTCCCGATGCCTTACGGCAAATAGGGAGTACAGGTGTTGAAGAACTTTAAGGTTTGAAGGCGAGCGATACCAAGATGAGTGAACCGATTCTTTCCGTGAAGGGGGTAGCCAAGCGCTTCGGCGGCTTGATTGCTCTCAGTAATGTGAGCTTTGATGTGAGCGAAGGTGAAGTGCTGGGTCTGATGGGGCCGAACGGCGCCGGCAAGACTACGCTGCTGAACGTTATTTCGGGAGTTTATACCCCGGATGAAGGCACAGTCACCTTTGATGGGAAAGACATTACGGGGCTCCCCTCACACAAGGTTTGCCATCTTGGAATCGCCAGAACCTTTCAGATTCCTCATCCGTTTACTGGACTAACCACCCGGGAGAATTTGCTTGTCCCGAGTGTTTTTGGACGAAACATCAGCCGTGAACAGGCCCTGCGCGAGAACGACGCGCTGCTGGAGCTTGTGGGCCTTACTAGCAAAGGGGATACCAGGGCCGACAGATTGCCGACCCTGGTTCTCAAGAAACTCGAAATTGGAAGGGCTCTGGCGCGAAAGCCCCGGGTGGTTCTTCTGGACGAAGTTTTTGCCGGGACGACCGAAGCTGAGGTGCCCCAGATTCTTGAAACTGTCGCGGCCATTCGAAAAATGGGTATCACGATTATCATCATCGAACATGTCATGAAAATTTTGTGCAATGTTGTGGACCGTATCGTAGTGATCGACAAGGGATCCTGGCTCGCCGAGGGGAAGCCCGATGAGATTATGCGCCATCCCAAAGTCATGGAGGCATATTTTGGGTGCTAACTATTCTCACGCCTGCCACAATCTGTGCGTCTTGAGGTCATAGCAGATATGGAAACCGAGCCGATTCTCAAGATTGAAAATATTGAAGTCTTTCACGGCACATTTCAGGCCATCTGGGGACTTTCGATGGAAGTGCGCCGGGACGAGGCATGCGCACTCATCGGTGCCAACACTGCGGGCAAGTCCACGCTGTTGGATACCATCAATGGTGTCCTTCATCCTGCCACGGGCAGCATCAAGTTCCTGGGCCAGGAGATCAGCAAGCTCGATGCGTTCGAAATTGTGGATCTCGGTATTACGCAGGTGCCCGAAGGACGCCGCCTATTTCCCGAGATGACGGTTCTCGAGAACCTGATCATGGGCTCTTATACGCCCAACGCCCGCAAACACTGCAAAGAAAATCTCGAACGGGTGTTCGAGCTCTTTCCAAAGGTGAAAGATCGCCAGAAGCAGCTGGCAAAGACGATGAGTGGCGGCGAGCAACAGATGGTGGCAATTGGGCGAGGTCTAATGGCCCACCCGCAACTTATCATGATCGACGAGCTGTCGCTGGGGCTGGCTCCGATCATTGTGGATGAGATATTCAGAACGATTCACCAGATCAAGGCGCAGGGCGTCACGGTTCTCTTCGTGGAGCAGAACGTTGCCAAGACACTGATGGAAGCCGACCGGGCGTACATCATCGAGACCGGTAAGGTTTCTCTGAGTGGAACAGCCGCGGAATTGAGAAACAACGAGAACGTTCATAAAGCCTACTTCGGCGTATAGAACCGCGAGGAATAAAGATGGGTCACGGCGATCTTTTTACACCAATTCTGATGGGCGTAATGCTGGGTGGTTTGTACGCCCTGACGGCATTGGGTTTATCGATGGTCTTTGGAGTCATGAGGGTGATCAACCTCGCGCACGGTGATTTGGTTGTGCTCGCCAGCTACGGCTCTTATGCGGTGCTGACGATATTGGGACTTGATCCTGTCCTCGGCCTGGTCATCACCATCCCGGTTATGTTTGTCATCGGCGTGCTCATCCAGAAGTACTTGATGAGCAAGGCGGTCACGATCGGAGCAGAGGCTCCGTTGATCATCGCGTTCGGACTTTCGCTGGTGATCCAGAACGCAAACCAGATTATGTGGACTCCGCTCTCACGCGGCATTAATACGGGTTACTCGCAGGCAAGCTTTTACCTCTTTCACCGGCAGTTCCCGATGACGTATCTGATGGACTTCGTTGTGGGCATCGTGGTGATGCTGGTGCTTCGCGAGTTTCTCAGGCGGACATATATGGGCAGGGCCATCTCCGCCACCGCGATGGACCCGCGAGCTTCACGGCTGATGGGCGTCAACACGAAGCGGATTTACTACTATGCGTTCGGCATTGCCATGATCTCGGCCGCGATTGCCGGCACATTTCTCGGCATGACGTTTCCGTTTACGCCAACTTCCGGCACGACCTTTCTCACCATCGCGTTTGGCACGGTGATCATCGGCGGTCTGGGAAGCTTGGCGGGGACGTTTATGGGCGGCATCATTCTTGGTTTGGTTCAGACTCTGAGCGCGTACTTCCTGGGTGCCAACGCGCAGATGCTGGTGCTATACGTGGTCATTATTGCCATTCTGGCATTCCGGCCGCAGGGACTCTTTGGACGCTAGTTGCATGATGGGAATCAAGATGCATATTAAACCGACGGTTTTACTGGCCTATATTTTGCCTACGGTTCTCCTGGCCTTCCTGCCCATGGCAGGCGTTCCCCGCAGCTGGATCATATACACGTTCCTGTTTGCCATTTATCTTGCGATGTCCAACATGTGGAACCTGCTGGCAGGATATTCGGGCTTGGTCTCTCTCTGCCAGCCGGCATTTCTGGGTATAGCGGGATATGGAATGGTAATTGGTACGTGGATTGGCATTCCATGGTGGATTGGACTATTGGGCGGTGCGGCGCTGGCTGCCATATTTGCGCTGTTGCTTTCGAACGCTGTGTTCCGCCTGACGGGGGTTTACTTTTCCATCGGTACACTGGTTGTGCCTGAGGCCCTCCGCATGGTGTTCTACATATGGCGACCGGTAGGCGGAGCCATGCAAGGTGCGGGCGCCGGTTATATGCTCAGGGGATCTGGCGCAACGCTGCTGCCGAGCTATGTCTACTGGATGGCTCTCATATTGGGCTTGGCCTCCATGGTCATCATGCGGATCGTGCTGCGATCAAACCTTGGACTAGGGTTGGCCGCTGTCCGTGACAATGAGCGATCTGCAGCCTCCTGCGGCGTAAACGTCTTTCGTCTTAAGGTGTACACTTTCATGATCTCCGGCGCGGTTACGGGTCTAGCTGGAGCCATCTACTTTCTGAACATGGGCTACATCGAACCATCTGCTTCCTTCAGTGTGAAATGGACGATGGCGATTCTGCTGGCCACGGTTATTGGAGGAATTCGAACCGAGGAAGGTCCTATCTTCGGTTGCATTGTGACGGTTGCGCTTTACTTCCTGCTGGCTCGCTACGGCGGTTACAGCTTCCTGATCCAGGGCGTTATTCTGATTGCGATCATGCTGCTCTCTCCCCAGGGAATCGTCGGCCTGCTGCGCAAAATGAAGTGGTATTGCAAGCTGACGGCCTATTCCGAGGGTTAACCCGCAACTCTCTGCTTTCCGAAAAGCTGTCACATAAATTCGCATCTCCGCGATCAACTGTGGCAGCTTTCGTGCAGTATCTTGACGAACCGTTTTAGCAGCATGGATTCGTCGTCATGTCGCCAGATCGCCCGCAACTCCGCCCGCGGAGGCTGAACTTTAATGGGTCGATAAATCACACCTTCCACTTTCAGGGCTGTGAAGCAGGCAGGAACCACGGCAATCCCCATTCCGGCAGCAACCAGGTAAATACCAATCATGATCGATCTCACAGACAAAACTTTACTCGGGGTGAATCCGGCAAGCTCATATGCGCGATAAACATGGTCGGAAAAGCCGTGCAGGGAAAAGGGAGAGGGAATGATGGAGGTGTAGTCGGAAAGCCTTCGCAGATCAACTGGTCCCTTTCCTTTGAATTCAGCCGGAAGAGCGACCACCAATCCTTCCGGTTGCACTATAAAGGATGCGAGCTTGCCCCCTTCGAGAGTGGCATGCATGAAGCCGACATTAAGTTCACCGCGAAGAATCCCGTCAATCTGGCGCTCTGGTTCGCACTCATATAACTGAAGGTCAGCGGATGGACACTCGGATCGAAAGCGTTTGAAGACGTTCGGTAGCACGCCGACAAGGGCTGCGCTGACAAAACCGATATTGAACCTGCCGGCGTTGCCACGACCGATGTCCCCGACCGTTTGCACGGCCTCATCAATCTGGCTGAGGATTCGGCGGGCCCGGTCGAGCATTGCTTTGCCGGCTTCTGTCAGCTCCACCTTACGTTTGGAGCGAGCAAATAACACGACGCCCAGCTCTTTCTCCATCTGTTGAATCTGCTGACTTAGAGATGGCTGTGAAATGTGCAGGAGCTCCGCAGCCCGGCGGAAGTGCAACTGCTCGGCAACGCCGAGAAAATACCTCATGTGGCGAACATCCATGTGATTCCTCCCGCCTTAGTACTTCGGCGGCTGTCACCGGCCCCGCACTGCTGATAGACACATCCTATCAAAGCCAATCAAATAAATATTTGCCCACTCCACGAAATCGACCTAAGCTAGAAGCGCAAAATAAGTTCACGCCACGAAGCAATCGCTGGGAATTGACGCTAGGGATGAATCGCTGCCGGAGATATTGTCCGGCAAAATCACACATCGGAAGTCAGCACCGCAGGTAGAAGAAGGTGCACAAACAGATCGGGGGAGCAATGCGAGGAAAGATCGCACTTGAAGAGCATTTTGCAATTGAGGAAACACTGGGGAGTTCTGAGGGACCGCATGGTGCTTCGGAAATCTGGAAAGAACTGAAGAGTAACCTGTTGGACATTCAGGATAAACGGCTGGCAAAAATGGATAAGCTCGGCATCGAGATTTCCGTGTTGTCACTGAACGCTCCTGTTCTGCAGGCGATGACGGAGCGCAAGGCGGCAGCGGAACTTGCGATCCGCGCCAATGATTTTCTGGCCGAGCAGGTTGCGAAGCGGCCAGATCGCTTCCGTGGGTTTGCTGCCCTGGCTATGCAGGATCCGGACGTTGCCGCTAAGGAGCTGACGCGCTGCATGAAGGAACTCAGCTTTGTTGGAGCGCTGGTGAATGGGTACACCGAGCGAGATGTCCCCAATTCGGCGGTGCACTACGATCTGAAGGAATACTGGCCCTTCTGGGAACAGGTTGAGAAGCTTAACGCTCCGTTCTACCTGCACGCCAGAGACCTCAGTCGTCAGGAAGTCTTTGCTGGTCATCCATGGCTGCTTACGGCCTCATGGTCATTCGGCGTGGAAACCGCGACCCATGCGCTACGGCTGATGTGCAGCGGATTGTTCGATCAGTATCCGAAGCTGAAGATCATTCTCGGACACTTGGGCGAAGGGCTGCCGTTCAGCATCTGGCGCGCTGATCATCGTATCGAAAAGGACCCGCGCGGCATCACGATCAAGAAGAAGCTCAATGACTATTTCCGTCAAAATTTCTACGTCACAACCAGTGGCAATTTCCACACCATGTCACTGATAGACACGATGTTGGAGATAGGCACAGACCACATTCTGTTTGCCTCCGACTTCCCGTTTGAAAATATGGAGGACGCAGCAGAGTGGTTCGACGCTGCCAGCATCAACGAGTACGACAAGCTGAAGATCGGGCGATTGAACTCGATGAAGCTGTTCGGTCTTGAAAAGGCACTTTCCGCCAAGGCGTAAACTGCTTGTTCAACGGGACCTATGTCACTGTAGGTCCCGTCTTGTTTTGCTCAAGAATAGATGAAATTTCAATCCCGCCTGTCCGTCTTGCCCCTTGACTGTTGGATCGAACAAAGCGAACGGTGCGTCGACACCGGTTCAGCTAAGAACCTGTTTGTCATTGGATGTGGCGGCGGTGATGGAGGGAGATGAACAAATCCCATCCGATTCTCTGGCAGACGCCTGAAGACCGGATGGGAATTTGAAGCTACATTCGTCTTTGCTTGCCCGGTCCCTCGCGCGACACGCGGGAAGTAGTGGGCAAGCGGACGGCAAAAACAAATCTACACGTTCACAGGTTCGTCGATGATGATTAGCGCGCACAAGAAGCTGAGCAGAGCGGCAACGGCCATGGCCAGAAAGATCATGTTGTAGTTGCCCTTGAAGTGATCCAGCAACCATCCCAACGACATCGGCGACAGGAAAGCTCCAATGTTCCCGCCCATAATCATGACGGAGATCGCGACTGGATACGTCTTACCGGTGGTAATTGCCATCGGGAATCCAAAGTACGATGCCCACCCGCAATTGGCAAAAATACCGGTCACGAACATCGCAATACCGAGGCCTGTCGGCGAGTTTGCGGCGACAATGCTCCAAATCCCCAAGGCGGTACCCAGTCCAGAGACCATCATCATGGGCTTGCAGCGTCCATACAGGAACTTGTCGTTGATCCAGCCTCCCATGAAGTTACCAAAGACGCCGCCCAGCCACGGCGTTGCCGCGACCCATCCCATCCTCATGATCGAATAGTGTTTGGCATTGAGCAGGTAGGAAGGCACCCAGGTTGCAATGCCGTAAAAGATGATCTGGATAAACAGATAAGTCAACGCGACGCCCCAGATATTCCTGGAAGCAAAAATCTTGCTGTTCGATTCCAGAATGCTGACCTTTTTGGCGCGAATGAACTTATCAAACCAGCCCAGGGCCCCAATCGTAGCAGTCTTTTTGCCCCGGGTTGGAACGGCGGTTTGGATGTACTCGAGCTCGCCAGCATTCACGTGAGGGCTTTCCTGCGGGAAGCGGCGGATCAAAAAATACCAGAATATGGAGAAGATGACGCCAGGAATTGCGAAGAAATAGAAAATGTAACGCCATCCCCAGGTCTTTAGTATCCATGCCGCCGCGATTGGTGTCACCGCTACCGCGAGTGTGGTGATCCCGGTCAAGCATCCGAGTGCAACGCCGCGCTCTTTGACGGGAAACCAGGTCTTAATCGATCCATTGGTGGCAACTACAGTAGGCGCTTCGACAATGCCCAGTCCGAAACGGGACCACATGACCATCGCGCTGGAAATAGACGCTCCAACCAGGGCCGTAAATGCCGAGAAAGCAATGATCGTGCTGGTGATCAGTCCGCGAACCCCATACTTACTAACCAGCCAGCCGGCCGGTATCTGGACTACAAAATAGCCCAAGAAGAAGATGCTAGCCATCTGGCCGAGTTGAAAGTTAGTGATGTGAAACTCGGTCCGCAAAGAGGGGATCGCAACCCCGATGTTTGCCCGATCGGCGAAGTTAATGAAGTGCAACAAGCACACCATAAGCAAAACTACCCAGCGGTATCCTGAGCGCTGAACGCTGTTGCCCGGCTCAAACCGTGGCCGGGATACCGCCTTTTCACTTGAGTCCATCTTTGCCTCCAACCATCCTGAAGTAAGCACAATTTTCTAAATAAGTAGCCTTTGTAAGTGCCGGCTTTCTTGCCCGCCGACGAGCAGCGCTCAAAACGGCGTGGATCGCGTCCACTCCGCCCTGAGTAATCAAACAGAATCCATATCCTGGGTCTTTTCCCCGAATGAATTCTCCGAAGCAGCACTTGCCAGCGAGGGCGCTATTCTAACGTGAATTGCTGGTAAACACCAAGCAAAAATATGTTTAGCCAAGACCTTACACATTCAGTAACAACGCCTGGCGCAGTTATAGAGTTCAGTACCCTTTGTCCCAGTCGAACTGATAAAGCAAAGGCTCTCCACAGTCGTAGCGGCGGAGGTTTTCAGCAAACACCTTGGCAGCTCTTTGCATGTAATACGGCGAAATTGCCGACATGTGCGGGGAGATGATGACATTGCGCATATCCCAAAGCTCGCTCTCCGGCGGCAGGGGTTCCGGGTCAAGTGCGTCGAGTCCAGCTCCAGCGATCCAGCCTTCCTTGAGGGCCTTCACCAACGCTTGATTATTGACCACCGGGCCACGGGCCATGTTCAACAAGAAAGCCGAGTTCTTCATGGCCTGCAATTCTTTTTCGCCGATCATTCCGCGGGTTGAAGCTGCAAGCGGACAAACGAGGATTAGGAAGTCCACCTGCGGTAACATCAACGGCAAATCCTGGATCAGGTAAAAGTGATCAAGATTCTCGTTCTGCACCGGACGCGGACCGATTCCAAGCACCTTCATTCCCAGGAGTTTGCACTTCCGGGCGATAACCTTTCCGATTTCTCCAACCCCAACGATCCCAACCGTTTTACCTTCGAGTTCATCGGCTTCGAGGAAGCGCTTCCATTCGCGATTGTTCTGCCGGTCCCGCAGCAGGTGCAATCCGCGAAGAAACATAATCATCATGCCAATGGAATGCTCGGCGATTGGGAGCCCATGAATGCCTTTGGTGGCAGTTACCGTCATGCGTCTTTCCTTAACCTCGGGCAGATTGATGATGCCGTCAAAGCCCGCCGACAACACATGAATCCACTGCAAATTCTTGGCTGCGGCGACAAACTTTGCAGGCTTATACAGTCCCCAGGTACACAAAACCTCGCATTCGGGCGCGAAGGAGAGAAGCTCGTCCTCCGCTCTAGCGCGGACAACCGTCGCGTGTGGGACAACTTTCCTAATCATCTCCTCGTGTTCCGGCACAATATCCAGAGGATTGGCGTTAGGGTCAGCTTTATAAAGGATTCCAACTTTCTTTACGGTCATAATCACCTCTCGTCTCAAAAACAGGAATCGCCATCGAAGGTGGTCCCTAAAGAATCCCCTATCTCCCGCTTTGGCAGATAGGGGTGACCTTAACAATTAATGACGAATATCTCTTGTGGGGTTTTGTGCAAACGCACGCCCCCATTCTCTGTGATCTGGAAGTTGTCGCAGCACCACGCGAACGCCGTTGGGCTGGACGCTGTCGGGTGGATAGCCACAATCATGTTTGCTTGCAGGAGCAGGTCTTCTTCCAGTCGGAAAGCCGGACGTTCGACCAGGTCGTAGCCTTGACCATGCGCGAAGAGGCGGTTCTCAGGCGGACAACCCTTACTGACCAGGAATTTGTTGATGGTGTTGAAGAGGTCGCCCGGACGCACGCCGGGCTTGGCGAGGCCTGCGATCAGTTTCTGTCCTTCAAGGGCAATATCCCAGAGCTTGAGCAATTCTTTCGGCGCTTCACCCAGGCACCATGTTCTTCCGATTTCGCCGTAGAAGCCGCCGGGTCCATTCGGTTCGATCATGATCATTACCTGGTCGCCCCATTGGATCTGGCGATTCTGGTAGAAGGAGTGGATGTTCATGGCAGGCTTTCCCGCAGGCGCCGAACTCATCATGATCAGCTGCTCTTCGCTGCCGAGATCGGTGAGAATGCGGGCGATTTCGCTCCTCACCTGGTATTCAAACATTCCAGGCCGGATGATCGTTGAGCCAGCGGCGAAGACCATGTCCTGCGTCTCAATCGCCTTACGGACGAAGACCAGTTCGTCCTCGCTCTTCACCGCTTTGATCCTGTCCACCTGATCGGTGGCTTCAACGAATTCTACGCTTTTCAGATTTTCGGTCAGGTGCTTGTAGAAAGCGGCCTGCATCGCGCCGAGGCCAACCAGTCCGACCTTCTTGTCGTTGCGGCGCTTGATGAGCTTCACGACTTCTTCTGCGTCGAGGGTATTGGTGTAGTGCAAGGTTCGCAGATATGGGTGGTTAATGCGCTCTTTCACACCGCGGATGGCCCAGTCGAACGGTCCCGGAGCTGCGGGCGCGGCCGCTCCGTGGATGATGATGGTCATTTCCTCGTCCTGAGGAAAGACGATGGTCCAGGGATAAGCCTGCTCGGTGGGTATATCTGTTAAATAACGGCAATAACCGCCGAGAAACTGGTTGTCGTTTTGCAGGACAAGGCAGTCGATTCCATCTGCCTTCATTACCTTGCGAATTGCCGACCACCTTCGTTCCAGTTCGCGAGTTGGAATTGACGAGCGAATGCGCTCATGTACGATCGCAGCAGGACTTGCACTCATGAAGATTCTCCGGATTACCAACGACTAAGCGCTTCTAATGCCGCACGTTTTGCGAGAGCGGCTCGAGCAGAAAAGCGATGCCTGTTTTGTTCCCTTGATTGGGACACTCATCTTGTTTAAGCAGTGTTGTGCCGACGTGCGTTGTGTGGCATGTCGGCACAAATGTCACCACCCGGTGTTTACTGCCTGCCAGTGCGTCTTGGCAGAAAGCGTTTTACCGCTTGGCTGCCTGTAGTTCTTTTCCTGCCACAGCAGCGAACCAGCCCAGCCCGTCCTCGGTTCTTGCCGCTGGCTTATATTCGCATCCAACCCAACCGCTATAACCGATGCGATCGAGATGCTCAAATAGGAATGTGTAGTTGATCTCGCCAGTGCCCGGCTCGTGCCTTCCAGGATTATCCGCGATCTGAATATGGGCAATTTTCGCAAGGTTCTTTTCGATCGTGTTGGCGAGCTCGCCTTCCATGACCTGAGCGTGGTACACGTCATACTGAACGAAGACGTTGTCAGAGCCGACGGCGTTGATAATCTCAAGCGCCTGTGCGGTGCGGTTCACAAAGAATCCCGGCATGTCTCGCGTATTGCATGGCTCGATCAAGAGACGGATACCGGCTTTCTTTAATTCGGCAGCCGCAAACTTTGCGTTGTCCACAACCGTGTCATGCAGCTTGAGTGGGCTAACGCCTTCAGGCGCATAACCTACCAGGCAGTTCACTTGTTTACAACCTAGGGCAGTCGCATATTCAATGGCTTTGCCTACTCCATCCCGGAACTCATCCACTCGATCGGGAAGGCAAGCAATACCGCGCTCGCCTTTCTCCCAATTACCAGCGGGGAGATTGTGCAATACCTGCACCAGGCCATTCTTATGCAACTTCTCAACGAGCTGTTCCTTTTTGTACGCGTAGGGGAACAGGTACTCGACTCCAGAAAATCCGGCTTTTGCTGCCGAATCGAATCGATCCAGAAAGTCCACTTCGCCAAACAGCATTGAAAGATTTGCAGCAAACTTAGGCATAATTAATCTTTCCTACCGACTGATTGACAGCGCCGTTGAAGCCGGAGCCCACAGTTTGGGGCTGATCAGGATGAATCCGGCTTGCACATTGCGCTGCACTGCACATTGATAGAGGAGCGACAGTCTAAGCTGCCGCTCCTCAGATTACTGGATCTACGAAGGCGACAGCGCTATACGAATTCGCGTACGGCGTTAATCGCGCCGCCCATCGAACAGTCAGCCTCGCGTGAGACGATTACGTCGATGAGGTAAGGAACCTTCGACTTTGTCGCCCGCTCGAATGCTGCGGCAAGATCCCCAGGTTCGAAGATCCGCTCGCCCTTGCCGCCGAAAGCCTCAATCAGCTTGACGTTGTCAGGATAGATCTGGTCTTTGTTCCCGTCTTCCGAGTACCACAGGCTGACGCCGTGCTCATAGCCATATGCATACTTTTGGTTCTGCCGGATCAACCCAAGGTATCCATTATTGACTACGACGACGATGACTGGCAGGTTGTGCTGACCGGCCATGGCAAGTTCTTCTGCCATGAACAACAAGCCGGCATCGCCTACTATACAGACGCAGGGATCATTGGGACATGCAACCTTGGCGCCAATCGCGGCAGGCAGTTCGTAGCCGAGAGTACCGGCTCCGCCCGAAGGAATGTAGCGGCGAGGCAATTCGATGTCTTGCAACTGGCCTGACCAAATCTGGGTAATGCCGCATCCCGCAGTAAAGATGGTGTTCGCCGGGAAGAATTTATTCAGTTCCTGGAAGACGCGATGCGGACGGATCGGCACCTCGTCAAGCTCCATGGGACGATGCAGTTCAGCGCGGGTTTCAGGTAATTTCTTGACCCGTTCGGGGGCTTCCGGATGGAAACCACGCTTCTTTGCTTCTTGCAGAAGCGCAACCAGCGCAGCCTTGGCGTCAGAGACAATGCCCACGTCCGCGGGAATCACATTTCCGATCTGATGGGGTTCGATGTCGATGTGGATGAACTTGCGATCGCCCTTGTACACATCGAGTTTGCCGGTGTGGCGGTCGGTAAAGCGACAGCCAACGCCAATGACGAGGTCGGATTCCAGGAAGGTCTTATTTCCAATCGGCTGGCCGACTTGAATCCCGCAATGCCCAGAGTTCAGTGGATGCTCGTAGGGGAGTCCGCCTTTGCCCATGTAAGTCATGATCACCGGGATCTGGAGGTACTCTGCCAGTTCGCGGAATTCAGCAGTTGCGTCCGAAAGGATGACGCCGCCACCGAGAATCAAGAGCGGCGTCTTGGCCGCCATGATCAGGTCCATCGCCCGGCTGATGGCCTTGGGTTCCGGAGTAGGTCTCGTCCACGGCAAAGCGCTGTCTTTGGCCGGATCGTAGTCGATATCGGTCATTTGTACATCGATCGGCAGATCGATCAACACTGGCCCGGGCCGTCCGCTGCAAGCCGTACGGAATGCCTCGCGCATGACTTTGGGGATGTCGGCTGCATTCGTAACGCACCAGGTTGCCTTCGCCACCGTCTTGCAAATGGTTGCGATATCAACACACTGGAAGGCCTCTTTAGTGAATAAATTGGAGGCGGCGTTGCCGGTGATGGCGATCAGTGGAATGGAATCCGCATGTGCTGTATATAGACCGGTAACAAAGTTGGTTGCACCCGGCCCGGATGTGCAAATCGCCAGGGCAAGCTTTCCAGATACTCTGAAATAGCCGTCGGCGGCATGCACCGCGCCTTCTTCATGGCGCGCAATGTAATGCTTAATTTTGGACTTTTGAAGGAATTCGTAAACAGGGTTAATAGCGGCGCCGGGGATACCGAATGCAACCTGAATACCCTCGTCTTCGAGAATTCTAACGACTACTTCTGCTGCTTTCATAAGAGGTCCTTTACAAATCAAAACTTAATTATGGACTTTCTAACCTTTTGCGCCTGCCGCGTTCGCGTCGGTGCGTTTCACTTCAATCTGTGCGAGCTTCTCATAGAAGCGCACAATTGCCCCGTGGTCGAGATCGCCCATGCCATCGACTTTGAGTGCCTGCAAGATTTCCATGACAGCGGCGGTCAAAGGCAGCGGCACACCAATTCCGTGGCTGGTTTCCAGTACGTTTGCAAGATCCTTGATGTGCAGGTTGATGCGGAATCCGGGATTGAATTTTCGGTCCATCATCAGTGGCGCCTTGGCGTCCAAAACCGTGCTTCCAGCTAGGCCACCGCGGATGGCCTTGTAGATCAGGTCAGGATCCACGCCTGCCTTGGTGGCCATTACCAGCGCTTCCGATACTGCCGCGATGTTTACGGCAACGATGATCTGATTCGCCAGTTTGGTGACATTGCCAGCGCCTATCCCTCCGCACAGTACATAAGACGAGCCCATCGCCTTAAATATAGGCAGGATCTCGTCGAAGTCCGCCTGCTCCCCGCCCACCATGATCGACATCGTGCCATCAATAGCTTTTGGCTGGCCTCCGCTCACAGGTGCGTCCAACATACGGATGCCCTTCTTGGCTAGCGCTTCGGAGACTTCGCGGCTTACAAGAGGAGCAATCGAACTCATGTCTACGACGATGGAGCCCTTCTGCGCGCCTTCGATGACACCGTTCTCGCCCAACACTACGGCCTTCACTTGTGGTGAATTGGGCAGCATGGTGATAATGATGTTCGCCTTCGAAGCCACGTCCTTCGCGGAAGTGCCAACCTCGGCCCCCGCCTGTTTCAGTTCTTCCACAGCGGTCTTATTAATGTCGAAAACTACAAGGCTGTGTCCTGCCTTGAGCAGATTCTTGCTCATAGGTAAGCCCATGATTCCTAAGCCGATGAATCCAATTTTGCTCATTCTTTACTGACTCCATTTCTCACATATTCGGCAGCACTTTCGTGGCCGATTTTGGCAGCTTGCGCCACTTCTGAGTTCATAAGGGCCGCATCCACCGGTAATTCTGGCGCGCCCCGCAATCATTACAGGTTGTCGACATACTGAAGGCACTGTGTACACATGAACTGTGAATCTGACCGCAAAAACTTTCAGTGACAGCCGTCACCAATATACGTGCTGTCGACAGCGTGCATACACTTGTCCACCGTACTACAATTGCGATATATGGACCGCAAGCGGCGAACAAAACGCGGCAACGGCGACATGACGGTACGCCAGAAGGCGTACCTGTTCATCCAGCGCGGGATTGCGGCCGGAGACCTGAAAGCTGGAACTCCGATTTCGGAGATCGACCTGGCAAGAAAGCTGGGCATCAGCCGGACGCCGATCCGGGAAGCAGTGGGACAGTTGATTGCCGAGGGGCTGCTGGAGCATAGCCCGACCGGGGGCGCGCTGGTAACCCAGCTGAACCGCGAAGATATTTTCGAGCTGTACGAACTGCGCGAGGCCTTGGAGGTTTTTGCTGTCAGGAAGTTGGTCAGGCTAGGTCTGCGGCCAGAGGATTCGAGTCGCCTGCAGGCGCTGGTAGATGATTTGGGCGCGTTGAAACAGGTACTCGAGAGCTCTGGAGAGCAGTCTCTGAATGCGGAACAGATGAATCGCTTTCTGGCTTCCGATTTTGCTTTTCACGCCCTTCTG
>Ga0364893_10275_pt1 | contig 28441 bp, 25 predicted proteins | sample ExccelJu500001D3_FD_206943 | JGI IMG/M metagenome (GOLD analysis project Ga0364893, IMG submission 206943) | Enriched cells from Trout Bog Lake Hypolimnion, Wisconsin, USA - BchlTB.July16.5000.01.D3 | ecosystem: Environmental > Aquatic > Freshwater > Lake > Hypolimnion/Profundal zone | place: USA...
AGGGAATTGAATGATGAACTGCAGGAACAAAAAGAACAAGAATTACTTGCGCGGAATGAGGCTGAAAAGGCAAATAAGGCAAAAAGCGTGTTCCTTGCCACCATGAGCCATGAGATCCGCACGCCTATGAATGGCGTATTGGGTATGACATCCCTGCTTTGTGAAACAACATTAACCCAGGAACAGCGGGAATACGCTGAAACCATCCGCGTTAGCGGGGAGAACCTGTTAAATGTTATTAATGACATTCTCGACTTTTCAAAGATCGAATCGGGCCAGATGGAGCTTGATCAGCATGATTTTGATCTGCGGCATTGTGTGGAAGATGCCCTTGATCTTTTTTCTGAGACTGCTGCAAAAAAACAACTTGAACTTTTATACCGGATTGATCCTCGCATCCCGGTTCAGTTATTTGGCGACCAGCTCCGCCTTCGCCAGGTTTTACTGAATTTAATAAACAATGCTATTAAATTTACAAGTAAGGGCGAAATATTGATTGATATTAACCTGTGTGGGAGAGATGGGGATAATTTGAACCTCGATTTTAAAATTATAGATACCGGTGTGGGGATACCAAAAGATAAATTGCCGAGATTGTTCAAAGCTTTTTCGCAGGTGGATACATCCACCACCAGGAAACATGGCGGTACGGGTTTGGGATTGGTAATATGCGAGCGCCTTGTTGACCTTATGGGAGGTATTATCACGATAGAAAGCGAGCCGGGCAAAGGAACAACTGTTAGTTTTAACATAAAAAGCATCGCTGGTAATAAGGAAACAAGCGAAAATTTAACCTGTGAAACAACCGATGCCAAGGGCAAACGGGTATTGATAATTGAAAGAAATATAACTGCGCTTGAAATTCTGGAAGATCAGCTTAAACAATGGAATATTATCCCCGTTTGTGCTTCATCCGCTGATGAGGCATTAAAACATTTAACCATGGGAATTAAATTCGATATGGTGATAAGCGGCACCAATATACCTGGCACCGATACGCTGGAACTAAGCCTGGCCATTAAAAAAATCGACAATAGTGTACCGATTGTTCTTTTGAGTCCGGTAACCGGGAGAAATAAAAACCAGGATACCGCTACAAAGGTATTGTTGAAACCGGTAAAATACCAGCAATTATGTAATGTGGTGCAAACTGAACTGATGAACCGGGAACTTGTTTTGCAGGAAAAAACGCCGGTCAACTTACTTTCGGAACAATTTGCAGAAAAATTCCCGATGAATATCCTGATCGCTGAGGATAACCCGATCAATCAAAAACTCATTACCAAAGTAATAAGCAAACTGGGTTATCAACCCCAGGTAGTTAACAATGGCAATCAGGTACTTGAAGTGCTCGACGCTGCATTTTTTGATATCATTTTAATGGATGTGCAGATGCCCGAGCTCGACGGTTTGGAAACCACCCGCATTATTCGCAGGCGAGATATCCGGCAGCCTTTTATAATCGCCATGACAGCCGGTGCTATGGCCGAAGACAAAATCGAATGCCTTGAAGCCGGAATGAATTATTTTATATCAAAGCCGATAAGTATACAAGACCTTATTAATGTATTGGAGAAATCATACATCGCTAAGGAAAACAATACTTTAATAAATTAATTACGATGGTTTTCCTTATGAAGCTGTCTGTTTTTTTTGCAAAAAGAATTTTATAAAGAGTGAAATTTGTCATTGCGAGCAAAGCGTGGCAATCGCGAACTGTTCATAACCGACAGGCATAGTTCGCGATTGCTTCGTGCCTCGCAATGACAAGCTTTCCTTTTTTAGGAGCTTCTAAGGATTGCTTTTCTCAAATTCTTCATCAACACTTTCACGCAGGTCATATAACAGCCATTGTTTTTTTGCAATAGACGCTGTTTTTGATTTAAGCAGTTTTATAAAGTCAGCTACACCAAGCGGCTCATTGCCGTTTGCATGAATTAATACAATACTACCGGGCTGCGCCGCCTGCCCTTTTGCCAGCCATGCATCGGAGCCGATGGGGATTAACCCAAAATCGGTGATCTTAAATACCAGCTGCTGGTCGGACACAAGACCCGGAAAACGAAAAAAGATGGAAGGCAGCAGGCCATTTTTAAGCATTGCCTTTTCGGTTTCCAGCACCTCGTAATTAATATCGGTACCCGCTTCAAGCAGGAAATTTTCTTTAAGGGGCAATGTTGCGCTCACGCGGTGGTTATAGGAATGATTGATCCAGGTGATATAAATCTCATGGTTGGCCTGCATTTTTTTCAGCCACGCCAAATCATCCGGGTGCTGGTGCATCCATACGCCGGTAATGGATAATGCAACGGGCGCAGGGCGTTCAATTTTTTGAAATTCCTTAAAAATATCGGTAAATATTATCCTGTCGAGGTGCTTGTGCGATGGGCATAAGTCGGCAGTGAGGCTTATGCCGGTTTCTTTGGGCATACCGTTTTCGATACCTGCATCCTGTATATTCGCGGATTGTTTCTCCGCCTTATGTATGGCCCTTATATAGGGGGTGTTTTTGAAGAAGTCCCTTGCTTCGGCAAGCGTCATCGGTTTAACTTTATAAAAGCCGGGTTCGTCTATTTTGGTCTCCAGTGTTTGCGGGTTTACCAATAGGTAATAAGTTTTGCCATCGTTTACAAACTCCCTGATGATCATCCAATCCTGCGGATAATGTGTGGCCCATCCATAATAAACTTTATATTCAGTTATTTTAAGGTAATTGGCCTGAGCATTAGCTATAATTGCAGAACAGCTTAATAAAAAAAGCAGTAAAAAGTATTTTATAAATTGTTTCATCTTTATTTCGGAATTTGGATGCTCCATTTCGGATTTATTTTGAGATTTGTAAATGTGAGATCTCTGATGCAAACATATCAATACTAATTCCGAAATCGTAAATCCAAAATAAGAATGACCCGATTATCCGTCAACATAAATAAAATAGCGACACTGCGTAACTCGCGCGGCGGCAACAACCCCGATCTTTTACAAGTAGCCAAAGATTGCGAACGCTTTGGAGCACAGGGTATAACTGTGCATCCGCGTCCCGATGAAAGGCATATCCGTTACAATGATGTTTTTGACCTTAAAAAGATAGTTACCACCGAGTTTAATATCGAGGGTAATTGCCAGGAACAAAAATTTATCGACCTGGTTTTAGCCAATAAACCCGAACAGGTAACATTAGTGCCGGATGCTTTGGGACAGATCACCTCGAACCATGGCTGGGATACCATCGCCAATCAGCGTTATTTAAAGGATATGATAGCTGTGTTTAAACAGGCAGGCATCCGTGTATCCATATTTGTTGACCCTATCCCAAAAATGGTGGAAGCCGCCGCCACAACCGGCACCGACCGTATAGAATTATATACCGAAGCCTATGCGCAGCATTACCACCAGGGACGGGAGATCGCCATAGCGCCATATATACAGGCTGCAGAAGTTGCCCAAAAAACCGGCCTGGGCATCAACGCCGGGCACGATCTTGACCTGCATAACCTTAAATATTTTGCAGAGAATATCCCGGGTTTGGCAGAAGTAAGTATTGGCCATGCCCTTATTTGCGATGCGTTGTATTACGGGTTGGAAAATACGATACAAATGTATTTAAGGCAATTGGCTGGGTAAATTCTTTGTCTGAACCATGATTTATAAGATTTGAAGATTGCCATGATTCTTGACTACGATATTTAGGGTGCTTTCCTAACTTTCTTCAGCACCAGCAAATTCTGCGCATTAATACTGTAGCCTGCTATATTATTCTGGTAAAGGTTTACCCTTTTATCGTAATATAAAACTACCACAGGTGATTGCTGCATTACCAGGTTATCCATTTGGCGGTACAGGGCGTAGCGTTTTTCATCGTTGGCTTCGTTGTAAGCCTGTTCAAAAAGGGCGTCGAAATGCTTGTTTTTAAAGCCGGTATAATTTGGCCCCCAGGGAATCTTGTTTTTGGAGTAGAACACCGAGAGATAATTCTCGGCGTCAGGGTAGTCTGCTATCCAGGTACCATAAAAAAAGTTGACGCCGTTTTTTGATACCAGTTCGCGCAGGCTGGCGCCCTGGGTGATCTCCACACTGGTTTTTATGCCCACCCTGTCAAGCTGCCCCTGTACATACTCAATCAGGCTGCGGTAGCTTACGGTGGTATGCAAAACAATTTCGGGCAGGTTTTTACCATCCGGATAACCGGCCTCCTTTAATAGTTGCCGGGCTTTCTCGGGGTTATAAGTATAGCCATGCACTTCCTTAGCGTCGAAACCAGGCATCCCCATCGGTATAAATCCGGCCGAACCCTGTGTGCCCATGCTATTGCGCAGGTATTTGATCATCTTTTGCTTGTCGATGGCATAATTAATGGCCTGCCTGATCTTCAAATGCCGTAAAGGACAACTTTTTACTATGGCCAAACTGCTATCAACCAGCATGCCGAGGTAAATGGTGTTGAGATAAGGCCCGGTGTTTAAAATGAACTTGCCCTTATATTTTTGCGTTACCTTCCCCGATTTGGTGAGGATATCATCGCGATAGCTGCCATCAATATCATTCAAAAAATCAAGCTTTTTGCTGATAAACTCCATGAATTCGGTTTGCTTATCGCCGATAAAGGTAGCGCGGATAGCATCAAGATGGGGGAGGGTGCTGCCGTCTTTGTCTTTTTCCCAATATTTTTCGTTCTTCAGCAAAACCATTACCTCGCCTTCTTTCCAGTATTTGAATTTGAACGGGCCTGTGCCAATGGGATGTTGACGGAAATCCCTGCCGTAATAGTCAACCACCTCATGCGGCACTACTGAACAGTATTGCGCGGTAAGCATGCTCAACAAAGGCGGGAAAGGTTGTTTTAGTTTTATCAGTAAAGTAGTGTCATTTATAGCAGTAAATGCATTTTTCCTGTCCACCTTATCACTAAAGATCCATGACCCTGATGAGGCTACTTTCGGGTCGATAAGCCTGCCGAAGCTGTACACAAAGTCGCCAGCCACTGCTTTGCGTCCTTTGCCGTTTTTAAACAGCGGGTCATCGTGGAAATACACATCGCTGCGTAAATGGAAAGTATATTGTTTGCCATCCGGCGATAGTTCCCAGCTTTTGGCAATACATGGCCGGGTTTTCAGGCTGTCGTCAATTTGCACCAGGCCGTTATACACCTGGTTAACCATCCAAAGGGTGTTCTGGTTACGCGCAAAAGCAGGGTCCAGTGAGCTGAGTCCCTCGTTAAGGTTAATGTTGAAGACGGTTTTTTTGGTGGAGGATGTATTTGTGGTGCAGGATATGAATTGCAGGAGCAGCACGCAAAGTAAAAAGCAGATCAGCTTATTCATCGTGCTAATTTATTGATTATTGAGGAAAGACTGAAACTTCTAGATAATGTCATTGCGAGGCACGAAGCAATCGCGAACTTTGCATGAACCGTTTTGCATAGTTCGCGATTGCTTCACTCGTTCCTCGTTCGCAATGACAATTTTATTGTGAAATTTTCAAATTAACAATTTCTATTATCTCCGCCTCCAACGCCATAGCTTTGGCTTCCAACTCATTCCCCTCAGCAATAATTGCATCTGTAAATGCTTTATCCTTATACCCCGAAGCATTGATCTTCACATTCATAAACGCGCCGATCACCGCGCTGCGGGCGCAAAGGGCCGCTACGCCGGCATCGCTGATGGAATTTGGATTGCCGGTTTCGGCCATGGCTTTAATGACTGACAGGCTATTATAAGCAGCCTGCATCACTTTAAACGGAATTTCAATAGCATATTTTGTAGCCGCCTGTATAGCTTCGGTCCTTGTGGTTTTCTCGTCTTCGGTTCCTTTTGGCAGGTTGAAGGATTCCATTATTTTGTTGAAAGCTGCTGTGTCCAGGTCAACCAGTTTAAGGAGTTCATCTTTGTATTGCTGTCCTTTTTCGGCCCAGGCACTGAATTCTTCCCAGCGGTCATCCCAGCCTTTTTTGTGCGAGGACAGGTTAGCCACCATAGTTGCCAGCGCCGCGCCCAATGAACCGATATAGGCTGATATAGAGCCGCCGCCCGGTGCAGGACTTTCACTGGCGGTTTCATCGGCAAAATCAGTCAGGCTCATGCTCACCAGTTTTGATGATGCTTTGTCTTTCAATAAATATTCGATAATGCGTTCTTCCGGCTTAAAGGGAGCCAGTTCTGATAACCCCATCGAGAGGATGGCAATCCTGATCAGTTCTTTTTCGCTCACGCCAACCGAGCGCTGTTGTTTAAGCAGGAAGTATTTGCCCGCATCCAGCATCGACTTTAATGGAACAAGCCCCACCAGTTCGCTGCCGGTTACCCGCATCCCGCGTTCAGCGGCTTTGGTGCACACCTCGTCAAAAGCGATGTGCAATGGGGTTACTTCAATATTGGTGAGGTTCATGGAAATCTGGGCTATGCCATACTCCTCAATAAACCAGCCAATAGCTTTCACCGATTTTAAGCTACCGGGTACAGATTTTGGTTTGCCATGCTCATCAGTTATAATCTTTCCGTTTATCGGGTCGCCTTCACGCAGTACACGCCCTGCCTCGCGCACGTCAAAGGCGATGGAGTTAGCCCTGCGGGTTGAGGTGGTATTCAGGTTCACATTATAGGCAATCAAAAAATCACGGGCGCCAATAACAGTAGCACCACGTTTGGCGTCATACTCAAGCGGACCGAAATCTGGCTTCCATTTAGGTAGTTTTATCTTCTCAAAAAAACCTTCGTATTCACCGGCCCGTATCACAGAAAGGTTGTGGCGGCTTTTATCTTCCTGGGCATGTTCATACAAATAAACCGGGATGAACAATTCTTCCCCAACTCTCTTTGCTAGTTTTTTGGCATACTCCGCCGTTTCCGCCATGCTGATATTGGCAATCGGTATCAGCGGACAAACATCGGTGGCCCCCATCCGCGGATGCTCGCCTTTGTGTTTGCTCATATCAATCAATTCACCTGCTTTTTTAATGGCTAAATATGCAGCTTCTATTACTCTTTCGGGTTCGCCAACAAAAGTCACAACGGTGCGGTTTGTAGCCTTGCCGGGATCAACATTCAGCAGCCTTACACCTTCAACCGTTTCAATCACATCAGTGATCTGACGGATGGTTTCAAGGTTTACACCTTCGCTGAAATTTGGGACGCATTCTATTAGTTGTTGCATAGAGATTAGAGGTTAGAGATTGGAGGTTAGTTGGTGAATACGCCAAAATTTATTTTAAAAACAGCATGTATAATTGCTGATAAAAAAAGTAATACCATTAATAAAGCAAGTATGCCGGATAATTTAAAATTCAAATAAGTCCATTTTCTTTTGGAGCTTTTTTTAGCAGATTCATATTGGTATTTTGTAAGAGCCTGATAGTATTTATTTGAAAAGAAACTTTTCTTAAGTGAATTCAAATACCATTTTTGATATGATTTCAAATAGAAAGCTATTAGTTGCCTTGTCCGAAATAACGCGAAAAAGCTGATCGCCAATAACGCCAACGAGATTATTAAGGATAACAAACTAAGAGCTATGTCACTAAATGAATTCATATTTTTTGCGTTGATACATTAATTTTTCATTTATTAATCTGATAAATTCCTTAAAGATTTGACAACTTTTCAAAAGTTGTCAAAGCGATTTTTCAATCAGTGAAATCACAAAAATCAGTATAAAATCTGTGATCTAAGTGTCCCTTGCTGATATAATATTTCCCTGTAATCATCACAGGGATAAGCCTGAAAATCAGATGGTGTGCCTGTTGCCAGTGTGCCCCGGTTACTTAGTCTAAGGGCATGTGCTGCACGAAAAGTTAAGCCGGCAAATACTTCGGCATTACTTAGTTTTTCTGCTGCGCTCAATACCGCCGCTTGCATCAGCAAATCACCCATAGGCGCTGATCCGGGATTCCAGTCACTGGCAATGGCAAGGCAGGCTCCGGCATCCAGCAGCTTTCGTGCAGGTGTGTAGGCCATACCCAAACCAAGTGAGGCACCTGGTAAGGCGACCGCTACTGTGTCGGAGTTTGCTAATAATTTTATTTCTTTTCCCTTACTTGCTTCCAGGTGATCAGCTGAAACAGCACCGGCCTCTACAGCAACGGCGCTGCCACCGGTCGAAAACTGGTCGGCATGTACTGTAATATCGAAGCCCATTTGTTTGGCCCGGTTAAGATAATTCAAGGCACTATCCGCTTTGAAAGCGCCGTCTTCAATAAATATATCCACCCGGTTAGCCAGGTTATCTTTTTTTACAATGGGGAGCAGGTCGCTTAAAATATGCTCCAGGTATTCATTTTGCGTACCGTCAAAATCTTTTGGTTTCAGGTGCGCGGCAAGGCAGGTAGCAACTAATGTAGCTTTTGTTCTTTGCGATGCGGCTTTTATAGCCCTTAACTGCTTCAATTCTTCATTAACCGATAGCCCATAGCCGCTTTTTATTTCGACGGTAGTCACCCCCTCAGCCAAATGGCGTTCAACCCTTAGCAGCAGCAATTCGGCAAGTAATTCTTCATCAGCAGCGCGGGTTTGTACAACAGAATCCCAGATGCCGCCCCCGGCTTTGGAAATATCAAGGTACGATTTGCCCTGAATTCGCATGGCATAGTCTTTTGCCCGGCTGCCTGCATAACAGATATGGGTATGACAATCAATAAAACCGGGCAACAATACGTGCCTGCCCGCAATTTCCTCAACCTGCGCCGAAGGATGGTCCCTGCGCAGTCGCTCTAAGGGGCCAATAGTTATAATACGGCCGTTATTGGTCAGTACCCATCCGTTGGTGATGATCTGTAATTGTTCATCCCGCAAAGGCCCCTTAAGCGGCAGGCCGGTTAAGGGCAGTATTTGAGTAAACGGGCCGGTTAGTTTTTTCATACTTAGTTAATCTATCAGATTTGTCATTGCGAGGCACGAAGCAACCGCGGATGTTGCATTACCGCCTTGGATAGTTCGCGATTGCTTCGTGCCTACCCATGACATGTTTTTTAAATGGGTACTAATTGCACATTAAATTCTAAAGCAAGTCTTTGTAATTGCCTGTTTTTATGCTCTTTGAGCATTTGTTCGTAAGCTATAGCTCCTTTTTCAACAAAATCACTGCCTTTGACCATCAACCGCCAATATTGAGTCGCTAATTTTCTTGCAGTAGCTTTGATCGCTATCGCCGGGCCCTTTCTCCCTCTTAACCTTTTTGCAAATGCGCCCAGGCCAATATACTTACTATTTAATAAGCCGTGTGCAATCTCTTTAAATATCTGGCCTACCGTTGGCTTCCCTTTCTTTTTACTCTTTTTTCGTTTTCCTGAATCATTTTGACCGGGAGATAATCCAAGCCAGCTATTGAAATGCTTTTCACTCGGCCATTTACTGAGGTCAGAGCCTAATTCTGAATATAGCTGTAACCAGTTATAATCTGTAATACCCGGAAGTTTAGTCGCATCCCTGCCTTCAAATACTTTCAGTAAATGTTCGCCTAAGTTTGTGATTTGGGGCTTATTGTGGCGTATCGGTTTTCGATAGCCTGTTTCCATTCCCGGAGGCAAACCTTTATCCTTATTGATCTTTTCCAGCAAGACTTGCATTTTTCTATCACAATCACGCATCTGAGTTTGATAAAACAAGTAAGCCTGGTAGGCCTGACCCAGGGCGAAAAGCCCATAATCGGTATAATGTCCTTCCAGGGCTTTCAGCAATTCTTCGCCTTTGTTTTCTCTGACCTTTTTATCACACAGCGAAACCAGTTTACGGCGATCTCTTTCACCCGACAGGATTGCCGTAATCAACGCTATCCCGCTTTTGCCATGAACCTGGCTCAATACTTCCGGTATCCGGATGTTCATTTCGATCAATGCTTTTTGCATATGCTGCACATGCATTGAAGCACTCCGTAAATGATCCTCACGCAAACGCTGGTAACTGCGGAGTTCCTTGATCAGACCGTCCGAAACATAGCAACGTTTCAGTAAACCGTAGCTGTGCAGTTGCTGTATCCACTGACAATCCTTTACATCTGTTTTTCTGCCAGGAACCTGCCGCGTTTCTCTTCCGTCTACCAGCCATACATCTAATCCTGCATCCAACAGTATATCATACAAAATATACCAGTAAACCCCTGTAGCTTCCATCGCTACCGTAATTACCTTGTTTTCCAACAGATAATTACGAACCTCTGCTAAACCGCCGGTGAACGTTTCAAAGGAACGTACCGGACCCTCCTCTAAGCCAACGAATACTTGCCTGGAGCCAATATCTATACCGGCTGCATGCGCATGAATCTTTTCCATAGTGACTTGCTTTTTTTAATAAGCTGTGCCCGAAGGAGCTAAAGAAAAAGACAGGCTACCCATCGGACAAATCCCTTAAAGAATCGTACCACACCTTCAGACTCTGTTCTTCGGAACCATACTCGCAAACAGGCAGTAAGCACTATACGAAACAACGGCTACACTGCACAGCTTATACAAAACTATGTCATTTCTCCTTCAGAATTTTACTAATTTTACCACTCGCAATGACATAGTTTATTTTTTACTTTCGGACTTTCCGGACTTTCGGACTCTCCCGACTTCCTCACCACACTTTCAATCCAAATTTTTCCGCCCATTCCTCTGCTTTTTCATAGCCTGCGTCGGCGTGGCGAAATATACCCATTGCCGGGTCATTATACAAAACACGTTTTAAACAGGTTGCTGCACGATCTGTTCCGTCAGCTAAAACAACCATCCCGGCATGTTGCGAATAACCCATGCCCACGCCGCCGCCATGATGAAAAGACACCCAGGTTGCACCGCCTGCAGTGTTCGACATTAAATTTAGCAATGGCCAGTCGGACACGGCATCGGAGCCATCCTTCATTGATTCTGTTTCCCTGTTTGGCGAGGCTACTGAGCCGCAATCCAAATGGTCGCGGCCAATAACGATGGGGCCTTTTACCTTGCCGGTTTTTACGAGGTCATTAAATATAAGCCCTGCCTTTTCCCGTTCACCCATACCGAGCCAACAGATCCTTGCCGGAAGCCCCTGGAAGGCTATTTTTTCCTGCGCCTTTTCGAGCCAATTGATCAATGGTTTATTTTCCGGAAATGCCTCCATCAGCGCGCGGTCGGTTGTAAAAATATCTTCCGGATCGCCTGATAAGGCTACCCACCTGAATGGCCCCTTACCTTCGCAAAACAGCGGACGAATATACGCGGGGGTAAAGCCCGGGAAGTTAAAGGCATCTGTTTCGCCGCCTTGTTTTGCAAACTCGCGCAGGTTATTGCCATAATCAAAGGTAACGGCGCCCTTTTTTTGCAAGGCCAGCATAAACCCTACATGACGCGCCATGCTTTGAAAGGAAAGTTTTTTGTACTCTTCCGGATCGCTTTTGCGCAGTAATGCCGCTAACGTCAGGGATAAACCATTGGGTATGTAACCGTTTAAAGGGTCGTGTGCAGAAGTTTGATCGGTAAGGATATCGGGGATAATATTATCCTCCAAAAGTTTTTCGAGCAGGTCGCCGGCGTCGCTTACCAGGCCAACCGAAAGTGTTTCACCTTTTTTGATGGCATGTTTTACCCAATTGATCGCCTCCTCATAGGAGCCGGTCATCCTGTCGATATACTTTGTATCCACCCGTTTTTGAATGCGCGTTGCATCTACATCGGCACCCAAAAACACGCCACCTGCCATGGTAGCAGCCAATGGCTGAGCGCCGCCCATCCCGCCCAAACCGGCAGATACGATGAGTTTGCCCGTAAGGTCGCCATTAAAATGCTGAACACCACATTCTACAAAGGTTTCGTAAGTGCCCTGCAAAATACCCTGCGAACCGATATAGATCCAGCTGCCAGCCGTCATTTGCCCATACATCATCAGGCCTTTGGTACGCAGCTCGTTAAAATGATCCCAGGTTGCCCAGGCAGGTACCAGGTTGCTGTTGGCGATAAGCACACGCGGCGCTTCGGGATGACTGCGGATAATACCAACCGGCTTACCCGACTGTACCAGCAGCGAATGATGCTCATCCAGTTCGAGTAACAGCTCAATAATTTTTCGCAATGATTCCGGGTTACGGGCCGCCTGACCAATGCCGCCGTACACCACCAGTTCATCGGGGTTTTCGGCTACCTCGCCATCAAGGTTGTTCAGTAACATCCTTAGGGGCGCCTCTGTTTGCCAGCTTTTGGCATGTAATTGCATGCCGCGCGGCGCTTTGTACACCGGATGGTTGGCGTAAGTTTTAATAAATTCCGAATTCGTCATCTTTCAGGTTTATATGATGTTTGATAGCTTCATTGTCGGCCGCAGCCAAAAATGTTCCCTTAATAATCAGTTGGTGTAATTGGTTAATATCGTCTGCAAAAATACGGTCGTGGTCAATAAAAGGCACATGCTCACGTACCAGCGCATGACAGGCTTCAATTACCGGGGTTGATTTAAGCGGCCGTCTGAAATCCATGGCCTGCGCCGCGTATAACAATTCAATAGCCTGGATATATTCCAGGTTATCAATTACCTGATGCAGTTTGCGCCCGCTGATAGACCCCATGGACACATGGTCCTCCTGTCCCATTGAAGTGGGCACGCTATCAGCACTTGCCGGGAAACAAAGTGTTTTATTTTCGGTGACCAACGCTGCGGTAGTATATTGCGGGATCATCAACCCGGAGTTTAAGCCCGCGTTGGCGGTAAGTAGTTTTGGCAAACCATAACGCCCCTCGCTCATCAGGTAACAGCGGCGGTCGGCAATATTGCCCAGTTCTGCTGCTGCGATGGTGGCATAATCCAGTGGGATGGCCAACGGCTGCCCGTGGAAATTACCCCCGCTGATGGTATCTTCTGCATTAAAAATTATCGGGTTGTCGGTAACAGAATTTAGCTCAATTTCAGTGAGTTCTTTCAGGTGCAGCCAGGCATTGCGCGATGCGCCATGCACCTGCGGCATACAACGCAGGGAATAAGGATCCTGCACCCTGTCGCAATTGACATGTGAATGGCAGATCTCCGAGCCTTCGAGCAAAGTATGCAGGCGGTTTGCTACATGTTTATTGCCTTTATACGGGCGCAACCGGTGCAAACGTGCATCAAAGGGCCTTGCCGAACCCATCAGTCCTTCTATTGACATCGCGCCGATCAGGTCGGCTATATTTAGAGCATCATCCAAACGCTGCACCGCTTTTACAGCGAAGGCCAGAATAAACTGGGTGCCATTGATCAGTGCAAGGCCTTCTTTTGGCCCTAACACCAGGGGTTGCAGACCATGGGCCTGTAAAACCCTTGCCGCCGGGAAACGGTCGCCGTTTGCATGCACTTCCCCAAAACCTATCAATGGTAAAAATAGGTGCGCCAATGGAGCCAGATCTCCGGATGCGCCGACAGAGCCTTTTTCGGGAACTACTGGTATAATATCATGATCAATATGCCATACAATGCGTTCCAAAGTCTCCAGGGCAATGCCCGAATAACCCTGCGCCAGGGCATGCACCTTACTGATCAGCATCAGCTTGGCTATTTCCTGCGGGATTGGTTTTCCGATGCCCACGCTATGGCTTTTGAGCAGGTTGCTTTGCAGCAGGGAAGTATCTTCTTCCGAAATTCGGGTATCACATAGTGGCCCGAACCCGGTATTGATGCCGTAAACCGGGTTTTGTCTGTGTACAATTTTTTCCACTTCGCGCCATGAGGCAAGCACCCGCCCGGCAGTTTTGATATCAATGAAGCCCCTGGTTTTACCGGCCGCAATATCAAGGCAGGTGCCTATGCTTAAATGGCTGCCGCCATAGTTGAATTCGCTACTCATGTGCTGCTGGTTTTAATTCAAGGGGCATTTTGTTGTTAATCCTGTCCGACAGGTTAACACATCTGAAAGCATTTTCAAGGGCGCTGATGGATGGTAAAAGTTCAAGGCAAGCCGGTTCATTGGCATGCACCTCGTCCATAGCTAAAAGGATGGCGTCCCAAATCGGTAATATTTGGGTCAGCAGGTCCCGGCCGCTATCGGTTAATTGCACCAGTTGTCTGCGCCCGTCGTCGCTGCAGGTAGCGCTGGTAACCAATTTCTTATTTTTTAAATTGGTGATCAGCTGACTTGCAGCGGGGTGCGAAACCTCCATTTGTTCGCTTAATTCCTTAATGGACAGGGAATCGTTTTTCGACAATAAATAAAAAACCGGGAACCAGCTGGCGTCAAAATCAATGCCTTCGTTTTGGTAGGCCCGGTTAATTTCGGCCAAAAAGTTCTCGCTCAGCCGTCTCAGGCGACTGCCCAAAACAAGGTAACCGAGGCTTTGATATAAATTCATGGTGCAATTTATATAAGTGCTTATATAAATGCAAATAACTGTACGTTTTTTTTGTCATTGCGAGGAGGAACGACGAAGCAATCGCGAACTGTGCAAGTCGGTTATGCAAAGTTAGCGATTGCTTCGTTCTTCGCAATGACATAGTTTTATTAATTTGGAAACATGTGGAAACCATGGTAACAGTGTTTTCATCTGTTTCCATTTTTGTTTGAATATGGTTCAGGCAACCAGGTAAACAATTACCCTATAAACCGCGGCAAATAAAGTTCTTTTATCAAATTAATATGGTGCAGTTCATGACCCGCCAGGTGATAAGCCAGCGCCCTTACTGTGGCACCTGCAAAACTGCCTGATCCTTTGCCCATCCGGATTAGTGCTTCTTCGGGAAGACCGTTGAATAAAGCAATTGTGGACCTTCGGACTGCTTCATATTCCTCGAATATATTATCAAGGTCGCGTTCATCTGCCCAGGAAAGTGAAGCATAGGCGTCCTGATCAAAACCTGGCAGACCCGTTTGTTCGCCGCGGGCATAGCAAAGTGCCCGGTAGGCGAATATGCGCTCATCATCAATGATATGAACAAGCACTTCTTTAATGCTCCATTTACCTTCGGCATACCTGTGGTATAACATTTTTTCGGGAAGGCTATAAATAAATTCTTTTACGGCAATAAAATTATCGTGCAGGTGCTGTAAAACCATACCGTCATCCGGCAGTAGTTTTATATACATAGTGGCATACGGCGCGTATTCGCCCGGATTCGGTTTGGGGATATATCGCATTTTTTATCGCATTTAAAAATCAAAATTCGTAAATCGTAATTCTACAATCACTGTTGTCCGGTAAAAGGTTTATCTATTTTTTTTTACCGGACAGCCGAATTGAAAATGGCTGCGATATTTGCGTTTTGAAAATAATTTTGCTTGTATATTGCAGCTATAAATAGTCTACGAGCAAAAAGATACAATATTTTCGCTGACTTTTACCGGACAGCCGATTTATACTAAAAACATAGAAAGTAAAAAAATAGGGGGGCTTTCTTTTTAAAATGTGCTTAAAAAGCCCCTCTATAGAGTTTTTTCGATGATTTACAAGTTAATTTTATTTTTACCGGACAACAGTAATTCTACAATCGTAAATCATAAGCCCCCTTTGCTATGCTGCTTTCCCCATTTTATCATTTCGTCAACTATAGGGGTAAGTGTAAAGCTATACGTAGTGAGTTTATATTCAATCGCCACCGGGGTGCTGTTATGCACGATGCGTACTATCAGTTTATTGGCCTCAAGATCCTTAAGTTCTTTGGAGAGTACGCGGGTGGTGATATTCGGGATATTGCGCTGCAAATCCCTGAACCGGCTTATCCCGGTATACATCGACATTAAAATGGGTAGCTTCCATTTGCCGCTGATCACTTGTATTGTAGCTTGAAGGTAGCCGATCTTATCGGCAGTCGTAGTTATATCCTGTTTCATAACTGATATACTTTTGGGTTATAGTATCAAATGTATATCAAAAATCTAACAAGAACAACAAAGTTACCCGACGTATTAATTCAATACCAATGAACTAAAATAAGCTTCTTTTTGTTTTGTGTTGTGACTTTCAGGCGCCCAGACCATCAGGCTATAAACATTTGACCCGATAAATACCATAAAGCAGTAGAACTTTAACTTGTTTGAGGCATTGGTACCCGCCATACTATAGCTGGTATAGGCTTTCCATTTACCGATGTTTACATCTCCCATGGTAGTGCCTTGCATTTGCCCTAACATGCCAGTTTTTAAGTTGTTTGCAAATTCAGGAGTTGGGGCCTGGGTGCCCATTTTAACAGAATCTATCCCTTCAATCTTAAAAAAATCAACCATCGCAACAATGTAAACCGTGCTGTCTTTGTCTTTTATGTAAACACCATTTTCGTTAAGGCGGGTTGGCTGGGCCGGAAGTTTAACAGATAACTTATCGCAGATCTTATAGTTTACCCACTCACTTTGGGCGTATGCAACGTTGACAGCTAGGATAGTTGTGAAAAGGAGAAGGCATATTTTTTTCATTAGGCAATTTTGTTTTATGCCTTTAAAGGTGGAGAAAAAAAGCGTATTATTACAATAAACCTTTCGAAAACCTTAAGATATAAAACAAACTACTCTTCCCCTCTTATCCTGAAAACCATCCCGTCCATATCTTCGGTGATTCTTAACTGGCAGGCCAGGCGACTGTCGTGGCCGGCATCAGGCAGGGTGTCCAGTAAATCAAGTTCGGTATTGGTTGCATGGAAATATTGTTCCGGGCCTTCAAGTACCTGGACATGGCAGGTTGCGCAAAGCGCCATACCTCCGCAGGTGGCAAGGATGTTATGGTCCGATGCTTTTAATACCTCCATCAGGCTCAGGCTGATGCCCTCCGGAATTTCAACCGGTTCCCGGTGGCCGTTTCTATCTTCTATTGTTAAAGTAATCATGTTGTTTATATTATCGGAAATTCGTGATATCCCCATTTTATTAAAACATCCATTTTGCCTCACCTAAATCCTCTCCAAAGGAGAGGACTTTAACTGTCAGACTAAATATGTTTTAAGCCCCTCTCCAAAGGAGAGGGGTTGGGGTGAGGCTAAAAGGCGCTTACGCCGTAAACTGTTGTGTATTTAAAACTTAATTTCTGATCCGGGTAAACCTGTTTAAAGGCGCTTTGGGCCATTAATGCCGCCTCGTGGAAACCGCAAAGAATTAGTTTTAGCTTGCCGGGATAGATATTGATATCGCCGATGGCATAAACACCTTTTACATTGGTGCTGTAATCCAGGGTATCGACCATAATAGCAGACTTATCTACATTCAGTCCCCATTCGGCAATAGGCCCAAGTTTTGGTGTGAGGCCAAATAGCGGGATCAGGTGATCAGCTGCTATTACGGATATTTCATTATCCCGGTCAACTACTTCTACTTCCTGCAAATGACCGTTGCCATTGATCGCTTTGATATGCGCTTGCAGGATAAGGTTGATCCGCCCTTCTTTAGCCAGTTCAAATACTTTTTCAGCGGAATCCGGCGCGCCGCGGAACGTATCGCCCCGGTGGATCAGGGTTACTTCCTCTGCAATATCGGCTAAAAAGATGGTCCAGTCTAAAGCAGAATCACCGCCACCTGCCAAAACCACCTTGCGGCCGCGGTAGGCTTCAGGGTTTTTGATCATATAAGCTACGCCCTTGCCTTCAAAATGTTCGAGGTTATCGATGGCCGGCTTACGGGGTTCAAAGCAGCCAAGGCCACCCGCTATCACCACCACTTTGCTATGTACTTCGGTAGCGTCGCTGGTTTGAATGATAAATGACCCGTCTTCCAGCTGCTGCAACTCATTCACTCTTTCACCGAGGGAAAAAGTGGGTTTAAAAGGTTCTATCTGTTCCATTAAACCGTCAATCAGTTGCTGCGCGTTGATGGTCGGGAAACCCGGAATATCATAAATTGGTTTTTGTGGATAAATCTCGGAAAGCTGCCCGCCAACCTGTGGCAAAACATCAATCAAATGGCAACGCATTTTCAAAAGCCCTGCTTCAAAAACCGCAAATAAACCAACGGGACCAGCCCCTATAATGCAAATATCAGTAGTTATCAATTCCATTTTGTTTTGAAATAATAACTAAAGGTCCGCTTTATTATAACCAGACGCCAATGACAAATAGTAATTACTGATTACTTTAAGTTATAGCTGGAAAGGCAGAAACGTTTAAAAAGATCAATAAGTTTGGAGTTTTTTCCATGCAGCTGGATAAACTGGAAGGTGCGGAAGATCTCAAGCCCCTTAATATCAATAATGCTTAGTTCATTATATTTTAACTCACTAATAACAGATTGGATAGATAAAAACGTGGCGGTTTCCGAATACAAAAGGTATTGCTTTATGGCGATACTGCTTTCCAACTGGATCTCGATATGAAGATCCTTAGGGTTGATCCCTACGTTTGACAGTGCGTTGAAAATAACATCAAGCGTACCCGAACCCGCTTCGCGCAATATGAGCGGGATATTTAACAATTGTTTAGGTGAAATTTCGGCCTTTTTAGCCAATTGGTTATTGGCCCGGGTAACCAAAACGATCTCGTCTTTAGCGAACGGTGCGTATGCGATCTGCGGATAGTGGGCTGCGCCTTCAACAATGGCTATGTCTATTTTTTCAGCCAGCACCAGTTGGGTGATCACATCAGTATTACCCTGTATGAAGGTAAATTGAACAGCCGGGTATGTTTTTTTGAAAAGCGCCAGTATTTTCGGAAGAATAGTTTGGGCCACGGTTGTGCTCGCGCCAATGTGTACCGTACCGGCTTCCAGGTTGTTAAGCTGTGCCAGCTCGGTTTCCAGTTCGGTATAGGTTTGAAAGATCTTTTCGGCGTATTGGCTAAGGATCTTCCCGGCAGTGGTTAACACTATACTGTTACCGTTACGCCTGAATAATTGCACATTTAATTGCTGCTCAAGCTCTTTGATATGTTTGGTAACTGCGGGTTGGGTAATAAATAACTCAGCCGCGGCTTTTGTAAAACTCAGCCTTTGTGCAACAGTATAAAATACTTTTAACCTGAAATCGAAGATCATTAAGCTAAGATAGTAAATTTTCCTACCGGACAGGTAGAGACGCGATGCATCGCGTCTCTACGACGTTTTTTTCGCGGTCGCAATAATCACGATTCCACCAACAAGCAAAATGCCGCCAAGGTAAGGCGGCCAATCCACTGTTTTTTGCCTGTCGGCAGATATTTGTATTGGGCCTGCATCAATTAGCTTTTCTTTTTTCGTATAGGTAAAGCCTGTCCATAAAATCATTATGGCGCCAACTATGATAAGTATAATTCCAATTGTCCTGTTCATTTTGAAATGCTTTATTACAGAATGCAAAAAGCCGCGAATTGTTTTGATTTCCTTAAAGCAGCAACTGATCAATTGTATTGTTGTTAACCCGGCAAAAAAGCCGTTACAGGAGATTCCTGTAACGGCTGAAAGCATAGGTATAGTAATATTATTGATTCTGTTTATCCCGCAGCCATAATCCTGTTATCCTGCTTACCTCCTGGTAATTATTCAGGTTTACATGATGCGCAACCAAAAAATTGCCGGTTGTTCCGGTTACTGTTACAATTTTAAATTTACGCGTTTCATCGGTGTAAGTGCTGAGTGTTGGCAGAGTAGCAGTAGGGTTCGTCTGGATAAAGAAATAGTGAAGTGTTACCTGGCCTACTGCGGTTACATACACATAATTATAAGTGTAGCCAAATGAAGAGTCAAATTGGTATGGCAAGGGCGCCCATTGATTTGGATTATTTACAGGGCTTGGTTGAAAATAAACTAATACCATTCCATTGTCAAGTACATTTTGTGTAATTGTATTATTCAACCGCACATAATACCGGGTAAAATATTCGGTATAGCTTCCGGCGCTTGTTTCAAACAGATATTGCGAATTCCAAAGCCAGTCGGCGCTGCTAACTGAAAATACATCTGTTTTTACACCAGCATTGGTGCCGGGTTGTTGTACGGCTATGGGTGTACCCCAGCCTGTGGCTGTTTTAGGGCCGTAAAGCATATAGGCGGTTGTATCCAGGTAAAAATCGCCTACTGTACCCAAAGTTGAACTTGGCGGGCCGCTGCCGTTATATAACTGACCGTTGGTTGCACTGTTTGTGGCTGTGGTAAATGAACCCACCTGGCTTAGCGAGACGCTCGTGCCCCAGCCCCCGACCGTTTTAGGTCCGAAAAGCAGATCGGTAGTAAGGTTTATGTAGAAATCGCCTGTCGTTCCCAAGGTGTCAGATGGGTCGGAAGTACCGCTAAAAACTTTCGCGCTTTTAAGCCCGCCCTGATTCACGGTCCCGGCCGGGCGCATATTGCTGTCCTTTTTACACGACGTAATGATAGCCACTATGCCTATCATTAATAAAATGATAAATTTCTGTTTCATAATTGTTGGTCGTTAGGTGAAATAGTTTATGAACTATTTTAATTGGTTCATGTATAAAGATATAAAACAATATTGTTTAAAAACATTACTATTTGCCACGCAAAAGGCCAATGATTTCGCGCTCAGGAATGATTTTCAGTGTTGTATATATATATATCTTCTGTTTGGAATTATCTGCTTGCAATTATTTGATATTGCATCATATAAGCATCTTATCTTTTGACCGCCGCCCTCTTAAAAAAGCCAGCGCGGAGCACCAGCAACCAAACCAATTAACTACGGAACTATATTAACATTTTATTAACCGTAAAATTTGTCGCGCTTAATTAGCCCCCTGTTATTCGTGTTTCGGGATAGCTTAATTTAAGCAGCACAAATCAACGAAATAAACATTGCCGTGGCTTACGTACAGCTACGCGATATTATTGCGGGAAATACGTGAAATTACCTGTTATTATACTTGGGAACTACATCAGCTGACTGTGGAGGGTGTCCTGAGGATAGAGATCACCACTCTGAAGCCATCCGGGTCTTCAAATGTGATGCCGTTACTTTCCCAGTAGGGATTTTTCGGCCTCACGTGCTTAACGCGGTTGACGATAAATTTCTCTTTGATCCTGTTGAATTCATCAATAGATTCCGCATAAAATACCAGCAGGTCATCCTCGTCGGGCTGATGTTCGGGTAAAGTATCCGAAACGGTAAACTCTAAATGCCAGTCGGCGCCGGGGATACCTAAAAAAACGCCGTCATAATTCTGATGATCATGGAATTCCCCCAAAACCGTTAAACCCAATACCCTCCCATAAAAATCTATGATGCGGTTTAAGTCTTTTGTATGCCTGGCAGTTCTGAGTTTCATTTATATAAATAATTTATCAATGGCATTCTTCAGGTTTTTGTTGAATGATTAATTTTGGGGGTAAAAGCACAAGTATATCTTTTTTTGCTAATAATCCCAATACCATAAAGATAACAAATTCTGTTTAGCCAAATATCTCCGGCAAAAAATGGGCGATATCGTTAAACCGTGCAGCATAATTCGGTATTTTGTTTTTTCTCATAACTTAACAGCATTGGACCTTGGTAATCAAAATCCTAAAAAATAGCACACCCTAAACGCGTTTATTCTGCAGAAAATCGTGGAATAAACGAAGAAAGTACTTCCTATCCTGGATTTTGACCCGGCGCTGATCAGAAAATTGCCGATTATAACTTATTTTAGTGAACAATTAAAAACCTGGCTTTTTAGCGGACAATTAATATGGAAAAGATGAAAATTGCTACAGCCCAATTTGAGCATAAAAGCGGCGATAAGGACCATAACCTGCAAATTATTGAGCAGCTTTCGGCGAAAGCTGCGGCCGATGGCGCCGATGTAATCGCTTTTCATGAATGCTCTTTGACAGGCTATTCGTTCGCTCTTGATTTTTCATACCGGGAAATGCTCGACCTGGCAGAATTTATCCCGGAGGGGCCATGCGTTAAAAAACTAACTGCAATAGCCGCAAAACATCATATTGTCGTTTTAGCCGGTTTGTTTGAGAAGGATAAGGCAGGCAAGATTTACAAGGCCTACGTTTGTGTGGATAAGAATGGCCTGGTAGCCAAATTCAGGAAGCTGCACCCCTTTATCAATGAACATATTACGCCTGGTAACGAATATGTTGTTTTTGACCTTTATGGTTGGAAATGCGGGATCCTGATCTGTTACGATAACAATATTGTTGAAAATGTAAGGGCTACGGCCTTATTGGGCGCTCAAATTATTTTTATGCCGCATGTTACCATGTGTACACCATCCACCCGGCCGGGAGCCGGCTTTGTTGATCCGGAATTATGGGAAAACCGCGAAGCTGACCCAACCTCCCTGCGCCTGGAGTTTGACGGCCCGAAGGGAAGAGAATGGCTGATGAAATGGCTGCCGTCCCGGGCGTATGATAATGCCATTTATGCCATTTTTGCAAATGCAATTGGTATGGATGGGGAGCAGTTAAAAAACGGTTGCTCTATGATTATTGACCCGCATGGCGATATCATTGCCGAATGCCGCAAATTGGATAACGACATTGCCATGGCAACCCTTTTGCCCGACAAGCTGGAAAAAGCAGGCGGTCACCGTTACCGGATGGCAAGAAAACCGGCCTTGTACAAAGATATTATTGGGGAATACCATGTTTCGGAACAAAAAGTGGCCTGGCTGAGTGAAAAGCAATCATAGTTAACGGGAAAGCGTTTGTAAAAAATCAGTTATAAACATGCCTGTTTTAAATTAATTGTCATTTATACATTTTTAAATCATACCTTTAGCACACCAATTGAAATCGTTATGTTAAAACACACGCATACAAGGCTTTTCGCCCAGCTGATAAATACCTCGCTGGCAGTTTTTTTAATGTTATTTGCCTTTACCGGGCTGCATGCGCAGGGTCGCTGGAAACCCAAAGCGCCGGGCATACCTGCAGAATTGCAAATAACCCCGTATAAAACCACGATGATTGCTAACGGTAAGGACGAGGCGCTAATCAATATAAAGATCATTGACAGCAGGGGAGACAGCCTGGCAAATGCCAATATTCCAGTCACATTGCACCTTACCGGCGACGCGAAGATTGTAAACATAATGGATGCAGGGAATTTTAAGGATCTGCGGCATACCGACAGTACCTGGCAGGTAAATATCCACGGCAGTTGCCGGCTTATATTAAGGGCGGGCCGCGCAACCGGAAAAATCAAGCTTGAAGCAAAGGCAGATAGTTTATACACAGGTTCAACTGAAATACATACTGTGCAATTGGGCATAGCACATGTTGTTACGCATGATAAGTACACACCAAAAAGGGTTACTGATAAGATTTTAGGCGCTGACATTTCCTTTTTACCACAACTGGAAAGCAGGGGTATGAAGTTTTCGGATAATGGCGTAGCAGGTGATGCTATTGAAATAATGAAAGCTCATGGTTTTAACTATATCCGCCTGCGGATCTTTAATGAGCCTGCAAACCCGAAAGGGTATTCGCCCAAACAGGGTTTTTGCGACCTGGAGCATACCAAACAAATGGCCAAACGCATAAAAGCAGCCGGAATGAAGTTCCTGCTTGATTTTCATTACAGCGACTACTGGGCCGATCCGCAGCAGCAAAATAAACCGGCTGCCTGGGTTGGAGAAGATTTTACTGCGCTTAAAAAGTCGCTGTATGATTATACTGTAAACGTTATGCAGCAGTTAAAAGACCAGGGTACCGCACCTGATATGGTACAAGTGGGCAACGAAATTAACCATGGCATGGTTTGGCCCGATGGCGCGATTGATCATATCGACAGTTTAGCGCAGCTAATTTACCAGGGTGTAAAGGGCGTTCAGGCCGTTAGCCCTAATACTATTGTAATGCTGCATATTGCGTTGGGTGGACAAAGTGCAGAGGCCAGGTTTTTCCTGGACAACATGAAGAAGCGCAACGTGCCTTTTGATGTGATCGGACTTTCGTATTACCCAAAATGGCATGGCACACCTGCCGAACTGAGCGCCAACATGACCGACCTTGCTAAAAGATACCCTCAGCAGGTAATGGTGGCTGAATATTCGCAACTTAAAAAAGAAGTGAACGATATTGCCTTTACCGCGCCGGGTGATAAAGCCGTCGGCTCATTTATTTGGGAACCCCTCAGCACCTGGGAAAGTATTTTTGACAGGACCGGCAAAGCCAATGATTTTATGAATGTTTATCCTGAAATAGCGAAGAAGTACGGCGTGAAATAGAAACATTGAGTAGATTTACGAAGTTTCCAAAACTTCGTAAATCTGTTCCTTGAATAGTCTGGAACAACCTCACACGTGATGCTTCTTCTTCAAAAAATCAACTGACTGCAATATCAGGCTTTCTAAAACATCAAGATTAATGTCATCCAGTTTTTTGATGTAAAGGCAACCTTTAGTGGCTTTGACTTTGCCCAATTTACTAAGCACTTCCGGCTGGTCCGTAAAGGATCCCATACCATAAATGGTTATGTTTCCTTTCCTTGGCGAAAAACCTGTTAAACAAATATCGCCTTCGCGACCGCTGTCGTATTTATAATGATATTCACCAAAGCCAATGATGCTTGGGCCCCACATTTTAGGTTTTTCGCCCGTTACTTTTTCCATCATTGTGATAAGTTTATGGCAGTCTTTACGAACTTTTTCGTTGGTTGCATTAGTCAAAAAGCTTTCTACAGTAACTTCAGTTGGTTTTGTTTTGAGTTCGGCCATAGTTAATTTATTTAGAAATAAACAAAAATGTTGAACAGGTAAACAAATTTACGAATTAGGCAGAACAATAAATAGTGCAATTGCAGCATGCAGCGCCGAATAAATAAGCTATAAAGTGATGTTAATCATTTTTGAACCTGTGCCCAGCCTATACCTTAGATAATATTAGTGACTTACCTCATTAAAGCATATAGTTCAATAAACTGTTAACTTTTTCTATGATTACACAAAGACTTAACCATAACTACAAGTCGGGCGATCAATTGTCTGCCCGCTCCATTTTAATCTGGCGTATTGTTCAAACTGTTGTGTGGCTGGTTGGCGCCGTTATTTTAACCTGTCTGTTGTTTTATCCAAAGCTTGGCGTTTTGTTATTCTGGAACATATTGATCCCTGTGGCGCCTTTGTTGTTTGTGCTGGCGGTTGGCGTATGGCGAAACGTTTGTCCCCTGGCCACCACAACCTTATTACCCCGCCATTTGGGCTTTTCCAAAAGCAGAAAACTTTCGGTAAAGCAACTCGGCATGCTCAATTTGGTGGCGGTAATTGCTTTATTTGCCATAGTGCCTTTACGGCATGCATTGTTTAATAATAATGGGTTAGCCACCGGAATAATGATCATCACGATGGCCGTTATAGGCGTAACCATGAGCTTTTTTTTCGAATGGAAAAGCGCATGGTGTTCCAGTTTATGTCCCATCCATCCGGTCGAAAAATTATATGGCGGAAATGTGCTTTTTAAAGTGCCGAATGCGCATTGCGATAAGTGCATGAAATGTGTAACACCCTGTCCCGATTCCACGCAAAATGTTAACCCAAAATCTTCGGTGAAAACCGACCATCAAAAAATAAGCGCTTTTTTAATAATTGGCGGCTTACCGGGTTTTATCTGGGGATGGTTCCATGTACCTGATGAAATACAGTTAACATCGCTCTATACATTTTTCAGCGTTTATGAAATGCCATTGATCGGCTTAGCCGTAACGCTTACCATTTATGCATTCCTTTCGTCTATCATTCAGCAAAGATTTGAACGCCGGCTGATCAGCTTTTTTGCTGCTTCGGGTGTTTCCTGTTATTATTGGTTCAGGATTCCTTCCTTATTCGGTTTTGGAAAATTCGCTATGGATGGCCTGTTGGTAAACCTAAGAGATGTTATGCCCGAATGGAGTATTACGGCAATAACCGTTTTTACAACAACCTTCTTTTTTTATTGGCTGGTAGTGCATAAAAAAAACAAGAAAAGCTGGCTGGTCAGGCCGGAATTTGGCCCTAAAAATAAACCTCTCCTACAAAAATTATCGGCATAAAAATAAAATAGACAGGTAAAATAGTCAGTTAAAACTAAGTGTAGTTATTGTTGTTTAAAAGTTAGCCGGTGGTTATTTTTTTGATGGGGATAAGGATATTAAAAGAAGCCTAACCTTTTCAAATGGTATAATCCGGGATTAAACCTGTTTCGATATGAGTTTGATTGAGTATTTGAAAAAGCGGGATTTTAAACAAACAACTGAACCCCGAAGCGGCAAAAGTAGTGAAAAAGCTTTGTCGTTTGTGGTGCAACGGCACTATGCATCGCACCTGCATTATGATTTCAGGCTGGAGCTTGACGGCGTTCTGAAAAGTTGGGCTGTCCCCAAGGGGCCTTCCATGGATCCCAATGACAAGCGCCTTGCTATGATGGTAGAAGATCACCCGGTTGCTTACGGACATTTTGAAGGTATTATACCGAAGGGGAATTACGGTGCGGGAGTGGTTTTTATTTGGGATGAAGGCTCTTACCATTCGGCGGCTGAAGACCATGCGGATGATATCAAAACGCTGCGGGCGGGCCTGAAATCGGGAACGCTGGAATTTAACCTTAATGGCAAAATACTAAAAGGCGGTTTTACCCTGGTAAAGATGCATAACCGGGAGGACAACGCCTGGTTACTGATCAAGCATCACGATGAATATGCTGTAAAAAGCTTTGACCCCGAAGATTTTGTGCCAGGCAGTATTAAGGCATTGAAGAACAATGAAAACGGCAAAGCAACAGTGCTGCCTTCGCTATAGAAAACGATTTAACAAATTTACGATTTAACGAAAGATGATGAGCTTAATGGATCTTTTTCACGGAAACCCATTTAAGCCTATGATGGCAAAACTGGAAGCCAAATTGGTTGATAGTCCGGATTGGCTATATGAACGTAAGCTTGATGGGTACCGGGCACTGGGATACACAAACGGAAATGCAAAGTTGATATCCCGAAATGATAAAGACTTTAGCGATGATTATCGAAAAATAACAACTGAATTAAAGTTGATACCAAAACCAGCAATAATAGATGGTGAACTGGTAGTTGAAGACAAACACGGCAAAAGCAATTTCCAGGATATTCAGAATTATAAAGGTGATACAGATAAACTAAAGCTTAAATACTATGTTTTTGACCTGCTAAGTTTGGACGGAAAAGACTTGCGCGAGACGGAGCTCATAAAAAGAAAGCAAATGTTAAAAGAATTGCTTGCCGCTGCAAATACGACAGTAATTGTTTATAATGAACATAATGAAGGTAAAGGAACGCTGTTGTTTGCAAAAGCTGAAAAGGAAGGCTGGGAGGGGGTTATCGGAAAAGATGAACACAGTTATTATGAGAGCGGCAAACGATCAGACAGATGGCTCAAATTCAAATTACATAACTCGCAGGAAGCGATAATTTGTGGTTATACCGCGCCATCCGGTTCGCGAAAGTATTTCGGATCTTTGATTTTAGGTATTAAGCCAGGCGAAAAAATACAATATATTGGCAATTGCGGCACCGGATTTAACGTTGACGGTATAAAGGAACTATATGAAAAACTTCACCCGCTTGAAACCAGTAAAAGACCTTTCGGTGAAAAAATAGTCGGGAAGGGAGAAGTGACCTGGGTGAAACCAAAATTAGTTTGTGAAGTTTGGTTTGCTGAATGGACAGCAGACGGGCATTTACGCCAACCGGTTTTTAAAGGTTTACGCATTGACAAAGAACCAGAAAGAATAATAATGGAAACACCTGATACACAAAACCCGGATGAGGAGCTCATAAATATCGGTCATAAGGAACTTAAACTGACCCACCTGAACAAAATTTACTGGAAAGAAGAGGGAATCACCAAGGGGCAATTGATCAATTATTATCGCAACATGGCTGACCTGATACTGCCTTTTTTAAAAGACAAACCAATCTCTATGCGCCGCCAGCCAAACGGTACCGGCGATCCGGGCTTCTTTCAGAAAGATACAGATAGCCTGCATCTGCCAGCCTGGATAAAAACAAAACCGCTATATTCAGAGAGTAATAATAAAAATATCAATTATATTATAGGAGATGACGCTGCCACTTTGTTATACATGGTTAACCTGGGCTGTATCGAGATAAACCCATGGCTGAGCTCGTACAAGCATTTCGATAACCCCGATTTTTTAGTGATCGACCTCGACCCCCACGATGTGCCATTTACAGAAGTGGTTGAAATAGCATTAAAAACAAGAGAAATATTTGCCCGCATGAAGCTCGATGTTTTTGTAAAGACATCGGGTTCAAAAGGCCTGCATATCTATTGTTACCTGGGCGCAAAGTATGAATATGATTTTGTGCGATTATTTGCGGAACAGGCAGCAAATTTGATACATGACGAATTGCCAGGAATCACCAGCGTAGAAAGAAACCCGGCTAAACGACCAAACAAAACTTACATTGATTTTTTGCAAAATAGTTACGGGCAAACCGTAGCCTGCCCGTATTCTGTTAGGCCGAAGCCCCGCGCAACAGTATCCACCCTGTTGCATTGGCATGAGGTGAATGACCGCCTGAAGCTATCGGACTACACCATTTTTAATATCCCCGAAAGAGTGAAAAAAATAGAGGACCCCTGGACACATCTTACCAAAACAAAAGCCGACCTTAAAAAGGCTTTGGAGTTACTTAAAAATGTGAGTTCGGGATAAGAATTGGGTA
>Ga0364893_10276_pt1 | contig 28191 bp, 32 predicted proteins | sample ExccelJu500001D3_FD_206943 | JGI IMG/M metagenome (GOLD analysis project Ga0364893, IMG submission 206943) | Enriched cells from Trout Bog Lake Hypolimnion, Wisconsin, USA - BchlTB.July16.5000.01.D3 | ecosystem: Environmental > Aquatic > Freshwater > Lake > Hypolimnion/Profundal zone | place: USA...
TCCCCCTGATGCTCGGCCATTAGCAGAAGAGATCATCGCAATTTCTAGTGTTGGCTTGGGTGGGCCTTATAACGTGATGCTCAGAAGCCCAGTATTTGCAGATCGCATGAAGCGGTTGTTGGATTACTTGCGTTTCAATACATCGCTACCTACCAGACTCAATGAATTCGCAATCCTGATTCAGGGCAGACTCTGGCGCTCTCAGGTTGAGTGGTATGCGCATTACCCTTTGGCGCTTAAGGCGGGCTTATCGCAGCAAGTAGCCGATGATTTGAAGGCTGGCATTCGCCCAAGAAATATGAAGCCAGATGAGGAAGTTGTGTACGACGTTTCTATAGAGATGGTGAATAATCATCAAATTAGTGATGCCTTGTTCCAAAAGTCTAAAGCCATATTGGGTGAGCAACAACTTGTGGATTTGGTGGCAGTGAGCGGAACATACGTTACTGTAGCGATGTTGCTAGCCTTGGGTCAGGAAATGCCACCTCCCGGAAAGCCTCTGCCTTTTCCTTGAGTGATGGTGGGTTTGTAATGCTTAGGCAAGTACTTTGAGAGAATTTTTAATAAAGGAAAGTGATGCAATTTGACTTTCATTCAACCCGCTCAATCCTGGTGGAGAGGGGCGGGGCTGCTAATCTTGCCAAAATTATTCAAGCGCGAGGAGGCAAGTCTGTTTTGATTGTTACTGACCCGGGCGTTTTGTCAGCCGGTCTATTGAGTCAATCCCAACAAGGCTTCAAAGATTTAGGAATCGCTTTAGATGTTTTCTCACAGGTTCAGGCTGATCCCCCTATCTCTGTTATTGAGAATGCAGTCAATGCAGCTCAACAGTGCAGGGCGGACTACATCGTTGGATTTGGGGGTGGCAGCTCAATGGATGTTGCCAAGCTAGTAGCGCTGTTGGCTACTGGCAAAGAAAAACTTTCAGAAGTGTATGGGGTGGGGGTGGCTAAGGGGCCACGTCTCCCTTTAATTTTGGTTCCTACCACCGCTGGAACAGGTTCTGAAGTCACCACAATTTCCATAGTGACGGTAAGCGATAGCGAGAAGAAGGGCGTAGTATCCCCCCACTTGTTACCCGACCTTGCTTTGTTAGATGCTCAACTCACGCTGGGGCTGCCCTCTCATGTGACCGCTGCTACAGGTATTGATGCCATGGTCCACGCTATTGAAGCCTTTACAACGAAACGCTTGAAAAATCCAATATCAGATTGTTTGGCAAAAGAGGCCTTGAGATTGTTGGCCAGCAATCTTCACCGAGCGGTTAGATCCGGCGATGACATTGAGGCACGTGAAAATATGCTCTTAGGTGCCTGCCTTGCAGGCATGGCATTTACCAATGCGCCTGTGGCAGGGGTGCACGCTTTAGCTTATCCAATTGGTGCAAGATTTCATGTGCCTCACGGCTTATCAAATGCCTTAATGTTGGGGCCTGTGATGCGCTTTAATTTAGAGCAGGCACATTCCATGTATGCGGAGCTCGGTCAAATTATTCAACCTGGCTTATCGGGTTCAACCCTGGATCAGGCAACTCAATTGGCAGATTATTTGGGTAGTCTTGCCACCGCACTGGGTCTTCCAGGTCGATTAACTGATGTTGGCATTACTGAAAATGATATCAATCAGCTTGCCGCCGATGCAATGCTGCAGACTCGTTTGCTAATGAACAGCCCACGCGAGATTACCTTGCAAGATGCTGCAGCCCTGTATGCGGAAGCTTTATGAGTAATAAGAAAATTGCACCACCAAAGCGTTCTGATTTTGTCGCGTTTGAGCAAATTCATTCTTGATGGATGGATAACGATGTTTATGGACATATTAATAATGTCGTGTACTACTCATTTTTTGATACAGCCGTCAATCGATATTTAATTGAGCGCAACGCTCTGGATATCACAAACAGTCAAGTGATTGGCTTGGTGGTGGAGACTCAGTGTCAATATTTTTCCTCCATGGTATATCCGGACTTCATTCATGTTGGCATGAAAGTGGTGCATTTGGGTAACAGCAGCGTTCAATATGAGCTTGCTATATTCAAAAATGATGATGACACTGCCTCTGCATTGGGACGCTTTGTGCATGTCTATGTAAATCGACAGACGAATCAGCCAACACCAATACCGCAAAATGTCCGGGTTGTTCTGCAAGATCTTTTTAAATGTGCAGAGCCTTTCTGCCTCCGTGCGTAAAAATCATTTATATATCGGCATCTGGCGCTTCCAGGTTTTTCATTAGCGGAATTAATCTTTCTGGTTGGATGTGCCGCTCAACGTCCAATTGCGCAAGCAAAAGAATTCCAGGGCCATCCAAAGTGCAACTATGACCGTGATGAAGGCGATTTATTAGAAAGCAAGCCCTTATGACCAAAGTAGAGTAAAATACACAAAGCGATTTTCAAGCTAATAGTGTTGTTGTACTAGTAATTAATGCCGCATTTCTGCGATAGTTCTTTTTAGCATCTCCCCGCCATTCTTGACTTTCGCCCCACTTGGGGCATAGCCCTTTTTTTATATTTTTTAAGGAATAGTCAGATATGGCAAACGGAATTGTGAAATGGTTTAACGATGCAAAAGGCTTCGGCTTTATTACCCCTGAACTCGGTGGCGAAGATTTATTTGCCCATTTTTCAGCAATCAATAGCAATGGTTTTAAGACATTAGCCGAAGGTCAAGCAGTGACTTTTGATATTACTACTGGCCCTAAGGGTAAGTTAGCATCCAATATTCAGCCTGCTTAAATCAGAAGCAAATGCCAGGCGGAAATGATTTGCCTGGCCCAAGGCCCAGCATGACTGGGCTTTTTATTTTCCTTGAGGGATGTTAAATGGCAAAAGAAGAGTTGCTTGAAATGGAAGGTCTTGTTGATGAAATTCTGCCAGATTCTCGTTACCGGATTACCTTGGACAACGGTCATAAGCTTATTGCCTATACAGCAGGAAGAGTCAAAAAAAATCACATCCGTATATTGGCTGGGGATAAGGTTTCTTTAGAGGTCTCTCCGTATGACTTGAGTAAAGGCCGTATCACCTTTAGACATATTGAGAAGAGGCAATCTTTTGCTGGTACGCCGAATAGACGATATTGATATCGCCTCAGGCAATCATGAGATACTAAAACCACCTCCTGAACTGACCCCCAAAAGTTGGACAGTTTAGTTAGGTTAGCACGAGGGATTTTTGACCTCCTCCCACAAACCGGTCAGCTCTCAACTAGAAAAATCGACGGTGTGGTTGAACTACAAAAGGACTTGGCAAACATCGCTGGTGGGAGATCCCCCAGCGATGAATGCGGTCTAAAACAATTGTAATCCTGTCTCCAGTTTTCAAGCTTCACTTGAGCATCTTCAAGTGACATAAACCAATGGATGTTCAAACATTCGTCTCTTAAGCTGCCATTAAATGATTCAATAAAGGCATTGTCAGTTGGTCTGCCTGGCCTTGAAAAATCTAAGATGACTTGGTTGTCATAAGCCCAGCGATCGAGCGCAATGGAGATAAATTCTGGCCCATTGTCCGCTTGAATCCGCGTGGGCTTACATCTTTGCGAGACAATATGCCCCAGTAAATGCGCGACATCATCACCTCGAATGTTTTGCGCGGGATAAATTGCTAAGCACTCACGGGTGTGGTTATCTATCAAAGTTAAGGCTCGAAACTTATTGCCGTTAAATAAGGCATCGGATACAAAATCCATGCTCCAGGCTTGATTGGGTCCTGTGAGTATCGGCCTCTCCATGCGATTGGCTGCTGCCTTACGACGCCTAGGCCGCTTGCACCGAAGGTTCAAGCCTTCTTCACGATATAGGCGATAGAGCCGCTTGTGATTAACTACCCAACCATCTCTGCGAATCAGAATGTACATCCGCCTAAATCCATACCGAATACGAGTTCGAGCAATCTCCTGCAATCTTGCCTTCAGAGGAACATCGAGTGGCTTGCCTTTGGGCTTGTGATACCAGGTTGAGCGTGCTTGCTGACAGACTGCGCAAGCGCGCTGCACACTCACTCGGTATTGCTTAATGAGATGGCCGACCAGCAGCTTGCGCTGCGCCGGCCTTAAAGCTTTTTTCGCAGGACATCCTGCAGCATGGCTTTATCTAAGCTCAGATCAGCCACCAGCTGCTTGAGTTTGCGGTTCTCTTCTTCAAGCTGCTTTAAGCGTCTGAGCTCAGAAACTCCTAAGCCGCTATATTTTTTCTTCCAGTTGTAGAAAGTGGCTTGACCGATACCGATCTTGCGACAGACCTCATCAACCGAAGCACCGGTATCGACTTGATGCAATGCAAAAGCAATCTGCTCTTCTGTGAACTTTGACCTCTTCATGGCGCACCCCTCCTTAGGGATAATATCGCCGATTTTTTCTAATTAAGGGTGTCCAATTAATTGGGAGGAGGTCAGTTTGGTTTAGATAGCCGTGGAGGTCAAGTGGCGTCGAGAGCCTATTGATGGAGTGTCCGGTTAAGTGACACTTGGTTTGTCCGGTTAACCGACGTGTTGGGTGTCAGCTGTAGTGACGAATTGGGGTTTCATAATGCCTAAGTAGGCATATTTTTGAATCATTTTTGGGTAATTTAAAGAATGGCGTTGCTCAAAAAATTGCGGAATCTAGGTATAGTTTATTACTGCAAATATGGGTGATAATCGAACGCATGGAGGTTTTTTATGGAAGAGATTGATTTAAAAGTTTCTGGCTTAGAAAAGCCCGCTGTATTTGAAACCGTAGAGAGAGTATTGAGGCTAATTAACCCCACCGTGACACTTCATGTGGACCCAGAATTTAATATTCTAAATATTAAAGGAGCAGGTACGGTTTCTCAGAAGCAGGAGATGATGGGTGCGCTGAAACAGTCGGGGTTTATCGTTGAGCTTCCAAAGCGATATGATTCGTGTACAAGAAGCCCATATTGCGGCTGTAATCCAAATGGATAAACCTAATCAAGAGTGTGATCTGAGATGGTGATGAAACATATTGAGATTAAGAGAGCTTGGCAAGGTGCGGCAGATTGTAAAAATTGCTCAATCAGATCCTCGGCCTTGTTTTCCGACTTGAATGAGGAAGATTTTGAAAAAATTCATGCACCCATAATTGATCTCCAATATGCTCCCGGTGAATTAATTTATAGGCAACTTGAAAAAGCAGAGCATATCTATACCTGACCCTGTAAAAAATTCTGTGTAAGTTCCTCGCGGGGTTATTGATGCGCAGTGATGCGCTCATCAAATTCTATTACAAAATGATTCATGGCCAGCCTCCAATTGCGAATCGGCATAGTCCACTTCTTAGAGGCCTGCATGATTGCCAGGTAGATAACCTTCAGGGCAGAGTTTTCATTGGGAAATAACTTTCGCTTTTTAGTGGCAGACCGGATCACGCTGTTTAAAGATTCAATTGCATTGGTGGTGTAGATGGCTTTGCGAATCTCTGGCGGAAAATCAAACAAAGTGCGTACATGCATCCAGTTGGCATTCCAAGATTTGGCAATCTGCGGATACTTGGCACCCCATTGAGAGTCAAAGTGCTCTAGCGCACTTTGCGCCTGCCCTTCGGTAGTCGCTTGGTAAATTTGCTTCAGATCGCTGGTAACGGCTTTGTAATCCTTCCACGAAACGTAACGTAGGCTAGCTCGCACCATATGCACAATGCATAGCTGAATACGGGTTTGTGGATACTGCGCAGCAATCGCCTCCGGAAAGCCTTTAAGGCCATCTACACAGGCAATCAAAATATCCTCTACGCCGCGAGACTTGAGCTCCGTTAAAACCGAGAGCCAGAACTTGGCGCCTTCGTTATCCGAGATCCATAGGCCCAGTAGCTCTTTATGACCCTCTAAGTTCACCCCCAGGGCTAAGTAGATGGCTTTGTTGATCACGCGTAGGTTATCGCGTATTTTGACCACAATACAATCAAGATACACAATCGGATAAATCACATCTAAGGGCCTGGCTTGCCAAGCTTGGACTTGTTCCATCACCTTCTCGGTGACATTGGAGATGAGCGTGGCTGAAACATCCGCACCATACATCTCTTTAAAGGTGGCCACAATCTCTCGGGTCGATAAGCCTTTGGCATAGAGCGTGAGGATCTGATCATCCATCTGAGTTAAGCGGGTTTGATGCTTGGGTAGTAGTGCTGGCTCAAATGTGCCATCGCGATCCCTAGGGGTATCAATGACAACCTCGCCATGATTGCCCTTAACGCGCTTGCTAGATGTGCCATTGCGGGCATTTTTGCCTACGCGCTCTTGATGTCTGTCATATCCCAGATGCGCGGTAAGCTCTGCATTTAAAGCTGTCTCAACTGTGAGCTTAACCAGTTCTGAGGTTAATGCACTGAGATCAGCTTGGGTTTTAAGGTCTTTAGCCAACTCTTTAGCTAGTTCTTGCAGCTTGCTACGATCCATTGAGTAAGTTTCCATATTGGCTTCATATCCTATTGAAAGGTTAATTGACCGCGGGAACTTACACAAATTTATTTATAGGGTCCTATACCTTAAGAAAAGGATTTATTAAGCTTTTACTTTCAAATGTAGATGGTACCCAGAGAATTGTACGAGTCATCAAGCAGGGCGATCTTTTTGGCATGGAATCTCTCACTGAAAATTTTTATCACCACAGCGCAATTGCACTGGAGCCAGTTGAGTTGTGTAAAATTCCTTCTCTTGAAATAGGGCGACTATCTGAAACATCTCCGCGATTAAATCGTCAATTGATGAAAAAATGGAGTGAGGTTTTATCAGAATCTCAAACATGGTTTGCACAATTAAATACCGGAAGAGCAGATGTTCGTGTAGCGAGGTTTCTCATTAGATTTTCTAAAGAAGTTAATGGTGTTTTTGAGTCCCCACTTTTCAAGCGAGAAGATTTGGGTTTGATGATGGATCTAAAGTTTGAAACCATTAGTCGATCTCTTGCCTCATTGGCGGATCAAGGTTTCATTGGGGCACCAATAAGGTATGCGGTCCGTATTCCAAGTTTAGATGCGTTAGAAAAATTTTGTAGCTAGATTGTTTCGATCTTTTTAGTAAAGATGCTTTCTTATTAAACTATATGATATATAATTTAATATATTGTATAGAGCATAAAAGGTAGGTAATGGGATTCTTTGGCAACTTAGTAAATGCAATTTCTGGTTCGGGCTCGGAGTCAATTCCTGACAATGCGATTTTCATAGATGTTCGCTCTCCAGGGGAGGCGGCAGGCGGCACCATAGATGGTGCAATCAACATCCCTTTGTCTGATATTGGCGCCAAAGCGAAAGGAGCTCTCCCCAAAAAAGCTACCCCGATTGTTGTTTTCTGCGCCTCCGGGATGAGGTCAGGTATGGCCAAAAAGACCCTGCAGTCTCTTGGATACGAGCAAGTAACTAATGGCGGCGGCATTAGTTCGCTCGCAATCAGGCTCGGAAAACGGATTGTTTGAAAAAATTGAATAAGAGCCTATAAATATGAAAAATGCACAAGATTTGGTTTTATTTGCAAAATCACAAATTACTGAGATTGATGTAGATCTTGCTGAAAAAGAGATAGCGGCAGCCGATGTTTTGATTGATGTGCGAGAGCCCGACGAGTTCGCGATGGGGCATATACAAGGTGCGGTTCATATTCCTAGAGGGCTTTTAGAGTTCAAAATGAGTTCTTCTGAGAGCTTATCGCCAAGAGACTTGCAAGTGTTAATTTATTGTAAAAATGGTGGTCGATCTTCTCTTGCGGCCAAAACACTAGCTGAAATGGGCTATTTAAATGTCAAGGCAATAGCAGGCGGTTTTGATGCATGGTCTGCTGCAGGTAAGTCGATAGCCAAGATTGCTCATCCAGAGCTAGGTTAATCTTCTGGCTGCATTATGCAGCCAGAGATTGGTTTTAGTGGTTCGTTTTTAACATCATCTTTAGAATTTTTGCTGTGATGATGATAAAGCGAATAAATTGCCAAGGAATGAAGGTCCTCATGAACTTAGTGGTCGCCGTTGGAGTTGGCGGATAATAAGCTTGCTGGTATGGTTCTGGATTTGTAATGTTTGTCATAATGATCTCTTATTTTGTATTAGTCTGGAATAATGGACCAACCAGGCTTCAATTTGGCCTGGTATATAAATGCAACATGCAATAGATATTTCATCCAGTGACCGGCTAGCCCTATTTCTCCAAAAGTCAGGTTCATATCGCGACCATATTCTGGGTACTTTTCAAAGTTAGGCACCACAGGGTATACGGTCATGCTAGCTGCTGTACCTTTGAATAAACCCGATCCAGTTGATGCCACGCAAGCGGCCCCCATTTCAGCCATAGAGGCTTTATGTGTTGGCTTGGGTGATCCATTTAGCATGTCGCGAATACTTAAAGCTACCGCTTTTGCCATTGCTGCAGAAGGCATCCCCGTGCGTGGAGCCGTTGGATTGATTGCTGTGCCATTAGGGCTTTGCATTGGCTTGCTAATCATATGTGGAGGTGCAAAAGCAATGCCAACAGCAAACATATTGCTAAAACTAGGATTTTGATAGGTATGAGGCCAATCTTTTGCACTCCATTGCGCGTATGGCCGAGGTGTGTAATCAGCATCAACCTTCATAAATCCATTGGGAGCAAATACTTCGCTAGTGATATCTTCGCCCGACTTATTAAATGCCCTCATGCCCACGCCAGAGAATGGAGGGATTAGCATCGAAAAGTCAAATTTCTGCTCATGAAATTGTCCATCAATAGTTTCATAGTGGATATTTCCAGGTTCAATCTTAGTAACTGCAGCCCTTGTAATCCAGCGTATATTGCGCTCTGCCATCAGTGATTCGGCGAAGGTTTTACCATTGGTTATGTAGCCACCGCGTTCAATATGAATACCGCCCATGCCAAAGTCGCCTAGTTCATATTCATTGCTAAGCCAAACGAGGTCAGCTTGATCGCGAACATTGGCATTACGTAGCTCTTGATCTACGTTATAGATATATTCAAATGCTGCACCTTGGCAAGTGCAGGTTCCATGTCCGGTGCCAATCACTAAAGTGGCTCTATCTCCGCCCTTGAGTTTTTCGATTATTTGTTGCAGCTTATGGTTGGCTTCGACCGCATGGCTGGCCGTGCAAACTGAGACAGTATGCCCTCCATCTGGCCCCAGTCCTGGAGTAGCATTAAAGTTTAATTTTGGCCCGGTAGCATTCACAAGATAATCAAAGGCAACCTTTTCAACTTCGCCCGACCTCTCTGGGAGCGTGTATTCAACTGAAACAAAGCCCTTTTCTTGAGATGCATCACCTTCGGGATGGATTGAGAGGGCTTTTGCCTGTTTAAATTTGACTGAGGTTTTGCTATAAATTTTTGCGAGATCAAAAGTTACATCTTTTTCTTTCATTTGACCAACGCCAACCCAGATATTGGATGGGATCCAATTCCACTTTGCATTTGGTGAAATTACCGTAATTTCGTGGTTTTTACCCACCCATTTATTCAAATGTCTGGCGACCGTGTGCCCCGCAATTCCTGCGCCTAGGATAACTATTTTTGCCATATTTTTACCAGTTAGTGTTTTATTTGTCTTGTTGTCTCTTCATTCGCCCGGTAAGGCTCAATAAAGTATAGGGATATAAGATATAAAAATATATAATGTTTACCCTAATATTCAGAAAAAGAATCTAAAAAAAGTTTTATTGTTTGAGATATGAATTGACTAACTTTAAGTCTTGTTCGCTCAGTTCGCCTACTAGGCTAGCCAAACGTAAGCGGTTTAATAGATTATTCACTTGCTCTTGGTAAAGACTGTGTTGATTTTGGATGAGCTCATTTTGGGCTGCTAAAAGCTCTAAACTTGTTCTAGAGCCAACGTCATAACTCTTTTTTGTTTGCTCCAATCGATCCTGGCTTGATTTTTGGCTATTTTTAAGAATAGCGAGCCTATCTTTGGAGGATTGGAGGCTGTACCATAAATTGCGAAGCGTTTTTTCGAGGCTTAGTGTTGTCTGATTGACATCAGAGCGTATCTTTTCTAGCAATAAGATTGACTCTTCTTGTTTTGAATTTCTATAACCGCCTGTATAAAGTGGAATATTAAGTTGCAATCCAATCATATTGTTTGTGTTTGCATTGCTAGCGGCACCAAAGTCACCAGTGCCGGTCAAAATATTTCTTGATGATTGAGCGATTGCATTCAATGTCGGCGAAGAATCGATACTATATTTTGCTACTTCTTCCTTCGCTATGGACTCTTGAACTGACATCATTTTTAGTTGAATGTTTTGAGATTTTAATTTTTCAACATAAGTTGATAGTGGATCGAGTTTTAATTGTGAAAAGTTGAGACTAACACTTAATTTTTTAATATTCTCACTAGAGCTCAGTAAATCATTTAAAGACAACCTTTTTAGCTCTAGATCATTTTTGAGATTTAAATTTTGCAATTTGATTGAATCAAGATTTTGATTAGCTTCCTCGAGGTCAGTCTGGGTCGCATTGCCAAGTTTTACGCGTCTAGCAATCTCATTTCGCATATCTTGAATGGCGGATTGTTCGTTACCCACTAAACGCAAACTTTCCTCGGCACTTAGTACGTCAAAATAACGCTCAGCAACCAATAAAATTAAATTTTGCTGAGCATTTGACCAGCCCAAATCAGCAGCATCGGCACTCATTTTGAGTTGTCTGCTTTGGGATAGCTTTTCTTTGTTATAAATCGGCTGAACAATAGATAGGGCATATTGATTGCCAAATCCATTGTTGATTGAGGTATTAAAGTTCGCCCCATTGAATGTGCCCATACCGGGTGCGTAGAACTGGGCTCCTGTAGTGGTGCTGTTATTAGTCATGCTCGCTGTAGTGGCGCTTAAGTTGACATTTGGAAGCCAGAGCGCTGTTCCTTGCTCACGGTGCTTTTCAGCTGCAAGTTGTTCGTATTTGCTTGATATATATGCTGGATCGCGCTCTAGAGCTGATTTCCAGACATCAATCAAGTCGGCTGCATGAGCTGCTGCTCCAAAGAGCTGAATGCTGACCATGCTTGCTAGAGCTATTTTTTTTGGTGTGAATAGTGATTTCATAATTGTTCTATTTGCATGCATTTGATGATCGGAGGCCTAATTTACTAAGTATGCGTTCCATTAGGCACCAACCGGTTAATCCACTTTGCAGCAGGTTAAGGCCGACAAAAGCGGTAAATGCCAAGAACCATTTACTTAAAAAAAATGGACTCTCTGAGATTCCAAACATAAGTGATAGAAGGATAAATAAACCCGCTATTACCCGCACCGCGCTCCAAGTAGTCATTTTTATCCTTAAGTTTCAGGTTGAGTAATCTTATGCAACTTATGCGCATAAGCAGAGTAATACAGTAGCGGGATAACAACTAGTGTCAGTAGGGTAGACACTAATATTCCAAAGATTAAAGAAATGGCCAGGCCATTAAAAATCGGATCATCCAGGATAAAGAAAGCGCCTAACATAGCCGCCAATCCAGTGAGAACAATTGGTTGCGCGCGGGTTATTGCCGAATTGACAACGGCCTGCTTAAATGGAATGCCGCTACGTACCTGTAGGTTTATGAAATCTACCAACAAAATAGAATTGCGCACAATAATCCCAGCAAGAGCAATCATGCCAATCATGGAGGTGGCGGTAAATTGGGAGCCCAATAAGGCATGCCCCGGCATGACACCAATAATGGTTAGTGGAATGGGTGCCATGATGATCAATGGCGTTAAGTACGAGCCAAATTGAGCTACCACCAATAAATAAATAAGAACTAACCCAACGGCGTATGCCAAACCCATATCTCTAAAGGTTTCGTAGGTGACTTGAGACTCCCCATCCCATTTAATGGAGATGTTGCGATACGGATCCTTTGGTTGTGAAACAAAAAACTCTTTAATAGCGTTGCCACCTGTATCTTTTAATTCATTTACTGCGGCTCTGGTTTTAAATAGCCCATACAAGGGGCTATCGATTGAACCTGATGTATCGGCAATCACGTAATTTAGGGCTAATAGATCTTTATGGAAGATGGGTTGTTCACGCCTGGTATCAACTACCATAAGTAGCTTACTTAATGGAACGAGTTCGCGGCTTGCATTACGTACCGTCAGCTTTAGTAGGTCGTTCATATCCCCTTGCTTGACCTCGGGCAGGCGGATGGTAATGGATGCAGGATATTTATTTTCATCCTGAAGATAGGTGACATTTTCGCCTGATAATCCTGCGCGAAGCGTGGCAATAATATCAGTCTGTGTAACACCCATTAAATTGGCTTTTTGGCGATCAACTAGAAGCAATTTTTTTGGCGCACTACTTATGCTGCTATCATCGATATCTACCAATCCAGACGTATGTTCGAATATATTTCGAACACCCTTGGCTGCATTTAATCTGGCCTCTTCAGTAGGGCCGTAAATTTCAGCAACGATTGGGGCGAGTACTGGTGGTCCCGGAGGAACTTCTACCACCTTAGCGTTACCGCCATATTTTTTTGCAATAGCGTCTAGAGTGGGCCGAATTCTAGCGGCAATCACATGACTCTTATCGGAGCGATGGTGTTTGTCTACCAAGTTCACTTGGATATCGCCTTTACTCGGCTCTTGACGGAAATAGTACTGCCTAACCAGTCCATTGAAATTAATAGGGGCGGCTGTACCGGCATAAGTTTGATAACTGCTGACCTCAGGCATTTTGGCTATTGCCTGCCCCATCTCCCTCAATACGGCGGAAGTTTGTTCTACGCGGGTATCAGCCGGCATATCCAATATGACCTGAAACTCTGATTTATTGTCAAAAGGCAGCATTTTGAGTACGACTAGGCCAGTTATTGGCAGCGCAATCGAAATGACAATGGCACCCAAAACTCCCATACCTAAGCGACGCCGATTTCGTTTCCCATTTTGATCGCTCAAGAGTGGGGTGAAAATAGCCTGAAACTTGGGGGTAAGCCACTTTGAGAAGTCAAATCCGGAGTGGGTATGAATATTTTCTTTTGGCAACCAAATTTGAGACATCCATGGTGTAATGGCAAATGCGATAGCAAGCGAGAGTAGCATCCCCATGCTGGCATTAATTGGAATGGGGCTCATATAAGGACCCATTAATCCACTGACAAATGCCATTGGCAGTAAAGCGGCGATAACTGTGAGTGTAGCTAGAATCGTGGGACTTCCCACTTCATCTACTGCGCCGGGAATAATCTCCTTGAGCGACTTTTCTGGATAAAGAGCGCGATGTCGATGGATATTTTCGACCACGACAATCGCATCATCTACCAGGATACCAATCGAAAAGATGAGGGCAAAAAGGGAGACGCGATTAATAGTAAATCCCCAGGCCCATGATGCAAAAAGCGTCCCAGCCAGCGTAAGTACTACTGCCGATCCTACAATTGCAGCCTCTCTACGACCAAGAGCGATAGCTACTAGCACTACAACGGAAAGGGTTGCGAATAATAGTTTTTGAATTAATTTAGTCGCCTTATCGTTTGCTGTTTCACCATAGTTTCGTGAGACTAATACCTCTACATCTTTTGGAATCATCGTTCCTTTGAGGAGTCCAAGCTGTTCTTTAACTTGGTCGGCCACATCAATGGCGTTTTCCCCAGGTTTTTTGGTAATGGCAATTGTTACAGATGGATGCTCTTCAAAATGATTGGTTGTCTCGTTTGGTATTGCGTTATAGACTAACCGTTGTGTTTGTAGGGGACCATCTGTAAGTTGTGCAACATCTCTCAAAAAGACCGGATTCCCAGTGCGCACCCCCAAGATGATGCTGCCAACATCATTTGCATCCTTTAAATAAGGGCCCGACTCTATGGCGATCGTAGAATTTGAGTTGAGTAAGTTGCCTATTGGCATGCCTAAATTGGCGGAACTCAGAGCAGCACGAACGTCGTCTAGAGTAACTCCGCGGAGTGCCATCTTATTTGGATCAATTTCTACATTAATAGCCCGTTTTGGTCCCCCAATCGTATTGACTTCGCGGGTGCCCTTTACTCTCTTTAGGTCTGATTCAATGCGATTGGCAACTTTCTCAAGTTCAAATGAAGTCAGCGAAGGGTTATTTGAGTAAAGAGTGAGCGCCAAGATGGGTACATCATCAATACCCTTGGGTTTGATGATGGGCTCTAAAACCCCCATTCCTTTAGGTAGCCAGTCTGAATTTGCGGCAACAGTATCGTGCAGCCTTACCAAGGCCTCGGTTCTTGGAACCCCAACCTTAAATTGAACTGTGATGACTGATAGACCGGCTTGTGATACCGACATCACATGCTCAATGCCGGCGATCTGAGATAAGACCTGCTCAGCTGGGATCGATACCATCTGCTCTACATTTTTGACGGTAGCTCCTGGAAAGGGGATGAGCACATTGGCCATCGTCACATTAATCTGGGGCTCTTCCTCTCTTGGAGTAACCAAAATCGCAAATAAGCCCAACAGCAATATCGCAATTGCTAGTAAAGGCGTAATTTGAGCATCCTGAAAGTAGGATGCAATACGGCCGGAAATTCCTAGTTTTTTACTCATGTGCTGGACTTTTAATTTAAATAAAAAATATTATATCTAATTGTAATTCGTTTTAATAAATTAGCCACTAGGAAAAACGCTAATTTTTTATTTCAAATTTAACGTGTTAATCGCGACGATTGGTATAATACTTCATAAATTTATATAATATTTTAATACAGTCAAATATGAGTACTAAAGCGATCAGTAAAACAAAAATTAGCCTAAAAAAGATGGCCTCGTCTGCAGATGTGGCCTGCAAATTGATGAAAGTACTCTCCAATAAAGATCGGATGCTTTTGCTCTGCGAGATTAGCCAGGGTGAACGCTGTGTCTATGAGTTGGAGGAAATTTTGGAAATTCATCAGCCAACCTTATCCCAGCAGCTTACGGTTCTGCGAGAAAATAAGTTGGTAAAAACCCGCAGAGAGGGGAAACAAATTTACTACAGACTCTCCAGCGAGATCGCTGCTGCAGTAATGGAGTTATTGGCAAAGCACTTTTGTAAGGTTTGAAGCGCTTATTTCATTGGGTGGAACGTATTCTTCAGCTATTTTTTGGCTTAGATTATCGAGATAAGAAGTTGTTAAGTCTTTGCTTTAAATGTGCGTGTAAATTAAGGAGTTCAAAGCCTAGTTTTTATCTCTTTTTTGCCACAAGGCCCAGCAATGCAGACATGCCACTATGTCTAGCGCCTTCATGTAACTCCTCCTCGTAAGACATCATTTCAAGAATTTCCATTTCAGCGAGTAAGTCGCGCATTAATTCTTCGGTGTAAAGATGGGTAATATCGCTAGGTCCGCCTGTTTTGTATTCCAACTGCTTGGGTGTGTAGCCTTGTAGTATCAAAATACCATCAGTTTTTAGAGACTTCACAAAGTTTTTGAAGATTCTTTCACGCAGTGCAGGGTCTGCAAATTGAATAAATATTGCTGCAATAGCATCATATTTTTCTGTCGGCCAGGAAAATGAATCGCAGTCAGCGTGCTCAAATGTGACTGATACTTGATTTTCGGCGGAAAAATTTTGAGCCTTTTTAATTGCGACACTTGACACGTCAAATGCTTCGACTTGGTGCCCCTGTTTAGCTAACCAGACGCTATTTCGTCCTTCTCCATCAGCTATACATAGAACTTTGCTCGGCTTTGTTAAATAGCCAGCGCTTTTAATCCGAAGATATTTGTTTGGCTCCTTACCAAAAATAAACTCGTCAGTATTAAACCGCTCGTTCCAAAATTGCTCAGCTTCATTCATAGTTGCCTGTCTCATTCTCTTAAATTGGGTAAAAAAGCGTTTTTACTGTAATGGTCGCTCGAAATACACGCACTCTTAAAGCAGGGGTTGCCGAAATCAGATCAACCCCCGGTGTGTTAATAAAGGGAAGGCTGATCCGGTGTTGCTCAAACGTTCTAATAATGATTCTGGTATTCAAGTCATTATTCTCACTTTTTTGAATTTTAAGTGTTTAGCCTCATGTTTGCCTGATATAGGTCATGGTAGTCTGCTTGTAACTGGTAGAGAATGAAAATAATGGCTTATTTAGATGATCCACGTGTTTATTATGCGGCTGAGCGTACCTTGCTGGCGTGGCAGAGATCTGCATTAGCTTTTATAGCTATGGGCTTTGTGATTGAAAAATTTGGGCTGTTTGTAAGGTATCTTCATTTATCGAACGATTTAAATCCAATTCACTCAAGCATTTCAGTGGCGATCGGTGTTTTGTTCATGGTGCTTGGAACAGCAATATCGATTCTTTCCATAACGCAGCATAAGCGCTTTGTCGCCAGTCTTTCTTCTGCTGAAATTCCGCCGGGTCAATTTTTATTTCTGGGCGCCATGATTAGCTATCTTCTCGCATTGGGTGGGTGTCTTATGGTACTTTGGGTTGTCATCGGTTTTGTTATTTAATTCGCGATTGATATCAATTGGATCAAAGTCTCATCATCTCCCCTCTATTAGGTCTTTTTGTTGGTCTTGTGATGGGTCTTACTGGTGCCGGCGGGGGAATTTTGTCCGTGCCCTTGCTTATTTTTGGACTTCATCTTGAGGTTAATCAAGCTGCACCAATATCATTGGCTGCTGTTGCTATCTCCGCTGTAGTTGGGGCAAGTTTGGGATACAAAGCGAAAGTACTGCGCTATAAAGCAGCTGCCTTAATGGCCTCATTTGGCCTTGCTTTAGCGCCGATGGGGATTTGGTTATCTCGCCGAGTGCCAAATGCACCTTTAACAATCGCATTTGGCTGCGTTTTACTCTTTGTGTCCTACAGGACATATCTGCACGCGTCTAACGAGCTGAAGGGTCAATCTTCTAGATCTAAAAGTGAGGCACTATGCACCTTGCATGAATCAAGGGGAAAGTTAATTTGGACTTTGCCATGCGCTAGACTCATGATGATTGCAGGCTCAACCGCAGGATTTCTTTCTGGATTACTGGGGGTGGGCGGAGGATTTGTCATTGTCCCCGTTTTAAGAAGATTTACCAATCTATCTATAGAGTCTGTAATAGCTACTTCCCTGGGCGTGCTCGCAATCATTTCTAGTGGGGGCGCGCTGATTGCAATTGCCTCTGGTTCAATGAAGTGGGACATAGCCATCCCATTTATTGTTTTTACCGTGCTTGGCCTTATCCTGGGTAGGCGCCTGATTGCGAAAATCCACGGAGCTTACGTACAGCAAATATTTTCTACAGTCACTTTTCTGACTGCTATTGGCTTGCTTTACAAGAGCATTAACTAGGCGCCATTAAGCGAGGCATTGCTTTGAATTACGGCTTGCCCAGAGCGCCTGAAGATATGCGCCTAAAAAGATCCCAATCAATGTCCAGATCACTTCAAAGTTCCCGATGCCCAACGCTGCGATTGCAGGGCCAGGACAAATTCCAGAGATTCCCCAGCCAATTCCAAATAGTGCCGAACCAATAATCACCTTTGAGTCGAGCTCTAGAACGCGTTTATCAAAGGAGCCATCTAAAAGTGGTTTTCTTAGGAGGCGAGGAGTCAGTTGATAAAAAAGAAGAGTGACTGCGATGGCGCCTCCCATCACGAGTAGCAAGCCAAAATCCTTGAGAGTCAAAAATTGCAGGACTACCCGTGGGGAAACCATACCAGACTCAGCTAGCCCAAATCCAAAGAAGGCGCCACCAATAAGCATGATGATCAGATTCATGAGGGATTTCATAACAGACCTCCATTGAGAAGGCTCATGATCAGAGCTGTAGCGATTGCAAAGCCCATAAAAATCATCACCGCCACTAATGATGGGAGTGAGAGAGAGGAAATACCACAAATTCCATGCCCTGAGGTGCAGCCATTAGATAATCTGGAACCAAATCCAACCAGGGTCCCGCCGATTAAAAGTTGTAGCGGGCTAATGCCATTGCTTAAATATATTGCCGGATTAAAGTAGTGGGCCCAAAGCATGGCGCCAATAATTAATCCTAGGGCACATGCTAACCTCCATACCCTTGAATCGACAAGACTGGGCTGCTGCAAAAAAGGGAGCTTTGAGAACCAGGATAGGCTGCTGCTAAAAAATGAGCTTAATCCGACTACACGTCCCGTTGCTACAAACATCAAGCTTACGCCAATGCCAATAGAGAAACCGCCAATTAAAAATTGCTCCCATCCACTGGGAAATAAGTGATTCATGATTACATAACCCCCAATTAAAAGTTTATTATCGTGCATGCGCTATTGCGCCATACAGTTGAAATAATTCTCAAATTGATTGTCAAAATAGGCTTAAAAAGTAACTTTAGTCATCAATACACGGGATTACAAAAGAAAAGGACTTTAAAAGCAATTTGTCCTTAGGATTTGCACATCTTAGTGGGTTAAGAGGGAGGGGTGGGGAATTGGCTGCGCCGAAACTTCGTTTTTGAACTCACGGCCATTAAATTAAAAGTCCTGCTTATGTATCTAATAATGCTTAGTAGTAACTCATTGGGACAGTCTTGCCCCAAAATATTCGATATGAGTAAAAGGTGTAAAGAAGGATTGCTGGCAATACAACTGCAGCGCCCCAAAAAATCAACCAAAGAGATTCAGTTGATGCTGCCGCTTGCCAAATCGTCATTTGATCAACAATGATGTAGGGAAAGAGGCTATAGGCAATCCCAAAAAATGACAGCCAATAAATTGCTACGCTTGCAACAAAAGGGACCCACATTTTTTGCTGTGGATTTGATGATAAGGTCGTCAAAGTGCGCTCAATGATGATAAAGAGGATCAGAGTAGTTAATGGTATCGGCGCTAAGTAGATGATGTTTGGCAGGGCAAACCATTTAGCCATAATTTCAGGACTAAAAAATGGTGTTGCAATGGATATTAAACCTATTCCAAGTGCTGTGAAGCCCAAACTTACTTTGGCCCAGTGAACAGCCTTTAATTGCAATGCGCCTTCAGACTTCATGATCAACCAGGTTGAGCCTAAAAGAGCATATCCAGCAGGAACACAGGCCCCAACTAGGAGGGCAAATAACCAGCCTAGTAAACCAGAATCAAAGCCAACGATATGGCGTCCAATCATGACCCCTTGAGCTATGGAGGCAATGACACTGCCTAAGTAAAATAGAAAGTTCCACAGCGGTTTTTGATGAGATTGAACCTTAACCCGAAAATCAAAGGAAACGCCCCTCAAAATTAGACCAGCTAGCATGATGGCAACGGGGATGTAAAGTTCAGTCAAAATAATTCCATGTGCCTGTGGAAATGCCACCAGTAGTAGCCCAACACCAAGAACTAGCCAAGTTTCATTAGCATCCCAAAATGGGCCGATAGAAGAAATCATCATATCCTTTTCTTCATCAGTTGCTCTATTTAGAAGAATGCCAACACCTAAGTCATAGCCATCTAGTACAACATAGGAGAGGACGGCAATACCCATAGCTACTAAGAAAAATAGCGGTAGCCATCCTGAAGCTTGGCCCAGATCGGGAATCATATTTAGTGACATTGTGAATTTATCTTATTGGGCATAGGATTTAGACGTGCTTGTAATCGTATTACTTACCGGGGCTTTATCCCCTTCGCGAGCGAGATAAAAAACCACTCCAATGTAAGAAATAATAAGTGCGATATATAAGAATAAATACATCAGCAAGCTACTCAAGACAATACCTCCCGCTATTGTTGTAGCAGCATCAGTGGTGGTTAGTACCCCAGTAACGATGTAGGGCTGCCTACCAATTTCAGTGACGTACCAGCCTGCAACTACAGCAATCCAACCAGAAAAAGTCATTCCAACCAAGATTTTGGCCATCCATGGTTTGATATCTTGCGACTTATAAATTTGCCAGCGCGCCATCCAAGAAACTAATAGCATTAGTAAACCCATACCAACCATAATACGAAAGGCAAAAAATACTGGAGCCACTGGAGGAATTTTGTTGGGGAAGTCTTTTAAGCCTTGCACTTCGCCATTCCAGTGATGTGTCAGATAAAAGGAGGCTAACTTAGGAATGCTAATTTCATAGAGGTTACTCTGCGTCTTTTGATCTGGAATAGCAAAGATTACAGCTGGTATGCCTGAGCCAGATTCCCAGATGCCTTCCATTGCAGCGAGTTTGGCTGGTTGATGTTGCAGCGTATTGAGTCCATGGGCATCACCAAGGATGATTTGAATGGGCATCAAAATTGCTGCTGTAGTGATGGCAATTTTAAGAACCGCTTTATTAGCGGCAGACTTACTGCCTCGGAGTTGTCTGTAGGCTGAGATGCCAGCTAATAAAAATGCCACTGTAATAAAAGCAGCAGTGAGCATATGCGCTAAGCGATAGGGCATAGAAGGGTTAAATACAATGGCAAGCCAATTAGTGGCATGAGCTTGGCCATCAATCATTTCAAAACCTTGCGGTGTTTGCATCCAAGAATTTAATACGATTATCCAAAAAGCCGATAAGGTGGTGCCAAAAGCGACTAGAAAAGTTGCGATGGTATGAACACGTGCAGAGACTCTTTTGCTACCAAACAGCATGACTCCCAAGAAGGTAGCCTCTAAGAAAAATGCAGTAAGTACTTCATACGCAAGCAAGGGACCTGCAATATTGCCGATGGTCTTCATATATCCAGGCCAGTTAGTGCCGAACTGAAAACTCATGGTGATGCCGCTGACTACCCCTAAAGCGAATGTCAATGCAAAAATCTTTACCCAAAATTGGTATGCCTGATTCCAGCTGGAATCATGGGTTCGATTAAATTGAATTTTAAAGAAGAGTAGAAACCATCCCAAAGCAATAGAAATGGTTGGGAAAAGAATGTGAAAGGTAATGTTTGCGCCAAATTGAATGCGACTAAGAACCATGGGGTCAAGCATTGTGAGCCTCTTATGCAACGGTTAGGTATACCCATTACTTTATTCTTAAAACACAATTGATGCTTGAGGGCTTTAAATATGAAGCTATTAACCCTTTAGATCCCATACTATTTAGGGGGTTGATTTATCAATTCAAGCGAACCAAAAGAAAAAGCCCCTAGATTTCTTTAGACTCTTCGCATTGCTGGTGGGTCGGGCGAGATTGGCTGCGCCGAAACTTCGTTTTCGAACTCGCGATCATTTGATTAACAACATGAAATGTGTCAGCAAGTTTATGCAGGCTAACCTAAAATCATCGAACTAAGTCTAGACAATAAATTATTAGGAGCTTTCATGAAATATCGTTTATTAGGCAATACAGGGCTTTATGTCTCTGAGCTCTGTTTAGGTACCATGACTTTTGGTGCTCAGGGATTTTGGGAGGTCATGGGCGGCTTGCAGCAAAAAGCTGTCAATGAGTTGGTCAAAACTTCATTTGATAGCGGGATTAACTTTATTGATACTGCTAATGTTTATTCTCTAGGGCAATCTGAAAGTGACCCGCGTTGATTTTTAGTACCACTCCAAGTGAGAGATTTTGATAATCTTTTACTTAAAAAGGAGTTGTACTATGGCCAAACATGGCGCGCGTTTTAAACCCGAGCAAATCGTTTCCCTGCTGAGACAGATTGAGGTCTTAACTGCTAACGGCAAGACCTTAGAAGAGGCCTGCAAGTCTTTGTCCATTACCGTCCAAAGCTACTATCGCTGGCGCAAGATGTACGGCGGTATGAAGGCGGACCAAGCCAAGAAGCTCAAAGATTTAGAGCAAGAGAACGCTAGGCTCAAGAAGTTGGTAGCTGACCTCTCCTTACGAGAGGTCATGCTCCAAGAAGTCATCAAGGGAAACTTCTAAGCCCCACTAAGCGTAAAAATGCAGCGCAGCTACTCATGGATCGCCACCAGATCTCTGAGCGGTCTGCCTGCAGTTTGGTGGGGCTATCGCGAACAGCCTATCGGTATATGCCATTGCCGCATGATGATGAAGAGCCCTTTAGGGCGGAGATCATCCGCTTAGCTTGCACCTATGGCAGATACGGCTATCGAACCGTAGCCGCCCTCATGCGCAACGCAGGTTGGCAAAGGGCTACGCAGGAGCGGGTCAAACGCATCTGGCGGCAAGAGGGTCTTAAGGTGCCCGAAAAACAAACCCCTAAAGGGCGGCTTTGGTTAAACGACGGCAGTTGCCTGCGCCTGCGAGCGCAATATCCAAACCATGTCTGGAGTTATGACTTTGTCTTTGTTCGGGATGCTTATGGGCGAAAAATCAGGATGCTCACCATGATTGATGAATTTACAAGAATCTGCCTAGTGATCCACTGCGCACTGCGTATTGGATCTAAAGAAGTGATTGAACAACTAGCCGATACCATGGTCATCCATGGCATCCCAAAATATATTCGATCGGACAATGGCCCCGAGTTTGTAGCCCAAGTATTGCGGGATTGGTTAAAAGAGATTGGAGTTCAAACTGCTTACATTGAACCCGGTTCGCCCTGGGAGAATGGCTTTTGTGAAAGTTTTAATGGCACTCTTCGAGATGAGCTTCTTAATGGGGAGATCTTCTACAACCTGAAGGAAGTCAAGGTTTTAGTAGAGCAATGGCGACAGCACTATAACCAAGTAAGGCCCCATAGTTCGTTGGGTTACAGGCCACCAGCACCTCAAGCAATACTGCCTAGAATTACTCAAATCCAACCCAGTTATATGCAATGATTTAGTATAGAAAAACTCTCACTGGTAGTGGTACTAAATTGACAGCGGTTCACTTGCATGCAAAATCTTAACCAGCTTTTCTTCAAATCCAGTACATCCCAATCAGCTGATGCAATCTCCATCCATGGTGGTTTAGTGAGCCTCTTTAAGAGGTCTGGCAGCACCCAATGACAATGTCGCTTTAAGCTAAGGCTTGTCTATTGGCTGGATTCTGCATCATGGCTTGTATTGGGGTGTGATAATCGATTTGAGGTGGTGTTTTTTTCTCAATATTTGGAAAAATATTCTAATAAGAAATCAACAAACACCCTAGTTTTAGCTGATAAATTATTTCTTGTGGGGAATACTGCAAAAATATCTGCGTTAGGTAGGTCCCACCCTCTGAGAATGGGCTCAAGCTTACCGTTCTTGATATATTGCTCGGCATCCCAAATTGACCTAACGATTATTCCCTTGCCTTGTAATGCCCACTTGATGACCGATTCACCATCATTGCTCGTTAATGGGCCGCGTACTTTAATGGTTTCTGATTTTTGTCCTTGTTGAAAATGCCATGTTCCGTATGATTCATCGGCCTCTCGAATAAAGAGGCATTCATGTTTACTCAATTCCTTTGGAGTTTCGGGTTTACCCATTCTCTTGAGGTAGCTTGGGGCCGCGCATACAACTCGATGATTTTTTGCCAAGAGTCTCGCGGTTAAGCGCAGGTCTGGTAGCTCGCCAAACCGAATCACCACATCCAGACCCTTTTCAACTATATTTATTGGTCGATCATCTAAGGTGAGTTGTACTTCAACGTCTGGATATTGGTCCGAAAATTTAGACACGGCGGGCGCTATAAAACGGCGCCCGAAGCCTAAAGTGGCCCCAACTTTAATGACTCCCTTTGGTTTATCGCGGCTACCTGAAACTACGCGCTCTAATTCTTCCAAGTTGGCCAGTACATTTGCACCTTCTGTGAGATAGGTTTCACCCTCTGGAGTAAGACTCAGTTGGCGTGTAGTTCGTTGGAGAAGTCTTACTCCGAGCCTTTTCTCAATGAGGGCAAGTCTCTTGCTAACTGCCGGTGGCGTTATGCCCAGTTCTTGTGCAGTAGCGGCCATACTGCCTTGTTTAATGAGAAGGCTAAAGAAAGCAATATCTGAAAATGCATCCATGATTGTATTAGTAACTTAAAAGACATAAAGATGTAATTTAAACGATTTTATGTTTATTAAGTTTGCATGTAGCATAACCGTATAAATTATATAAAAGCAAGGAGACGCTTATGGAGTATCGTGTGGATGGAAATGTCGTTGTTCAGAAAGCGGGTTTATGGGCAAAAATGATGGCCGTCAAGATTGGTCCACTACCTCTACCTATTTTTATAGTTTCAGCGGTTTTGGTTGAATTAGCCGCTTTAAATCACAGGCTATCCAATGACATTATTGGCGGGTTGGCTGTCATGATGATTGCAGGATTCTTCTTGGGGGAACTCGGAAGTAGGCTTCCTTTGCTAAGGCATATTGGTGGTTCGGCTATTTTGTGTTTATTTGTGCCATCTGCAATGCTTGGGATTGGGTGGTTTAACCCGGACATGCATAAAGCGCTCACAACAGCCATGAAGGGTGCAAATCTCCAGTACCTTTACATTGCTGGACTGGTGGTGGGCAGTATTTTTGGGATGAGTCACCGGGTTTTAGTTCAAGGCTTCTTGCGAATGTTTGTTCCATTGGCAGTTGGCACACTGGCAGCGGTTGTGGGAGGTGTTGGTACTGGAATGCTACTTGGATATGAGCCAAGCTACACTTTCTTTTATATTGTGACCCCCATTCTAGGTGGCGGGATCGGTGAGGGAATTTTGCCTTTGGCAATCGGTTATTCGGAAATTTTAGGAAAGCCAGAAGCAGAAATTGTGGCTACTTTGATTCCAGCCGCATTGATTGCAAATATTGTGGCAATTTTGACCGCAGGTACATTGAGTTGGGTCGGTGAAAAATATCCATCACTCACGGGCCATGGAAATCTAGTCAAAGAGGGCGACGATAAGGAGTTATTAAAAAAAGAGCATGATGTCCCTATAGATATCAAATTGATGGGGGCAGGACTTCTGCTTACTTGTTTAATGTTCACTTTTGGGGCTTTGCTTGTGCCTTATACAGGTATTCCAGGCCCAATCATGATGATTATTGCCACGGCTTTATTAAAAGTTTTTAAGTTGATGCCCGCAAGTATGGAGCTGGGTGCTTATCAAATGTATAAATTTATGACCAATAACCTAACCTTTGCTATTTTGGTTGGATTGGGCACCTTATTTGTCCCCTGGAACCAAATGATTAATTCATTAACGCCTAGTTATTTCTTAATTTGCTTTGCTACTGTGGCCGCCATGATTGCTAGCGGTTTCGGTATTGGCTTGGTTATGAAAATGTACCCAATTGAATCGGCGCTTGTGACTGCATGTCATAGCGGCCTTGGTGGAACGGGCGATGTAGCAATTTTAAGTGCTGCAAACCGTATGGAGATGATGCCTTTTGCGCAAATCTCTACCCGTATTGGTGGGGCTGCTATGGTTGTGCTCGCTACTATCCTTATGAAACTAGCTTCGTAATTAATTAATCTAAAAATATGTCTCAAAAAACCTTATATCAAAAGATCATAGATTCCCATACTGTTACGGTATTGGACGATGAGAACGTCTTGCTTTTTTGCGATCTTCATTTGATGAATGAATATACTAGTCCACAAGCCTTTGCGGGTCTAGACGAAAGGGATCGTGGGGTTCTTGTCCCCGGTCAAAATGTCTCGGTGGTGAGTCATATCATCCCTACTCAAAATGAATCACCTAGACAGATTGCTGATCCCGCATCTTCTTTGCAAGCATTGAACTTAAAAAAGAATTGCGTCAAGCATGGCATCCCTTTATTTGATACCAATGATCCTCTTCAAGGTATTGAGCATGTTGTCTCACCAGAGCATGGAATGATTCGACCGGGAATGGTCGTAATTTGCGGCGATAGCCACACCACTACTTATGGAGCACTTGGTGCCTTGGGTTTTGGAGTAGGTACCTCAGAGGTTGAGCATGTGTTAGCAACACAAACTTTAGTTTACCGTTTGGCAAAAAATATGCGAATTAGGGTCAACGGTAAATTACCGATTGGCACCACATCTAAAGACATGATCCTCAATATCATTAGCAAAATTGGTGCAAAAGGTGCGATTGGGCATGTTGTTGAGTTTTGCGGGTCCGCGATCAATGCGTTGAGCACAGAGGCTCGATTTACTATTTGCAATATGGCTGTGGAGGCTGGAGCCCGGGGCGCTCTCATTGCTCCCGATAAAACAGCAATTGATTATGTTCTGTTAAGGGCTCCAGATATCAGTGGTGATACAAAAGATGACGCCTTAAAGTATTGGAAAAATTTGTATTCAGATCCTGAGGCAGAGTTTGAAAAAGAATTTGAGTTTGATGCAACGGAAATGGCACCTTTTGTAACTTGGGGTACTAGTCCAGATCAGGCTATTGCAATTATCGATCACATTCCCTTCAAAGAGTCTATAAAAGATCCTACTGTTAAGCTGAGTCTGGAACAGGCTTTAAAGTACACCAAATTGGAAGATGGGCAAACATTGGAAGGCTTGCCAATTAAGCATGTTTTTATTGGATCATGTACTAATGGGCGCATTGAAGATCTTCGTGATGTGATTCTTACCATTGGGGATAGAAGGGTTGCTCAAGGAGTGCGTGCAATGGTTGTTCCTGGATCTGGCGCCGTTAAGGAGCAGGCCGAGCAAGAGGGTATTGCAGATAAATTGATTGCAGCTGGCTTCGAGTGGCGTAAACCGGGTTGTTCTATGTGCCTTGCGATGAATGATGATGTGCTTGCATTCGGAACGCGATGCGCCTCTACAACTAATAGAAACTTTGAAGGTCGTCAAGGTCGTGGCGCTATCACTCATTTAATGAGTCCGGCAATGGCTGCAGCTGCAGCTGTTACTGGCGTGATAACGGATGTTCGCAAATTACAGGGTGTTAAAAATGCTTAAACAATCTCACATTCAAGGGCATGCTGCTACATTAAGAATTGCCAATTTCGATACTGATCAGGTAATGCCCAAGCAGTTTTTGCGAGGTATTGATAAGTCAGGCCTAAAAGAGGGCTTATTTTATGATTTGCGTTTTGATGAGTTTGGCAAAATCAGGGCTGACTTCTTTTTAAATCAGCCCGCTTATTCGCAAACAGACGTTCTGCTTGCTGGCCAAAACTATGGATGTGGTTCAAGTCGTGAGCATGCTGTATGGGGCATGCAGCAATATGGTTTTAAAGCTGTTATAGCTTCTAGCTTTGGAGAAATATTCTATTCCAATGCCATGGGCAATGGACTCCTCTTAGTTGTTCTTCCTGAAGAGCAAGTTCAAGCCCTGATGAGGGAGGCGGAGGGAAATGGTAAACCACTTGCAATTGATATCGATATTGAAAAATCTCTCGTTCAAACTTTAAAACATCAATTCTCTTTTTCTATTTCAACGCGCCATCGCAGAATGTTCTTGGAGGGTTTAGATGTTATTGGCCTAAGCTTGAAATACAAACCTCAAATCGAAGATTTCGCTAGAAAACATTGGGGCGCGCAACCTTGGGTCAAGGACATAGCCATATCCACTCGTAAGCGATTGGCATGATGTAAAAAGTCCCCCACAGTTTAGGATGGGGCACTTTTTTATTATCTTTTTAATTGGATTGTTTAGTTAGTGATTAATTTTTTATTACCATTTAGTGCTAATTTTGGACTTGGAGTTATTCTTGGCTTTGTTGGCGGGGTATTTGGTATTGGTGGGGGCCTCATTGCGATACCAACTTTAATTTTTTTATATGGAATGGATCAGCAATTTGCGCAGGGTACTGCTCTGGTGATGATCGCCCCAAATGTTTTACTGGGATTTTGGCGTTATCAGCAAAGAAATCAAATTGACAAGATTCCAGCGCTGCTACTTGTTTTCTCTTCAATTATTGCAACCTATCTCACCGCAACATATGCAACTGGGTTAAGGTCGGAGAGTCTGCGACTTTACTTCGCGATCTTTTTAATTATTTTGGCTTGCATATTTTTATTGGGTCTTCGACATCATAAGGTTGTCAAGAAGCCGGCAATTATTTTGCATAAAAAATGGTTGGCATTATTAGGTATCCTCAGTGGAATTTGCTCTGGTTTATTTACAATTGGCGGAGGCCTCTTAGTTGCACCAGCATTGACGGGCCTTTTTAATATAAAGAAGCAAACAACTGCACAAGGATATGCTTTAGCGACGGTTGTTCCTGGCGCATTTATCGCTCTTTTAATCTACGCTTTTGCCGGGCTGGTAAATTGGCAGGTAGGCATTCCACTGGCTGCAGGGGGGATTATCAGCATTTCATGGGGTGTTTCTCTTGCCCATAGCCTGCCTGAGCGAAAGTTAAAGGCACTCTTTAGTGGACTACTATTTTTGACTGCGATGACACTTTTAAAATGATGGCTAAGCCTACTTAGAATCTAATCATCTAATCAAGGGTCGCGATACGCGGCGCTATTCCACTGTCTAGACTGGCTTCCATTGCATTTTGAGGTGATGTGTAAATATCACGTGGTAGAGCGTTAATTATTGTTGTAAGTGTCCGGAAACACGACACTTGAAAGTCGCCCACTGT
>Ga0364893_10278_pt1 | contig 28019 bp, 23 predicted proteins | sample ExccelJu500001D3_FD_206943 | JGI IMG/M metagenome (GOLD analysis project Ga0364893, IMG submission 206943) | Enriched cells from Trout Bog Lake Hypolimnion, Wisconsin, USA - BchlTB.July16.5000.01.D3 | ecosystem: Environmental > Aquatic > Freshwater > Lake > Hypolimnion/Profundal zone | place: USA...
TGTTTTATATTTAATTTTTAATAATTTTAAGCAATCGTATAAAGTCAAAAGTACTAAGTCGCAAGTCAAAAGTTTAATTTCGTTCTTTTCTGGCTTAAGATTCCTTTAATTTTATAATGAATCATCAACCGTTACCTAATTAATACCCCTATGTATCTCGTTAAAACACCCTGGTTGCTAAAAAAGCTTTACCCCAAACTGATATGGAATGTTGACCATAACAAGCGATGTCTTTATCTTACTTTTGACGACGGGCCTATACCTATTGTTACACCTTTTGTTTTAAATATTTTAAAACAATATAATGCGAAGGCAACCTTCTTCTGTATCGGGGATAATGTACGCAAACATCCTGATATTTTTGAGCAGATAAAAAACGAGGGCCATGCCGTCGGCAACCATACCTTTAACCACCTAAATGGCTGGAAAACGGATGATAAAACCTATGTCGATAATTTCTTGCAGGCCGACAAACTGATCAACTCCAATATGTTCCGGCCACCCTACGGTCGCATCACCAGGTCGCAGACAAAATTACTGAAAGCAGCAAAGCCGGGATTAGATATCATTATGTGGCGTGTGCTAAGCGGCGATTTTGATATTAACCTAAGTCCGAAAAAGTGCCTGCAAAATGTTTTAAAACATACCGACAATGGTGACATCGTGCTGTTTCATGATAGTTTAAAAGCCCAGGAGCGGATGGAATACGCCTTACCCAAAGCATTGGAGCAGTGGAGTAAGGAGGGGTTTACGTTTAGTGGATTGGTCAGTGACTTTTTGATAAAATAGCCGTTTTATATTTTAAACGCCGTTCAACATTTTATAAAAGTGAAAATAGCTATATCCGAATATCAAACTAACTGGAAAACATTATTTAACCGGGAAAAGGAAAAAATAAGCGATCTGATCGGCTTTTTAAATCCCGTAATTGTTCATATCGGCAGCACATCGGTACCCGGACTCTGTGCAAAACCGGTGATCGATATACAGGCAGGTGTTCAGAGCTTGTCCGAACTGAACGAAACTATCCTGCCGATGCAGCGGCAATACACTTATGTAAAAATGTTTGAACCAGAATGGCCGTCGAGGCGGTTTTATTGTAAATTTAAAAGTGATACCGGCAAACCCATACCTTCCGTTATTGATATAAATGAACCCATGCCCATAAAACAAGGCTTAATCTCTTCGGTTAACATCCACATATTTGTAAAAGATACGGACGACTGGATAAGACATATCGCATTCAGAGATTATCTCGAAAGCCATCGTGAGGAACGGGATGCCTATTGCCTGCTGAAAAAGCAAATTGCAAAAAGGGATTTTGATACAGGGATGGATTACAATAACGCCAAAAACAATTTTGTGAAACAAACGCAGCAAAAAGCGCTTGAATGGTATCGGAAGATTGGTAAAATTGATTAATCGCCTGAATAAACTTGCAGACATTGTGCCGTTTTTTGATGGGTTGAGGGCCTCTCCAAGGTTGGAATATGCCTCGCCGGGCGCTTCGGAGCATTAGAGTAAGGAGGGGTTTACGTTTAGCCCCCTAGCCCCCAGAAGGGGGAATAATTGGTGGGGCAATGGAAAGTGGCCTGGTAACAGATGGTTATAATAGAAACAAGTAGTAACAATAGAAACAAGTGTTCCCAATGTTGTTAAGGTTACCAAATATAAAAAACCATGTCATTGCGAGGCACGAAGCAACCGCGAACTGTGCTTAAACGCTTTGCATAGCCCCCTTGCATAGTTGTCGATTGCTTCGTTCGTTCCTCACTGCCAATGACAAGGTGATTCTGTTGTAATAACAGTTCTTCGTCGAACTTTAATCGTACCAACCATCGCTTAAATCACCCCACAAAGGATTATCTGCAACCACCAAGTTTATTTTCTTTTGCCTTGACCCGCCCTTAAGTTGCTTTTCTCATGCAATGGCATCCTGAATCCATTGATATTCTTCGTAATACACCAACTTATTACATTCGTATGTTGCTGAAAACCCCTTGTATGTTTTGTGCTTATGATCATAAACCCGACCCAGTAAATCACTTGTAACACCTACGTATAGTACAGTATTTGACTTGTTTGTTAAAATATAAACAGCGTAATCATGTTTTTTCACAACGACTAAAATAGCAAACTTTTGTCATTGCTGAGGCACGAAGCAATCGCGAATTGTGCACGGCGGTGATGCATAGTCCGCGATTGCTTCGTGCCTCGCAATGACATGGTGGGATTGACATGCCACCGCGATTGCTTCGTGCCCGGTCTGCCGACAGGCAGGCTCAAAATGATATTCGGACGATTCATCCCCCCAACCCCCAACCTCTATTTAGAAACTATCCAAATAACATTTACACACTTCGCTGACAGCATTTAATCGTAATTTTTGTAAATTCGCCGCATTAGTCGGCCATGGGCTGATTAAATCAATTTTTTACTCACCTAAAGATCAGATACAATGGCTTTTGATTTAGATATGATCAAAAAAGTTTACGACCGCTACAGCACCCGCGTGGCTGCTGCACGTAAAGCGACCGGCAAACACCTTACTTTAACCGAAAAAATATTATACGCCCACCTTTCCGAAGGCGATGCTAAAACAGCATTTGGCCGCGGGGTGGATTACGTAGATTTTGCACCAGACCGTGTTGCTATGCAGGATGCTACAGCACAAATGGCGCTGCTGCAATTTATGCAGGCAGGTCGTCCGCAGGTTGCTGTGCCTTCAACCGTGCATTGTGATCACCTGATCCAGGCTAAAATTGGCGCTGTCGAGGATTTAAGCACCGCCAAAGATGTAAATAAAGAAGTTTATGATTTCCTGGCCTCGGTATCCGATAAATACGGACTGGGTTTCTGGAAACCGGGCGCTGGTATTATCCACCAGGTTGTTCTGGAAAACTATGCCTTTCCGGGTGGTATGATGATCGGTACCGATTCGCATACACCTAATGCCGGTGGTTTAGGTATGATTGCCATTGGTGTTGGCGGCGCTGATGCCTGCGACGTAATGGCCGGCTTGCCATGGGAGCTTAAATTCCCGAAACTGATCGGTGTAAAACTAACCGGAAAGCTTTCCGGCTGGACATCAGCTAAAGACGTTATTCTTAAAGTTGCAGGCATCCTTACCGTAAAAGGTGGAACCGGCGCTATTGTTGAATATTTTGGCGAAGGTGCACGCTCACTTTCTGCAACCGGCAAAGGAACCATCTGTAACATGGGTGCAGAGATCGGTGCAACCACTTCTATTTTTGGTTATGACGAAAAATCGGCAGCTTACCTTAGCGGTACCAAACGCGCTGATATAGCCGAACTTGCCAATGCGGTAGCCGAACATTTAACCGGCGACCCTGAAGTTTATGCCAACCCTGAACAATATTTCGACCAGGTAATTGAGATCAACCTGAGCGAACTGGAACCGCACGTAAACGGTCCGTTTACGCCAGACCTGGCATGGCCTATCTCCAAATTCGCGACTGCGGTAAGAGAAAATGGCTGGCCTGTTAAGCTTGAAGTAGGTTTGATAGGTTCATGTACAAATTCATCTTATGAGGATATTACCCGTTCGGCTTCTATCGCCAAACAGGCCATTGATAAACATTTAAAAACAAAAGCGGAGTTTACTATTACCCCCGGTTCGGAACTGGTTCGTTACACTGTGGAGCGTGACGGGTATTTGGAAACTTTTGAAGACATGGGTGGCGTAGTGTTGGCAAATGCCTGTGGCCCTTGTATAGGCCAGTGGGCACGTCATACTGATGACCCTACACGCAAAAACTCTATCATCACTTCCTTTAACCGTAACTTTGCCAAACGCCAGGACGGCAACCCGAATACCCACGCTTTTGTGGCTTCGCCGGAGATTGTTACCGCGTTTGCTATTGCAGGTGATTTAACGTTTAACCCGTTAACCGATACCCTTACCAACGAAAAAGGCGAGCAGGTAAAACTTGACGAACCGTTAGGCATTGAAATGCCGGTAAAAGGCTACGCTGTTGAAGATGCCGGTTACCAGGCCCCAGCCGAAGACGGCAGCAAGGTTGAAGTTAAGGTTGACCCGAAATCATCACGTCTGCAATTGCTTGATCCATTCTCTGCATGGGAAGGCACCGACATTACCGGCTTAAAGCTTTTAATAAAAGCCAAAGGCAAATGTACTACCGACCATATTTCTATGGCTGGCCCATGGTTAAAGTTCCGCGGGCATTTGGATAATATCTCCAACAATATGCTTATCGGCGCTATTAACTATTTTAATAATACTGCCGACAGCGTTAAAAATGAACTTACCGGCGAATACGGTCCGGTACCGGCCACACAGCGCGATTATAAGGCGCATGGCATTGGATCTATCGTAGTTGGCGACGAGAACTATGGTGAAGGCTCATCACGTGAGCATGCTGCAATGGAACCACGTCACTTAGGAGTACGTGCCATCCTGGTAAAATCATTTGCCCGGATCCACGAAACCAACCTGAAGAAACAAGGTATGCTGGGCATTACCTTTGCCGATAACAACGATTATGATAAGATTCAGGAAGACGATATTATCGACATCACAGGCTTAACCACCTTTGCCCCCGGCAAACAGCTAACCGTTGTATTGCACCATAAAGATGGCTCAACAGACAGCTTTGCGGTAAACCATACCTACAATGCACAGCAGATAGAATGGTTTAAGGCAGGCGGCGCGCTGAATATCATCCGCAGGCAAATGGCGTCCTGATTTTAGATTTACGAATTACGATTTTAGATTTAGAACTGTAATTTTTGATTTGGATATTTTAAAGGCCTTCTCATTTTTGGGAAGGCCTTTTTTTGCGGTAATTATTTCCATCAGGATCGCTGGATTTTATTAAAATTTAAACCCGCCTGCTTTTTAGTTCTGCAAATTATTTGATTCTATAAACTCCAAAAGAGCAAATCACCTTATAATGGTCAAGCTTCCCGAAAGCAGGTTGCAATTGGTGCCCAGGTTAATGATATAGTAATAAACACCCACAGGCAGCTGCTTACCTTTATAGGTACCATCAAACGGGGTGGCGTAACCCCTGGATTCAAATATTTTTTGCCCGTTGCGTGTAAAAACCTGCACTATCGCTGCCGGGTAATTTTCAACACCTTTAATTTTCCAGTAATCATTGATCCCATCGCCATTGGGTGTAAACGCATTGGCGATATCAAGCGAAGTTATGCCTACGCTTACCTGTACCTTCGTTTTTGAACTTTCACAATCTCCCGAAACCTGGGTGACGTAATAAAATCCGTTTGCTTTTACCGTTATTTTAAAACTGCCGCTTACCTGTTCATCAACAGGCGTTGTGCTTGTTTCCGAATCATACAAACGGTAGCTGTATACTGCTGAAGGATTAGTTACCTGCAATAGTCCATCACCCGGACTGCATAACTGCACATTAGCTACCAACGGCGCCGGTATTGTGTTGTTTTGATTTTGCACCGTGTAAACCGCTGAAACCAAACCACAGTTACTGGCATCATTAACATTTAAAGTATAAAGCCCCGCCCCTGCCCCGCTGAGATTTGGTGAAGATGAAATAACATTGCTATTTGCATCAACCCACGAATAAGTATAAGGCAGCATGCCACCGGTAATTTGAACACCATTAATACTCCCCGTCTTTAAGGCACACTGGTCGTTCGTAATTTGTTCGGCACCGGGCAGTATTTGCAATTGCGGTATTGTTGGTATAGTGTAACTGTTATACAAATTTTCACAGCCGTTTGCATCGGTTAAAAAAAGCTGGTAAATCCCGGCAGGCAAATCAGTAATTGCCGGGCTTTTACCCCCTATTGTTTGCCCCTGATTATCTACCCAACGGGTTGAGTTAACAAGATTGTCCGTTACTACGGTAATCGCGCCATTGCTTTTTCCGGTACATGTTGGTACAACAGCCGCCGCATAAGCAGGGAATTGAGTTGGTGGTTGTTGACCAACATGATAAGTTTTGCTTGTTTCGCTGCAACCAAAATTGTTTGTGGCCGTCAAAACATAATCTCCCGGCGCGGCATTTTGCAGGTCTGCGTTTGATCCAACTACTTTATTATTGGCATCAGTCCATTGGTAATTTGTAGCGCCGTTAACTACTATGCCTGTTATCGAACCATTATCTTTACTGCAACTGGCAATGGTTGTAAACGCTTTTGATTCATCCAAAGTAATGCCGTTGGTTTGCGGTATGGCAATATCGGTGGTATAAACAGGGCCGCACTGGCTATCATCGGTTACTTCTAATTTATAGGTTCCTGCCGGCTGCCCGGTAAGATCCTGTGTGGTGCTTACGGTTTGCTGTTGATCGTTCCACCAGATGTACTTTAAAGTGCCGGTACCGGTAACCACCAGGTTAGTAATTGAACCTGTTGATTGACCGCAATTGGTGGATTGGATGATGACTTTGCTTTGGTCGATGTTGGGGCCGGTAGTGTTTTGGAGAATAATAGGGCCATAAGTTTGGGTACAGCCGCTGCTTGAAGTAACTGTGAGTGTGTAGGAACCTTGTTTCAAGTTACTGACATTTGATGTGTAACTGACAACTACCGCTTGCTGGTCTGTCCAGACGTATTTAACAGGGTTTCCGTCTAAAGAAAAAGCAAAAATGTTATTAATACTGCCGTTATCCTGATTGCAGCTTGGATTGGCAATCTGCTTTGAATCAGAATATATTTGCGGGGTAAAATCCTGTATCTCAATAAAATTTGATTCAACAGGACAATATTCGCCAATGATCAATTTATACATTCCCGGTTTCACATTGGTAAGTTGTAATTGTGTTGAAACGACGACGCCGTTAACATCAACCCATTTTACTTTATCTGTATTTGTAATTGTAATGCCTGTAATTGATCCCCCCATACCGCAATTGAATGGCGTAACCAATACCTTCAAAACGTTAATTTGCGGTTTTGTAAAGTTAGATGATTGTTTACCGACGTGAGCATTAGCCAAAATGCTACGTGTGTAGGCTTGAGTAAAAGTGTATTTCCAGTTGCCTGATATGTCTGCATTGGTTGAACCGATATAAGTTTCCGGCGAGCAATTAGTACAGTCATCACTTAAAAACACATCAACCAGAGCCGAGGGAGAGGATGTTCCGGCAATGTACTGGCCCGTATTTTGGGTAACCGAAATTTGGGGTATAACAGAAGTGTTTTCGTATTCCTGAACGCTGATGCATTTAAATGAATTTCTTATAACTTTTACATTCTTACAATTACTGGCAATAATTCCAACTTCTGAATAAGCAAATTTGTTCCCCAGTGATGGATCTATGTCCCCAATAATCACGTCAGCTTGAATATCTTCCAGATAAATGCAAATACCATCTCCACCATGTGCCTTTTGCATATTTAACGGTAGTTTATCCAGTCTGTCAGTCCCGAACCAGTTATGTTTAATAGTAAAAAGGCCACCAATTCTTGATATTACCAGTCCACCAAAAGACTGGCCGTAGTGCGAAAAAAGGTTGTCGGATATATTTAGTAAAATACTGGGTTGGGGGTCTGTAGGAGTGGGCAAATCCGAGCTGATATTTAAAAAAGTTCCATCGATATACCAAATTGTACTTACTCCATCACTCGCAACACCGAAATTATTATTTATTATATTTATGGTATTGTTTGAGCTGGTACTTGACACGTTTATTCCAAGACCTGAAAGAAATGTATTTCGTGCGTTTTTATCTCCAATTGTAACATTTGAAACACCGATCAAGTTTATTCCCCCGCTGCAAATGGCTTGCATACTACTTGCATCTTGTCCAAATATATTGTCGCCCAAGTAAAGCTGATCTATGTTTTCGAGATGAAAGGCCTCGTATTTATAGCCATTGGCAATGTTTCCTTTGCCGGGATCTCCAATTATAATATTTGTTGAATTTGTAATTTTTATGCCTGTTTTTTCAGCTCCATCCGGGTCGGAGTTACAGGGGTCATCGGTGTCAAGAAAAAATATACCATAGAATTCCACCTGGGTTAGCCCGTCACCCATAAAGACAATCAAACTTACCGTGCTTCGATAAGTTTTTAAAATAATTTTAGCGTTGCTGTAACCTATTTTTCCCCCTGCTTGCGTTGTTCCGTCAATAACCAAATTGGATGAAAGGTTAGGCAAACCGGTAAGAATGGTAATCGTCCTTCCGACCTGGCTTGTATCCGGCAAATTAAAATTAATATAATCCGTAGTCGCACTCCCATTCGCCGCCGCCAGCGTTAAAGCCTCACGCAGCGTTCCAGGCCCCGAATCGGCATTGCTGGTTACTACAAATACCGCAGAAAATGCCTTAATTGATAAGGCAGTTAAGAAAAAGAAAAGTAAAATCCGCTTATAAAACATGGTATAGGTATTCCATTGCCAAAGTACATAATTTTACTGTAAAACGCATGTCAGTATAAGGTGAGGCAATTGATACGGGATTTCAAAAATCGCACCTCTGCACTCAATTTAAATGGCCTCATTTTCATGAAGCTGAATATTGATTACCAGGAACAATTCCAGTTGCGGCATTTAGCGCCTAAATGTAAAAAGCCATGGACGTAAATTCACCCGATGAACTACTATCGCAAACCATCCTCCCGAAGATCAGGTTAAAGGCTCCATTGAACCTGCCGGCTGCATAGCGGGAGTTTTATTATGTGAATATGCCGAAGCAAACTGCATACTAAAACAATCGAGTAACTTACCTTATTATAGTTAAGCTGCCTGAGAGCAGGTGACAGTATGCGGCTAAATTTATAACATAATAATATACACCGTCCGGCAGTTCCTTGCCATTTAACTTGCCATTAAAAGAGTTGTCGTACGCTTTCGATTCGAAGACTTTTTGGCCGGAGCGGCTAAATACCTGTACCAGGGCGCCGGGAAAAGTCTCGATACCCGGAATTACCCAGTAATCGTTAATGCCATCACCATTGGGTGTAAAAGAATTGGTAATGGCTGCCTGTGTTAAGCCTACATCAACCGATACCTGTGTGCGCGTGCTTTCGCAACTATAAAAAACCTGGCTTACGTAATAAATTTTGTTTACAGTGGCATTAATTTTAAAAACACCGTTCTTTTGTTCATCGAGCGGTGTTATACCTGTTTCTGAATCGTACAAACGATAACTATATTCAGCAGAGGGGTTGTTCACCCGCAACAAAGCTTCGCCGGGGCTGCACAATTTCACGTTGTTTACTGAAGGGGACGGAATATTATTGTTCTGATCGCGGAGCGTTATGGGTCCAAATGTTTGAACACAGGTATCTTTCCCGGTTGCTACTAAAAAATAGGTTCCGGCAGGTGCGTTTGTCAATGCTAAAGTATTGGCCCATGCTTTACCAGCTGCATCCGTCCAGCTATAATTTATCACCCCATTATCGCTATTTATAATATTTAACCCGGTAATTGAGCCCGCAGAATCGGCGCAGGCCGGTTGAATTATCAGCGCTTTACTCGTATCCAGTTCAAATTTGGGAGGCACCTGGTAGTAATCCGAAGTATCAGAACACCCGCCATTACTTATTACAAGCCTGTATTTGCCGCCTTTTACATTTAGCAGATCAAGATTGTTACCTGCAACATTCCCCGTTTCATCCAGCCATGTTGTACTTGTAGCATTATGAATTACCAGGCCCTTAATTGAACCGCTTCCACCGCAGGCATTGGTTATTATTACGTTATCGCTAATTATTTCGGGCTCAGTAAATTCCGAGCTCGAATTATTATAAGTTGCATTGGCAATTACGATACCCGAAATCTGCCCGTTATACGCCCAGTTTCCGCTGGCATCGGCTACAACCGATGCAAAATAATATTGAGGAGCACAGGTGTTACATTTATCGCTATAATATAAATCGACAGTAGCGTTGGGTGTGGCTGTGCCCGATAAACTGTTAGTTGTTATTTTAGTGATAGTACATTGTGTTGGCAACGCGTCACCGGCCCCGGGATAAACGAGATTTCCGGCAGTACAAAAAAAACTATTTTTGGTAAAAGTTAATAAATAGTTGGTGAAATCGCTTGGAATGGCGCTTTCATAAAAAACCGGCGTACAATAGCCAATATAATTTGCATCATGTATGTCGCTGGTACCGATATGTGCTTCTTTACAAAACTGAACATAGATCCCCCTGGTGGTGACAGATTCACTGCCTACCTCCCTCTGGTTTTTGTCAACGTTAATATAATTTCTAACTATGTTTACCGTACCGCCCAGCCATGACACAAATATACCCGGACTATAATATCCGGTAGTACCAAGGATATTATCCTCAATGTTGACTACCGTATTTGTAGTAAATTTGTAAAAGCCGGCGCCTACCTGTATTCCAATATTTGATGAATAAGTACCGGAAGTAGGCGCGATTTTGTCAGTGAGGTTGTAATTAACGCCTGCTTTATTGTTCTTAACAAGCACCGAAGCAAATTTGGTGGTACTCTCCCACGTCACTGATACACCCCTTGAAAATAAATTCCCTTCGGCTACGCTTGCGCCCCCTATTGTAAAATTGCCGTAAACATTTGTAAAAGTTGTAAAGTGATCGTTAACTACGGTGAGCCCATCGCTTTGTATGCCAAAAAAGTTGCCTTTTACAATAAGACCTGTACTTTCCGAGGTTAGGTCGTCATTTTCTGTAACGGGATTAAAAAAACCGGCTATCACGTTTCCTTTTCCCGCATCTCCCAATTGCACATTGTTGGTACCAATAATACGGACGCCTATCGGAAAAACCGGATTAGTTTTATCCGGATACTTAAAAACACTCACCAATTTTAAATAAAGACTATAAATGGCAACATCCGCCTGGTTGATTATTTTCAAAGCGGAAAAGTTTTTTTGGCCTGTTGCGTCAAAGAAAAATGCAACCTTCGCGCTGCTTACGGCGAATGTACTCCCCGGTTGGGTGCTTCCGTCGATCACCAGGTTTGATGATATATCCGGCAACTGGCTTAAAACGGTTATTGTTCTGCCTATGGTACTTGTATCAGCTATATTAAAATTGATATAGTCGGTAGTTGCGCTCCCGTTGGCAGCGGCCTGCGTCAATGCATCGCGAAAAGTGCCGGGCCCCGAATCGGCGTTGCTGGTTACTACAAATACCGCAGACACTGCTTTAAATGATAAGGCAGTTAAGAAAAAGAAAAGTAAAATCTGCTTATAAATCATGGTAAAGGTATCCCGTTACCAATTTACATAATTTTTAGTGTAAAACACATATCAATATGAGGATATACAATTGATACAGAATTTCAAAAATCGTACCTTTGCGCTAAATTTATTGACCCCATTTTCATGAAGCTGAATATTGATTATCAGGAACAATTCCAGTCGCGGCATATTGCGCCTAACCAGGCGGATACCGCGCAAATGCTAAAGACAATTGGTGTAAATTCACTGGATGAATTGATCGCCCAAACCGTGCCTGCGAAGATCAGGCTAAAGGCTCCGCTTAATCTTCCGGCAGCAAAAAGCGAGTTCGATTATCTGAACACACTGCAACAAACTGCTTCAAAAAACAAAGTATACAAATCATTCATAGGGCAGGGCTATTATGATGTGATCGTTCCGGGCGTAATTCAGCGCAATATTCTCGAAAATCCGGGCTGGTACACCCAATATACGCCTTACCAGGCCGAAATTGCACAGGGGCGTTTACAGGCCCTGCTAAATTTCCAGACGATGGTAGTTGACCTTACCGGAATGGAAATAGCCAATGCTTCATTGCTTGATGAAGGCACCGCTGCCGCTGAAGCGATGTTTATGCAGTTCAGCCTCCGTAAAAATCAAAATGCCAAAATATTCTTTGTGTCGGAGGAGCTTTTCCCGCAGACCATCGATATTTTAAAAACCCGCGCACAGCCTTATGGCATTGAATTACTGATTGGCGATCACCGCAAGGTTGAACTTACAGACGCAATGTTTGGCGCCATAGTTCAATATCCAGCCGGCGATGGTGCAATTTACGATTACACCTCATACGCAGCAGAAGCACATGAAAAAGGCATCAAGCTTACTGTTGTTGCTGACATTATGAGCCTGGTGCTTTTAACGCCTCCGGGTGAATGGGGCGCTGATATTGTTGTTGGTTCAACCCAGCGCTTTGGTGTTCCGATGGGCTTTGGAGGTCCGCATGCAGCCTTTTTTGCTACGAAAGAAGAATACAAACGTTCTATGCCGGGCCGTATCATCGGTGTTACCATTGACAGCGCCGGAAACTATGCTTTACGCATGGCGCTGCAAACCCGCGAACAACATATCCGCAGGGATAAAGCGACTTCAAATATTTGTACCGCGCAGGCATTACTGGCTATTATGGCGGGTATGTACGCGGTTTACCATGGCCCCAAGGGCATAAAACTAATTGCCGAAAGAATTCACGGCCTTACTGTTTTGTTAGAGAAATCGTTAAAACAATTAGGTTATGAGCAACTGAACGGATCGTTTTTTGATACATTGAAATATGAGCTTGGCGATTTGGCCGGCCCGATACATGCCGAAGCCATCAATAACAGCATGAACTTTCACTATAAAGATTCAGCTGTCACCATTGCCATTGATGAAACCACATCGCCAGAGGATATTAAAACCATCGTCCGCTTTTTTGCAAGGGTAAAGGGAAAATCACTGAATGACGTAAGTTTTGATGAGTTAAAGGAAAACATTAAAACCGTTATTCCGGCCGGTCTGCAGCGTCAATCGGCTTACTTAACGCATAGTTTATTCAATTCGCATCATTCAGAACATGAGATGCTGCGTTATATCAAGTCGCTTGAAGCAAAAGACCTTTCACTTTGCCATTCGATGATCGCCCTGGGTTCATGTACAATGAAACTGAATGCCACTACCGAAATGGTACCGGTTACCTGGGCCGAGTTCAGCAAAATGCACCCTTTTGCACCAACCGACCAGGTTGGCGGCTACATGCAGCTATTTGATGAACTGAACAACTGGCTTAGTGAGATCACCGGCTTCGCAGCAATGAGTTTACAGCCTAATGCTGGTGCGCAAGGTGAATATACCGGATTAATGGTTATACGTGCCTATCACCAGGACAGGGGTGACAGCCACCGCAATATCGCGTTGATCCCTTCATCAGCGCACGGCACCAATCCCGCGTCGGCAGCTATGGCAGGAATGAAAATATTGGTCGTAAAATGTGATGATAACGGAAATATTGATGTAGCTGATCTTAAAGAAAAAGCTGAACAGTATAAAAATGAGCTTTCGTGCCTGATGGTTACTTACCCATCAACGCATGGAGTGTTTGAAGAGTCGATCATCGAAATATGTGAGATCATTCACCAAAACGGTGGCCAGGTATACATGGATGGTGCTAACATGAACGCGCAGGTGGGCTTAACAAGTCCGGCTAATATCGGTGCCGACGTTTGCCATTTAAACCTGCATAAAACATTCTGCATTCCACATGGGGGTGGCGGTCCGGGTATGGGACCAATCGGGGTTGCAAAACACCTTGTTCCTTATTTACCGGGGCATGCTGTTGTTGATATTGATAGAGGTAAATCTATCCACGCGGTATCATCTGCACCATGGGGTTCTGCATCCATATTAATTATTTCTCACGCTTATATCGCTATGATGGGCGGCGAAGGCTTAACCAACGCAACCCGCTACGCAATACTAAATGCAAACTATATTAAAGCACGTTTAGAGCACCATTACCCCGTTTTGTATACAGGAGCCAATGGCCGCTGCGCACACGAAATGATACTGGATTGCCGCGCCTTTAAAAACTTTGGCGTAGAGGTAACCGATATTGCAAAACGTTTAATGGATTATGGTTTCCATGCCCCAACCGTGTCTTTCCCGGTTGCCGGCACCGTAATGGTTGAGCCTACAGAATCGGAACCAAAACATGAGCTTGACCGTTTTTGCGATGCGATGATCTCCATCCGCCATGAAATTGACAGTGTTGAAAAAGGAATTTCGGACAAAACCGATAACCCGCTAAAAAATGCGCCGCATACTGCATCGGTTATTACCGCTAATGAATGGGAGCATCCATACACCCGTCAAAAAGCTGCGTTCCCGCTGCCATACGTGGCTGCCTATAAATTCTGGCCATCCGTAGGGCGCGTAAACGACACCTATGGCGACAGGACACTTATTTGCAGCTGCCCGCCGCTGGAAGATTATGCTTTCGAAGAAAGTGTGATTGAATAGATGCGCAGATGCGCAAGTTTCAAATGTGCAGATGATTTTAAATAATTATCTGCACATTTTACCAACCTCCAATTTTACCGATCAGGAAGGCGAATGCACATTTCTGCATCTGCACATCCGCACATTTGAAATCCGCACATCAAAAGAATTCACCGCCAAAATTCCCGCACTCACCGACTTGTTTTAACCGCTAACCTAATTCGCATTGCAATTTTTGTTGTTTCGGGCTAATTTTAAATCAGAATTTAAGAACAATCCTAATCTGACAAAAAATGGAAGCTTATCAAAACCAATATACCAATACCTTTGATGGTATGACAATGGATGAATACAGTTTTATTCACCATGCTTCAGCGGGCCTTAGTCAAAACCAAATGCAAACTTTTATGCTGGTTTATAACAGCAGGCGAAAAAACCCAACTGATATTTTGCTGGCTACCTTATTAGGCTTTTTAGGCTTTGCCGGCGTGCAAAGGTTTATGACAGGTAACATTACGTTAGGATTGCTTTATTTATTTACAGGCGGTATTTTTGGTATTGGCACCATCGTCGACCTGTTCAGCTACAAAAGTATTGCCAACGACTATAACCGGCACATGGCTTACGAATGCTATTATATTGCCAGAGCAGCTAATTAAACTCCGATCGGTGGCGATGTTAAAATCTCCGCGACTCTATCATACATAATAAGGCGAAAGCTAAAAAACCTATTTTTAGCTTTTCTCTTTTATACCTACCTTGCTGCAAACAAAAAAAAAACACTGACCGGAATCGAACGGTTCGTTGTATCAAAACGTTGCACTTACCACTTTGCATCAATACATAACACATTGTTATTTAACTATTTAAAGCATCGGCACATTGTTTGCGATCCGGTTTAAAGCAATAAGGAGGTCAAAATGAGCAAACACGACAAACCGGAACGGCGCACTTTTTTACAGGACCGATTCGAGATATTAATAAAAAGGCAGAAAACAGGTGAAGCAACTTTTAATGAGCTGACCGAACTGGATCAAATTGTAAATTCGGACCCCGAAATAAGGGATAGGATCATCCGCGAGAGCATGCTGATAGAAGTGCCCGATGCCTTTAATGATCCGCCAAACCAGGCAGAACTTCCCGACAAGCCTTCCTCAAAGCCACTGAAGCGCAACAACCTTTTAAACTGGATAAAATCCTTAATCAAACTTATTTTTACCTCACAAATTTCAATATTAAAAGCCGCCAACCTGGTAATTGCCTGAATGCTTTAATCGCCGCTGTTAAAGCTTTTAGAAGCGGATCAGGGCTCAGCGTTCAATTTGATACAAAGCAATAAAATTAAGTTATCAGATAAAATGTCGTTTTCTAAGTTGGGAAACAACATACCCAAAATCTGCATTTTACTTTGCCAATATTTTCAATTGATCTTGTATGCGTTTTACAATTTTTACAAAAATTTGCGCATTTCACGAAGAATTTTGAATTTTTCGAATTTAAAATTCCTTCAAAAAAAAAATTTCAGAACAAAAATAGACCGATTAATACATGTTATAAGAATCGTAATTTTAAGTTTTGTTAACAAAAGTTAATTTGAAATTAATTTTTTATCGAGAATGATATATTTTCGTCATTTTTATCCTATTTTTATTAAAATAATATTAAATAAAAATTTCTTTTAAGCTGATTAATAAGCACTTGACAATATGGATTTTACATTTTATATTTATGACCCTAATGAATGAGGCATGATCCGTACACGCTTTAAGAAAGTACTTTTAGTTGCACCCGATTTTTATCCGGAGCAGTTGCTGGCTAATTTTAAAGAAGTAAAACGGATTGCAGCAGTCACCAGCATTTTCCCGGCCCTTTATGAATTTAATCCTGATCTGATTATAATTGACTACGATTATATTGGGAAGGACATTGAAAAGGTGCTCCGGCGCATCAAGATCAATAAGTTTTATGATAAACTAAAAATTTGCTGTTATAAAAGTGCACCAAACGAAAAAACTGATAGCCTATTAAAAGCACTCGGAGCAGATCAGCTTATCTACCAGGAAGATCTGGCAAAATCCAAAAAAAATAAAAACATATTAGGCAATATGGGTACGGCATTTGACATTTCAATTTTGAAGTGGATGGGCACTGTTTCTAATTAAAGCCTGCATTAATTTCCTTTAAGCTTATAAAAACGACCTTGTCAGTCGAAATACCACAAAACAGACCAGGAATTTAATGATAATAAATATTTTTTTATTATCATTTTATGAAACCTTTTAGAATTCATTTCGTAAAAGGGAATTCCTATAAATTGCTTTGCAACAAACCATTATAATCTACCTGTTAAAACGCACTTGAGAATATAAATATTAAACTTATCATCTTAAACTGATTGATTATGATGTTTAGTAAGTCCGAACGAGTATTATTGGTTGCGCCCAATATATTTTCGGTACAGCTATTAGCCTGCAATAAGCAGATCAAACACATCAGCTCCGTAAAGGGTGTTTTCCCTGCCATCTATGAAATGGCTCCCAACATCATTGTATTTGATTACGACTATCTGAGCGAGGATATGGAAAAAATCCTGCGCCGCATTCGTACAAATCCTTACTACAATAAAATTAAGATCTGCTGTTTCAAGAGCAGTGCCAATCGAAAAATAGATGGCTTTCTAAAAATACTTGGCGTTGATCATGTGATCTATAAAAATGAACTGCAAAATTCAACAAAAACTGCCATCGAACAGGTTAAATCAATATTTGATCCCGCAGTTACTGATTTGCTGGTAAACGCTGCTTTTTAGGATTATTTGCAATCGCTTCCGTAGCACTGCTGAAACTAATTGCCTGGCGGTCCACAGTATTATTTATATTAGGCCATTATCCATTTATCAGTTACTAAAAATTTCGGGTATACAGGTTCGAATTTAAAATGTCATGATTAATCCACGCCTAAGTTATTTTTGCCGAAAAGTCAGTTGCTGCTTCTTCCGGACTTTCGGTCTTTACTGACTTTCGGACTGATCTATTAAAATCCCCTGATCAATCTATCCACCCAAACTTTGTATAAGGCACCAGTACTTCCGGTATCTTAATGCCATTTTCTGTCTGGTTATTTTCCAGCAGGGTTGCGACAATACGTGGCAAAGCCAGTGCACTGCCATTTAGCGTATGGGCCAGCTGGGTTTTCCCTTCGGCATTGCGGAAACGAAGCTTTAAGCGGTTGCTCTGAAAAGTTTCGAAGTTTGACACTGAAGAAACTTCCAGCCAGCGTTGTTGTGCCGCGCTCCAGGTTTCCATATCATAGGTTAAGGCTGATGCAAAACCCATATCGCCGCCGCATAAACGCAACACACGGTATGGCAGGCCTAATTTTTGAAGTAATCCCTGCACATGCTGGCTCATTTGTTCAAGTACCGTGTATGAAGTGTCAGGATGTACCACCTGCACAATTTCCACCTTATCAAACTGGTGTAAACGGTTTAAACCGCGTACGTGGGCACCGTACGAGCCTGCTTCCCTGCGAAAGCATGCCGTATAGCCGCAATTTTTCACAGGCAACTCATCGGCTTTTAAAATTACATCACGGTAAAGGTTGGTTATAGGCACTTCGGCAGTCGGTATAAGGTATAAATTATCCAGACCTACAAAATACATCTGGGCTTCTTTATCAGGAAGCTGCCCAGTGCCGAAACCTGATGCTTCGTTAACCATTAAAGGCAACATTACTTCACTGTAACCGGCTTTTTCAGCTTCATCCAGAAAAAAGGCGATTAAAGCACGTTGTAGTTTGGCGCCTTTTCCCTTATACACAGGGAAACCTGCGCCTGTTATTTTAACCCCAAGTTCAAAATCAATCAGGTTATATTTTGTTGCGAGCTCCCAATGCGGCAGGGCATTTGCTGGCAAATGCGGTTTAGCGCCATTTTCAAAAGCCACCTCATTTTCTTCGGGAGTAAGGCCTTTTGGTACTGAGCTATGCGGCAAATTCGGTAACATCACAAGTTTTTGATACAACGCATCTTCAACATTAGCCAGTTGCTCGCCTAAAGCTTTTATATCCTCTTTCCAGGCGCCTGTTTTTGATTTCAGGGTTTCCGCTTCCTCCTTTTTTCCCGCACGCATTAGCTCGCCGATCTGTTTTGCAGCAGCATTGGCTTCGGCAGAGATATTATCCTGGCTTGTTTGCGTTTGACGGCGTTTATCGTCCAATTCTATAATTTCATCAACCAAAGCAGGTTGTTTAAAATTTTTTACAGCCAAACGTTCTAAAACTTGTTCCCTGTTATCGCGGATATAACTAACTTGCAGCATTGATTTATTTTTAGGCAAAGATATAATCAGTTGGCAGTTTGCAGTAGCAGTTTGCAGTTTTTTTGTTTAGCTATTCACAATACCCGCGAATAGGATGCAGTATGGCTTCAAATGCAAACTGCCAACGGAAACTTCCGACGCTAATTTCTTACTGCAAACTGCAAACCGCCTGCTGCAAACTGAATATGACCGGCAAACTCTACTTAGTCCCCACCCCGATAGGCAATCTGGAAGATATGACTTTCAGGGCCATCCGTATTTTAAAAGAAGCGGACCTGATCCTGGCCGAAGATACGCGCACATCCGCGCCATTGCTAAAGCATTTCGAGATCCATCAGAAGGTATTTTCGCACCACCAGCATAATGAACACCAATCGTCAAACGAGATTGTGCGGTTTTTAAAGGAAGGGAAAAATATTGCCCTTATTTCGGATGCCGGTACACCTGCTATATCCGATCCGGGCTTTTACCTGGTGAGGGAAGCCATAAAAAATGATATAGAGGTGGAATGCCTGCCCGGCGCGACTGCTTTTGTTCCCGCGCTGGTAAACTCGGGCTTCCCGACAGACCGTTTTTGTTTTGAGGGATTTTTACCTTTAAAAAAAGGACGCCAGACACGTTATAAAATATTGGCAACCGAAGAACGGACCATGATTCTTTACGAATCGCCGCACCGTTTATTAAAAACGCTGGATGAAATGGCCCTGTATTTTGGCGCTGAACGCCAAATATCCGTATCGCGGGAGCTAACAAAAATATTCGAAGAAACGGTACGCGGCACAGTTGCTGAAGTAAAAACTTATTTTGAAACGCATCCTGTAAAAGGGGAGTTTGTGATATGTGTGAGCGGCCTCACCCAACCCTCTCCAAAGGAGAGGGCTTAGGAAACGAAAGCAGGCATAGCGTTTTGCCTCACCCAACCCTCTCCAAAGGAGAGGGCTTTAGAAAATGCGCAGTTAAAGTCCTCTTCTTTGGAGAGGATTTAGGTGAGGCTAAAATAGCGGTATTATGGAAACCTATTTAAACAGTGTAAAAAAACGTTTTGAGTATTACAAAACACTTGCCGAACAAACATTTGCACAATTGGCAGATGAGGACCTGTTTTGGCAATACAATGATGAAAGCAATAGCATTGCTACCATAGTAAAACATTTATCCGGCAATATGCTTTCACGCTGGACGGACTTTTTAACTACCGACTGCGAAAAACAATGGCGAAACAGGGATTCGGAATTTGAGAATGATATTAAAACCAGGCAAGCCTTATTGGAACAGTGGAATAAAGGTTGGGATTGCCTTTTTAACGCCCTTAATTCGATAAAAGAAAATGACTGGCAGTCGGCTATTTATATCCGCAATGAACGTCATACGGTAGTTGATGCCATTAACAGACAATTGGCCCATTATCCTTATCATATCGGGCAAATTGTATTTATCGGTAAAATGCTCGCCGGGTCAAACTGGAAATCGCTTTCGATACCAAAAGGGCATTCGGAAAAATTCAATGCAGAAAAATTTACAAAGCACTAAAATAAGCTATCTTAAACCTACTTTTGCCGCGTACTTGCACCATACCCATCATCAATGAAGAAAAGTATCCTGTTATCCATATTATCCGGCTTGCTGCTTTGGATTGCCTGGCCGCCAACACCCTATTCTACCTTTTTACTTTTTGTTGGCCTGGTGCCCATACTGATCGCGATGGAAAACATCATCCGCTCAAGCGCTGAAAAAAAGGGAAGAAAGATATTTGGGATTACCTTCCTGGGCTTTTTTATCTGGAATACATTATGCATTTATTGGGTATACAACTCTTTAAAAACCGTCGGGAATGTGGTTGCAATTCCAATTTCACTAATTCCCTACTCATTAGGACCGCTATTGATGGCGACAGCCTGCTGGCTTTATTACAGGTTAAGGCGTAGTGCCGGCCGGGGGATCAGTTTAATTGCCCTGGTTTGTTTTTGGATCGGGTACGAATACCTGCACCAAACCTGGGACCTCAACTTCCCCTGGATGACGCTTGGAAATGGATTTGCCATTACCCATCAATGGATCCAATGGTATGAATATACAGGCGTTTACGGCGGTACGGTTTGGATCTGGACTATCAATATCCTGCTATTTTTAATATACATTGGTTTAAGGGAAGGACAACATCAAACCTTAAGGTTAAAACTCATATCCGCATTTGTTATTGTACTGGTGCTACCGCTGAGTTTTTCGCTTTACAGATATTATAGCTATAAAGAGCAAAACAATCCATCAAATATTGTGGTGGTTCAGCCTAATATAGACCCCTACGCCAAAGAATCAACTATACCGGCTTACCAGCAGCTTAGTATATTAACCCATTTATCCGATTCCCTGGGGCAGCATAACACCGAGTTTTTTTTATGGCCCGAAACCGCCATAGCCGACCAGGTTGACGAGGCTAAAATCCGTAACAATACCTATTTTTTGCAGGCACAGCATTTTTTAAGCAAATACAAAAATGGCAATATCATTACCGGTGCCGAAACCTATAAGATCTACAACAAGCAGGCCACCCCGACCGCCATTTACGACAGTCAGAACCGGATCTATTTCGATAACTTTAATGCGGCGCTGAATATTGAGAACTCGGCGGAAGTGCAGTTTTATCATAAATCGAAACTGGTGCCCGGCGCAGAATCATTGCCTTTTGGTTCGGCTTTGTCGTTTTTAAAACCAGTGTTTGAGCATTTGGGCGGCGCTACGGGGAGTTATGGCAGCCAGGACGAGCCAGGGGTGTTTTATTCGCAAAGCGGTATAGGCGTGGTGCCTGTAATTTGTTATGAAACCATCTGGGGCGAGTGGATAGCAGGCTCTGTACACAAGGGGGCACAATTTATAGCCATTATTACCAACGATGGCTGGTGGGAAAATACTACCGGCAAAGACCAGCACCTTGACTATGCCAAACTGCGGGCGATAGAAACCCGCCGCTGGGTTTGCCGCTCGGCAAATACCGGTATTTCTGCCTTTATTAACCAGCGCGGCGATATAGTGCAGCATAGCCAATGGTGGGTAAGAACAGCCTTAAAACAAGACATCAACCTGAATTCCGATCTTACCTTTTATGTGCTGCATGGCGATTATATTGCCAAAATCGGGAGTTTGCTGGCTCTGTTGGGGATTGTGTTTGTTGGAGTTAGGGTGGTTAGGAAATGAGTTTGGTCTATTTATTAAATTAATCGGCTGTAGCAAATCTTTGATACGGTCTAAATTTAATCATGCTTTCATAGCCAATGTATTAATATGGTTTTTAATAAAGCTTCATGACTTACTTTTTGTCCGGGAGGAAGATATGATTTTTGTTGTAATGGGCATCTTCTTTTCTATGTCAGGGAACAATATTCTGAGAGCCCAATCAGTATCAATAAAATACCATCGTTTGCCGTTATCTTCACTTACAGCCATCAATGTGTAATAGGCTTTAATGTCGAATCCTCCGGTCAAATACGCAGTATCTTTAAGCATGCAAAACAATCTATTACCTTGCTGTACGATTTTACCTTGATCACCAACTATGATCTTTGTTATTATTCCTATACCACCTTTCTCAATTCTCTTCTGAACGTTGATAAAGGAATCTCTTCCACCTCTAATGACAAGTTCTTTAGGATACATTAAACTGATCCATCGGTTATAATCATGCTTTACTATAGCCTCCGAAAATTCGCGAGCCTGCCTTTTAATTTGATCGTTTTGTTGAGCAGCCGTTTCTTTCAATAAAAGAGTCAGAAGAAAGGTTACAAAGAGATAAGGTTTCATAGTATGAAGGTACACTTTAATACCGTAAACTTAAAACATCCACCTGTCCAAGCATATCTATTAAATTAAACAGCCCGTTGCTATTCTAAAGATAAATTTCTGTAGTAATTCACGATTGAGTAGCACCTCGTCAAACGCCACTTTTCAGGCTATCTGCAGCACTTTTTCGTAATCATATTTACGGTACTTATCGTCAGCTTCTTTTTCCTTTTGCAGTTGTAGTAACTCATTTTTGATCTGAACTTTTAGCCACAAGTCTGCCGGGGTATGAAAGAAATAAGCAAATTTCAGCGCAAGCTCCGTGTTGAAACGCCTGTCACTCCTGTAATATTTATTCAGATTTGATCCATCCATTTCAATATAAGCGGCAAATGAACCCTTGTTGATACCCAACACCTTCAGAAAATCCTTTACAAAATCCTCAATCGAGCAGATGTTGTCATAGGTAACCTGTTCGTCATTAACATAATGCTCCATCTTGTATTGGATAGCTAACATCGCATTCCTGCGTAAACGTTCAGGGGAACGCCTGCTGTTATGGAGTTTCGCGAGGGCAGCTATTTCTGCGGTCTTTTCCATGCTTCGGTTATGCCCGTCGTTTGGCCTAATAGTCAAATCTGCGGCATTTGTTTTTCCAGTGTTGCTAACCTGGCTTACAATCTTTTTAACTTTGTCCATCTGCTTAAACTTATTTATTTTGAAAGATACTTTTTAACAAGGGCTTCCCCATCTTCATCCATTATTACCATTGTTGTGTCACCCCAACGTTTTGCATTGTATTTGGTCGAATACAGCGCCATTAACTTAACCTCATCTTCTTTCTTTTCTTCCATTACATCAAATTGCAACATGCTGTTATAGTCCCCTACACCTTCTGTTACACTTAGTTGATACGCAAAGGCAATCAAACATCCGGCCACATGGTCGTATATTTTTGCATCTTTTTTATTATGAGGAGCAACCTCAACAAAGGCCATATACGGCTCTTTCTTATCTATTAACTGAAATATCATACAACCTTCAATCACATCCGGCGTTTCCTCGGTTACTAAAAGATATCCTGTTGCATTTTTTAACTTCTTTAATTCCTTATCAAAGTTAAAACGCCAATTCTGCTGTATGGATGGCAGCTCCGATACCTTACCCTTTTTAATGAGTGCATCCACTTCTTCAGCAGTTGCGGTCTTAATTACCCTAACCTTCATTTAGCTTGTCATCATATATTTTTCTCCGATTTTAAGATTAATCTAAAGATACAAAATAAAAATCATTGGTACAAATCGTACCAAAAAATATCTTACTGTGTTTTAATTCTGCCATACGCTGTACACACCTGTCCGCTATCCGAATTTTAACAACTTCGGATAGATGTGCTTGCAGATTGAACCTGAAATATGAACCAATAAACGCTTCTGATTTTTGAACTTGATACTGTTAACTTATACGTAGCGGGAACAGAATTTAAGGTTTGAGCATCAGTAAATTCCTCCTAAAACGGTTCGAGACTATTCCCGTAAGGACAAAACTCAACCCAATTCCGAAATCGAAATTCCGAATTCCGAAATCACCTTCAAGCTTCCCTGCTTAAAATAAACGTCATCAGGTCATGGATCGGCTGGCGGATAATCTTACCGATGTGGATGCCATTTTCTTTACAAATCACCTTTAACTCATCCGCGAAAACAAAGGCAATTGAACCTACAAAATGGCATTTGTAGCTCTGATACCTCGGAAAGGATTTAATATCTGTCTCCACAAATTCAACAAGGCCCTTGCGCAAAAGGTTTTGTGCATAAGCTGAAGACCTTATAGTAGTCAAAAATTTACTGAATGCTGCCAGGTAGGCATTAGGGTTTGGCGTTTGGTAAACATTTTTCACCACAGTCTCTTTATCTGCATGGTAGGCTTCATAAAATTTTTCGCTGATCTCATCAGGCATTTTGCCGTACAAAAAATCGGTGACCAATGTCTTGCCAAACCATGAGCCGGAGCCCTCATCTCCCAAAACAAACCCCAGGCCATGCTGCCCGTCGTGGATTTTTTCACCATCAAAAAATGAGAGATTTGAGCCGGTGCCTAATACACAGCAAATGCCTTTTTCGTGCCCGCAGGTAGCGTATGCACAGCCCAGCAGGTCACTGTCAACACTTACATAGGCTTTGGGAAACAAACTGCTTATCGCATTAGTAACAATTTCGTTCCTGTCGGGGCTTGAACAGCCTGCGCCAAAAAAGTAAATTTCTTTAATTTTAGCGGCATAAGCCATTATTTCAGATGCCTGTTCCTGTAAAACTTTTAGAATTTCCTTCTCGGTTAAAAAATATGGATTTAGCCCGGCCGTCCTGAATTGCTTTGTTTCCTGGTTTGGAAGTGAAAGCAACCAGTCTGTTTTTGATGACCCGCTGTCAGCCACTAAAATCATGGACAAAGTTCTTCGAGTGCTTTTTGTGTGAGAGGTTTGTGAATAAACTGCGTAATATATTTGTTATCCGTAGATTTCCGCATATCCAAAGGATCAAGCGAAGATGATAACATGAATATTTTTATATTTGATTTGTCGATCTTGAGTTTATCATATTCTTCTAAAAATTCAAAACCGCCCATTAGTGGCATCCTTACATCCAAAAAGATCACATCAGGTTTAACAATACCATCACGTAAAGAATTAATAGCTTCTGTGGCCGAGCGGACAACGGTGATTGTCTCGACAAAGTTACTGCCTTCCAAAATTTTACGCGTGACGAAATTATCTATGTAATTGTCATCGATGAGCAAACAGGTTTTAAAGCAAACGGCCATGGAGTTCAAAAATAGCTTTTTAAACCAATTTAAAAAATATAGTTAATCAAAATTAATGTTTTATTTTTTTCGGCTGTTTTAATGCCAATATATCAAGCATTTTACACCGGCAATAAAGCCCATCCATTTTAAATTTTATAAATTGGCAGCCTGTTAGCATATTTACTGCAACGTCGTTTAGTTAAGGGGAATTGATAATAAATTATTCTTAAACGCGTAGGCTGCCTCACCCTGCCCTCTCCAAAGGAGAGGGTTCTAAAAAAGAGCGATTTAAAGTCCTCTCCTTTGGAGAGGATTTAGGTGAGGCGAAATTGTGCGGGAGGACTTAACTAAATAACGTTTACCTTTTGAAAAATAGAGATACTATAAATTATTAATTCAATAAATATTCCCTGGATGAAAGCCATCAAGTTAGCCACCATTTTTTCTATACTATTAATTTTTATGGATACTACATTAAGCCATGCCGCCGGTACTGTTCAAATCTCGTATAAGGTAACCTTCCCCGAAGCACAGGCGCATTATGCTGATATTGAAATGAATATTTCGGGCTTACAACAAAAGACATTGGACCTTAAAATGCCTGTCTGGACACCGGGCTCATACCTGGTAAGGGAATTTGCAAAAAATGTGGAATCGTTCGGCGCCAGCGCTAATGGCAAATGGATCGCATCGCCAAAAAAAAATAAAAACACCTGGCGGCTAAATACAACCGGGCTGTCTGCAGTTACGGTTAAATACAGGGTGTATTGTTTTGAAATCTCGGTACGCACCAGTTTTGTGGATGCTTCGCACGGCTTTCTTTCAACCACGGGGATTTTTATCTACCCCGATAAAATGCTGCACCGTGCATCAACAATCCATATCGAGCCTTACAAGGGATGGACAAAAGTTTCAACCAGTTTGGAAGCAGTAAACGGCGATCCATTCACCCGTTATGCGCCCAATTACGATATTTTATTTGATTCGCCCATTGAAGTTGGTACCCAGGATATTTTTGGCTTTGATGCTGCCGGTGTAAAATATGAAGTGTGCATGGTTGGCGGTGGCAATTATGATAAAGAACGTCTGAAAACCGATATGGCAAAAATTGCGGAACAGGAAACCGCTGTTTTCGGCGAAAACCCCAATAAACATTATGTTTTTATAGTACACAATTATGCGAGAGGAGGAGGCGGTTTGGAACATTTAAGCTCCACCACCCTCGGCGCATCGCGCGATGGTTATGCCACGGAAAAGGGTTACCGCAACTTTTTAGGTCTGGTGGCCCACGAACATTTCCACCTGTGGAATGTAAAGCGCCTGCGTCCGATTGTGTTAGGGCCGTTTGATTACGATAATGAAAATTACACCACAAACCTGTGGATAGCCGAAGGCTTTACTGCTTATTATCAGAATATTATTTTGAGGCATGCCAATATTACAAGCCCCGAAATTTACCTGGAGGAAGCTGCCGGAGAAATTAATACGATAGAGAATACGCCCGGCGCTAAGATCCAGCCCCTGGCCGAATCGAGCTTTGATGCCTGGATAAAAGCATACCGCCCCAACGAGAATTCCATCAATACAGGCATCTCCTATTATGATAAAGGCGCCGAAGTTGGTATGATGCTTGATCTGGAGATCATCAATAACTCCAATGGTAAATACTCGCTGGATGATGTGATGAAGTACATGTATGATACCTATTACAAGCTAAAAAAACGAGGTTATACCGATGCTGAATTTAAACGCGGCTTCGAAAAATTTGCTGGTAAAAAGCTTGACGATTTTTATTCAAAATACATTTATGGCCTAACGCCGATAGATTACGACCATTACCTGGGCTATGCGGGTTATAAAGCAACCGATGAACTGGCCGCCACAAACGACCCAAGCCTGGGAATAGGCTTTGCAAATAATAACCCAAAAAAGATAGTTTCAGCCGTGTTACGCGGAGGTGCAGGCTGGATTGACGGCATTAATGTTAACGACGAACTAACCGCTATTGACGGTCAGCCGGTAACTGATGTGGCCACCATGCTGAGTGGTAAAAAACCTGGCGACAAAATATCTGTTTCGGTTACCCGCGATGGGCTGCCACTTACCTTACCTGTAACGTTGCTCAGGAATAACAAGGTTAAATATAAAATCGAGTCATTGCCAAGTCCCACTCCTCAACAACTGCTGGTAAGGAAAAAATGGTTGAAATTGGTTGATTAGGTTAGTGGTTTATTGGGTTAGATTAAGTTGATTGGGGCTATTTTTTAATCTGAGTTCGAGTAAGAAAAACCTTTGCCCCGCCATCTGGCGTATTACGGCCTCGCAGCACGTCATTCAAACATTACTTTCATGCGTAAAACTACGCTGAAAAATGGGTTAAAACACGGTGTGAATATTTAAAATTAAATTCCGATTATTGTAGCAACATCGACATGATGAATTATATTAAAATCTAAAACCTAAAACCAAACCCTTACCCAATTATGAAGCCGCAATACTTTAGAAGTTTAAATATCCGAATATTTATTTTTTGTCTTTTGTTATTGTGTACTGCATTAATCATACACAGTTGTAAAAAGAATAATGCGGACAAAACCGGGGAAAATAATCTTAGTCAAAATATAAACCTGGCTAAAGCCTGGTACGAAAGCACCTACCCGGTAAATTCAAAATACAGTATTAACAGGAGTGTTGTGAGGCCCGGTAATTCAAACCTGAATTCAAACCTGAATTCAAACCCGCAGCTTAATTCTGGATTTGATTATAATAAGTTTATTAAACCGGACTGGAGGCACGCGGCAAGCTACACGAGGTTTAACGCAGGGGTACTTGAGTTGCCAATTGATCCGTCCTCCTCTGAAATTGGCACGGCTTTGAGCATTTCTCCACATGGCAACGCGCTTTACAATCCTAAATATAGCCGCAGCTCTTTTCTTATTTTAAATGACAGCGCGGGTTACCATGC
>Ga0364893_10279_pt1 | contig 27753 bp, 20 predicted proteins | sample ExccelJu500001D3_FD_206943 | JGI IMG/M metagenome (GOLD analysis project Ga0364893, IMG submission 206943) | Enriched cells from Trout Bog Lake Hypolimnion, Wisconsin, USA - BchlTB.July16.5000.01.D3 | ecosystem: Environmental > Aquatic > Freshwater > Lake > Hypolimnion/Profundal zone | place: USA...
ATTTTGAATTTATTTTTATGATAAAATTAATAAAGAATCAATGCTGTCCTGCTAAAATTGTGTTTAATTTGGTGAATCCTTTTTCAGTAAAGGATTTCAGGCCAAAAAAAGTATGATTCAAATTATGGGGTAGTCCCCCTTTTTTTCAAGGAGATAATCCCATTGGTCTATTCTACTGTTTTCTCCATTTTTAAAGGGTATATTTAATCGATTCCTGTAATCTTAAATAGCTCATTAAATGCAGCCAGATTAAGGTAATCATATTAGCAAATGAATTCTTTGTTGGAACCTTCTTACGAATTACAACAAGCAATAACTGTGCTTTCATCACAAATACATCTGCATTTTGATTGCATTTGAGTATACTCCCTAAAAGTATCTTTATGGAAAGTTCTTCGTAAACTTCCAAAAAAAAATGAGAAGCTTTGCCTTTAAATAAGTTAAATTTATTTTCTTGTTTAACTTTTTTTGAAAGTTTTGTTAGTTGTACTTTTGAGATATGGAAACTATCACAAATAATTTCAGTATTATTATACCTACTTATAATGGTATTAAATATATAAAAAGCTGTATTGAAAGTTTATTAAATCAAACATATACAAATTATAATATACTTATTGTTGATAGTGGTAGTACTGATGGTACACTGGAATATTTGCAGAATATAAAAAGCGATAAAATAATTATTCATACAACTGACAAAAGATTATATATCGAAGAAAATTGGGGAAGGATTGTAAGCCTGCAGAAAAATGAATATATAACACTGTTAGGGCAGGATGATGTTTTATATCCAGACTATTTGTTAACAATGAATGATCTCATTCAAAAACATCCTTTCGCTTCTTTATACCAAACTCATTTTAATTTCATTGATGCTGACGGTAATATAACTGGAAAATGCCATCTTATGAATGAAACTTTGTCTGTTTATGATTTCCTGAAATGCTATATTAATAGAACACTTGACAGTACTGCAACAGGCTATGTAATGTCTTCAGTAAATTATAACGAACTTGGCGGCATACCAACTCAGTATCCTGACATATTATTTGCAGATTATGAATTGTGGATCCGCCTAATAGAAAAATCCTACATTGCAATTTCTGATAAAACAACTTTCGGTTATAGAGTTCACCAAACCAATACTTCCAAAATATCAGATGCAATAAAATACCAGAATGCATTTTTGTTCTTCTGCGACTTTTTATATATTCTACAAAAAAAGAATGAAGATATAAAGATTGTATTAACAGAACGAGGGCATACTATTTTTACTTTTTTTTGCAAATCATTTTCTCATAAAATGCTGCAAATACCAAAGACTGTTCGAAATAAAACAGTTATTCAATATATAAATGAGTGCAAGCAAAAAGCAGCATTGCTTCTGGGTAAAAGAAATAAGTTTCATCCGTATTCTGATATATCAATTCTTATAGCAGTTTTGATTGATCAATTTTCATTTACATTATATCTTTTTTCTAAATACAGAAAATTAAAGTATGGGAAAAAATAATTTTTCTATTGCAGTTAATTGTTGGATACTTCGCAAAAAATCGTATGATGGTATCGGGTATTTTACCATTGAAACAATTAAACGACTAATAAGAGATCATCCCGAAATTCATTTTCAGATTCTTTGTGATAAGAATTTTACGGAAGACTTTTTCAATTATCCAAATGTTTCAAAACATTTCATTTTTCCACCATATCGGCATCCATTATTATACATTTTTTATCTGGAAATAGTTTTACATATTTTTCTACGAAAACATCATCCGGATTTATTTTTGTCACCTGACGGCTTTCTTTCTTTATCTGCAAAAGTTAAGCAATTGCCTGTTATTCATGATGTTTTATTCGAACACATGCCAGAATTAATGGATTTTAAAAATAAAATGTATTATAGATTCTTTTTCAGAAAATTTGCCAGAAAAGCAGCACTTATTGCGACTGTTTCGGAATACAGCAAGCAAGATATTGCCGATACTTATGGTTGTAATAGTTTAAAAATTGATGTAGTATACAATGCAGCAAAACAAATATTTCAGCCACTTGCTCCAACATTGGTTACAAATGTAAAATTCAAATGGAGCAACGGCTGTCCTTATTTTTTCTTTGTAGGTGCATTACAGCCCCGAAAAAATTTAAACCGGCTACTTCAGGCTTTTGAAATATTTAAACAACATACAGGCTCTGATTATAAACTTCTTATTGCAGGATCTGTTTTGTGGAAAACATCGAAAATTAAAGATACTTATTTGCAGAGTAAGTATAAGGATGATATTATTTTTACCGGAAGAGTAACTGACGAGGAACTTTCTATGTTAATGGCATCGGCATTTGCATTAGTATTTGTCTCTGTTTTTGAAGGTTTTGGCGTACCATTAGTAGAAGCAATGCAATCTAATATTCCTGTAATTTGTTCAAATATAACTTCTATGCCCGAAATAGCAGGCGATGCAGCACTTTTGGTTAATCCGTACAACATTTTCGATATTGCCGAAAAAATGAAGGTTTTATTTGAAAATGAGCCACTGCGGAGAGAATTAATTGAAAATGGTAAAATGCAAGTTAAAAAATATTCATGGGATTTAACTGCTAAATTGCTTTGGCTATCTATTAAAAAAGTCTGCTTATAATTTGACTGAAGTATGTAAAAAAATGTTCTAACTTTTACAAATCGGGAGACATAACATAGTTGGTGAATATTAAAAAGTTGCAAGAAGTGCTACCTGTTCATTAGCCCTTTAATTGCATCAATCCTGAATTGAATTACCGGCCAGGCTTTGGCTGGACAACCCTGTAAAGTATATTTCAAACCGAGCAGGATAGAGGCCCCAAGTTTAAACAGGTATTCCAGGTGTTTTTTATAATAAGCAGTTTTGCTGATTTCCAGTACTCTTCGCCGTTCTCCTCTTCCTATACCACTGGCAACGCGGTACATATATTCTTTGGTTAGTTTTTTTACTTCCACCACATGCTGAACCCGGATGGCAGGATCGTAGTAAATCTGCCTGCCAATCGCCTGCAGCTTGTAAAAAAATTCCTTACCCTCTCCACCAATACGCAGGGTACCCACTACTCCGGGCAGGGCTTCATTAAATCCATTAACTTTTATAAAATCGGCAGTACGGATAATCATATTGGATTCCAGTGGATATTTACCCGGTTTAAATATTTCAACATCCTCACTATAATTAAAATTACCTACCAGTGAGGATACATAATGGCTCATCCATTTTGGTTCCTGTGGGATATATTTAGGGATAATCCTGCCACCCAATCCACCTGCATCCGCATGGGTTGCAAAAAAGTTAACGATCCTTTCCAGATAGTCAGGATCAGCAATGGCATCATCATCCATAAAACAGAGCAATTCCCCTTTCGCCAATGCAGCACCACTATTCCTTGCATAGGTAGCACCCTGTCTTTTTTCTTCCAGGTAATAAAAATGGGCATCAGTATGGCTGTCTAAGAATTGCTGGCATACAGCAGCTGTATCGTCAGTAGAATTATTATTTGCAACAATCACTTCAAATAAAGATGCAGGCAGGGTTTGATGATATAAACTCTGCATAGCATCTTCAATATACAAGGCCCTGTTATAGGTGCAGATAACAACGGATATTTTAATGGTACTGCTCATAATTGCTGCAAAGATAAGTAGGCTTTTGAGGTTATTTGTTCCCAGTTAAATGCTTCAAAAAATGCGGGAGGAGTATGAACTTCCTTTAGTTCTTTTACCAGGATCATTTTATTAATAAACTCATTTATATCGGCATCATTCACCTGAATCAGTTTTTCTTTCAGATAAGCCTGCTGTAGTCCGCGTGCACCACTTACGGTAGTAATTACTGTCAGGTCATTGGCCAACGCTTCTACCAGCTTGGTCTTGATTCCTGTTGCTTTTACAGAAGGCTGAATAAAGGCATCCACACCCCTGAGGTAGCTGTCCAGATCTTCCACATATCCAGCCCATATAATTTCAGGAATAGACAAAAGGGCAGATTTCATTGTAGTATTGATTCTGTTACCGCAGAGGATGATTTTAAAGGGGATATGTTTATTTCGTAAAACCGGAATTATCGTATGAATGATGATTTGAACTGCATCCGTATTTGGTGCATAATCAAAGGTGCCATTAAACAAAAACAACAATTCATTACTGGTTACCTGATGTCTGGCCCTTAGCCATTTTCTGGCATCCTCTATCACTACTGCGGTTGGTAAAACAGATGCATGTGTTCCATAAGGGATAATCGAACAGGCGGGATGCTTCATGCCCAGCATGGCTAAAAAATACTGCGCATCTTCCTCGCATTTATAAAAAATATACTTTGATCTTCTATGTGCCCATTTTTCATAAACCTGATATCCGCGCCACCAGAAAAGGCCAGCGATTTTAAAACGTTCGCTTTCAATATTATGTGAATGAATGACAAAGGGTTTTCCAGTCAGCTTTTGTAATAAAACGCCCATCCATCCAAAATAGGAATGTTCAATAATTATCAAATCAATTTGGTGCCTATGGATAAACGATACCAGCCGTGGAATTTTTAAAAAATAAAACAATCCCATCCACTGATTCTGCAAGATGGGATATACAGTAAAAGGGGATTGATTATCAATAATGTTATCCCTGGATAAGACAAGGAATACGTTTGCCATTTCAGCCAGGGAACTGTAAAAATCAGCCACTCCTTTTTGTCCACCCATTTTAGCAGGGAAAGCTTTAAAAGAAATCAATCCCAAGATATTCATATCCTATGCTTTATCTTCCCTGTGCCTCTTGAAAGTTTGTACCAGTGCCCCAGCTAACAGCAACCAAATAATAGCAGAAGCTATGATTGCAATTTTAATGTTTTTATAATAAGATGCTGGTTTAAATATAAAGTTAATATTATGGTCACCTGCCGGGATTTCCACCCCGCGTAAAACATAATTGGTTGGGATAATGTCTGATTCTTTTCCGTCTATATAAACCTTCCAACCTGCATTGTAATATATTTCACTAAATACGGCATAGCCATCAGATTTGCCGGTTGAATGATATTCCACCAAGTCATTATCATTTTTAATTAAACTGATCTTTGCAGTTGTATCAATAGAAGTATGAATTCCTGATTTGTATTTTTCTTCAACAACTGCTGTGTCTTTTGGATTGAAATTGGTTAATGCATCCATGGTAGATTCTGCACTATTGGTATATTTAATTCCTTGAACAAACCAGCAGGCACCTAATGCTCTTGGATTTGCAATAGTATCAGTAGCAATATTTCCCTGAATAATATATTTTGTGTTCAACATATTGATTACAGGCATGCACCTGGGGAAATTATATAATTGCTTTTCCATCAAATCCTGATAAATACTAAGTTTGGCAGGATGGTAACCACCAATAGACTTATGAAAGTAAGAAGTCCTTGCATCCCCATTAAATGCACCACTGATTCCCTGAGAGACATTAAAAACCCTGTAATAAGAAGTGTCTCTTAAAATAATGGCATCAGTAGGCGAAGCTTTAAAAGCTCCTTCATTATCATTTTCATCTTGATAATTATCAGCATTCAGATATTTATTGTCGATGTAAATAATATCTGCAAATGATACAACACCGATGGTTACTAACAAAACCGTTTTGCTCAATTTCTTTTTGATAAATAACCATATAAATGCACCTGTAATTACAATAAAAAATAAAGAGCGCAAAAAACTACCAATAAAAAGGCCTTGCCGGTCTTCTTTCAGTCCGTTAATAAATGATTTTATAGGTAGTTCTATAGCAGCTTTTTGTTGCGCATCGGGAATAACACTGACATTTTTTAATAATTCCCGGTCATTTTGAGATGTAAAGTCTGAACTGATATAAATCAGTAATGCTAGCACAAAAAATCCTGCAACTAGAATCAATCCTTTTTTATATTTATGCCATAAATTTTCAGTTTGCACAGTTGACTGTAATTTTTGTATGGTTAATACTGCCATCATGCAAAGTAATAAAGCAGGTACAACCATAATCATACTTGGTGCCCTGAATTTATTGTACATTGGAAGGTATTTTAACAACAATGAATTAAAGCCATCAAAATATCCACCCCAGCTCATAATGGTTGTTAATGTAATTGTAGTAAGTATCCACCATTTATGCTTTCCATCTAATAAAACAAAGCCTAGTAATGCTAAAAAACAAATAACAGCACCTGCATATGGGGGGCCTGATGTTCCTACCCCATCAATGCCGCCCCAGTAAAACCTCAGGTTACTCTCAACCTGTTGTGCCAATTGCTGAGGCATCTGCTGCAATGATTCAATGGCTTTTGATTTATCCTGGTCTACTTCTAAATTACTGCTGCTACCTCCATACATATAGGGAAACATCAATACCAATGGTTCTGTTTTGTACATACTGTAACTGAATGCATAGTCTTTACTTAGCCCGGTTTTTGTGAAATTTTTTCCATTGGTCAAAGCACTGCCATTTCTGATGGTTGCTTTTGAGTATTCAAAAGTAGTAGCCAGCAGCACTAAATTCACCAATACACCCAATAATGCACTACCTAAAGCAATACTTGTTGCAGTAAACAATACTTTGAAATCTTTTTGTTTTATCCAGTGAATCATGTAACCTATGGTTAAAAAGAAAACAATGATTAAAGTATAATAAGTGATCTGCAAATGATTGGCACCTATAAATAATGCTGTAGAAATGCCGGTTAATGCTGCACCCCACCAGTATTTCTTCTCATAAATTAAAATGAGTGAAGCTATCATAGCAGGCATAAAAGCAATAGCTATCATTTTAGTATCATGGCCTGCACCAATAATAATTGGGTTATATGTTGAATAGGCATATGCCAATCCGCCAATAATACTGATATATGAGTTTACTTTCAGTACCTGTGATAAAAAATAAAACATTAAACAAGACAGAAAAAAGAAATATGCAGGCTTTGGCAGGTCGAGCATTAATATTTTCTGGATATTATAAATAGCAATTGGATTAGTATTTCCACCGGCTATTTGATAAGCCGGCATTCCGCTAAACATCCCGTTTGTCCATAATGGAAAAGTTCCGTGTTTTTCAGCATATTGGAAAGAATTTTGCGCCATTCCTTTCCATTGCGTTACATCATTTTGCTGTAAAACCTTTCCTTCCAAAGCAGGTTTACAATAGATTAATGCTACAACTATAAATACTGCTATGGCAATTATATGAGGCAGTAATGCCTTCCACTGAAAATTTTTCATCATATTCAATTTATACGTTTGGCAAATTAATGCTATTTTGAACGAAATTTTTATGCAAAGACTAATATTTATATCAAGAGTGGCATTGATCTGTAATATTTTATTTTTGTTAAGCTTATGTATTCAGAGGGTAAAGGGTGTTTTTACCAATCCGGACCTTAATAATTATATTGTAATACTGGGCTGGTTTGTATCTCCTATTCTTAATGCAGTTCTCCTTATACCCATTATTGTGTATGCTTTTTTAAAAAAGAAAACAGGGTTGCCCCGGTGGTTATTAATAATTAACATTTTATTTTTTGCGATACAGATGGCAATCAGGTTTTTTTAGGGGTGGATATTGAACATTTAGTTGGAGAAGGTGTTATTTCGAGTCTGAAGTTTGGAGTAGAGAGTCCGTAGTCACAGTTTTTAGTCAACAGTCAATCGTCATTTATACATGATCAACAACATCTTAAAAGACAAACCCACTAAATTATTTGTAGGTTTTGCCGCTTTCTTTGTAGCCAATGCTTTAATAGCTGAATGTATCGGTGGTAAATTGTTCTCTTTAGAGAAAATGTTCGGTGGTGTTTCTGCAAATATTACTTTATTCGGCCAATCTGGCTTATCCTTTACTTTAACCTGTGGGGTATTGTTATGGCCGCTGGAATTTATTCTTACTGATATTGTAAATGAGTTTTATGGGCCTAAAGCTGTAAAACAGATCAGTTATATTGCTGTCGGTCTGATTGGCTATGCTTTTCTCATGTTTTATATCGCTATGCAGGTACCTGCTGCAGATTTCTGGATCGGCTCTAAGAAAGACAGCGGTATTCCCAATATGCAGGATGCATTTACCGGCATCTTTGGACAGGGTATGTGGATCATTTTAGGTAGTTTAACAGCTTTTGTGGTAAGCCAGCTGGTAGATGTAACCGTATTCCACCGTATTAAGCGTATTACAGGGGAGAAGTGGGTATGGTTAAGGGCTACCGGTTCTACATTAGTCTCTCAACTGGTGGATAGTTTTGTGGTACTCTTTATTGCATTTAAAATAGGGAATGGCTGGAGCTGGCAACTGGTACTGGCTATCTGTATGGTTAACTATACCTATAAATTTACGATGGCAATTGTACTAACACCACTGATATACCTGATAGAAGGCTGGATAGAGCGTTATGTAGGGCATGATGTGGCTAAGAAAATGAAACGAACTGCAATGGGACAGGAGCCGGATGCTTTCTCTAATATACCCACAGCGGGTTAGGTCATCCTTTCTTTATCATTGCTGCCACAACCTTATCAATGGGTAAGGACACTGTTTCTGCATTAAAATCATCCCATTCAATCCAGCGGAATACTTCGCAGTTGCTGGTAATATCGGCTACCTGATGTGGTTCAAAATCAAAGGGTTTTGTTTTGGTATGTAATAAGATGGGCTCTTTGGTGGTAGCCACATAGTAGATGGAAACAATCTGGTCTATATTGTTAAAAGCAGAGATCTGAAAAAAGTCAGTAGTATAAATATGGTTGCCTATTTCCACATCCAGATTGGCTTCTTCTTTAAATTCACGTTTCAGGCAATCTCTTGTTCCTTCTCCAAATTCCAGTCCGCCACCAGGAAACTTTGTAAAATAATTTCCACGGATAAATTCATCCGTTACCAGGATACGATTCTGACTGTCTTTTAAAATTCCATAAACACGGATATTGAATAAAGCCATGATGCTGTATTAAGTATTAGGATATAAATTAAGTACCGGATTGTTGTTACAGTTCAATTTCCCCACTAAAAACAAAAGTAGCAGGGCCGCAAAGGTAAATATTGCGGAATGATTGATCAGATTCTTTATCAAATTCCACGGCAAGGTTACCACCCAGTGTAGTGATATTGATACGCTGGTGCTTTTCAGGAGAACTGAAAACCAATGCACTGGCAGTTACACCTGTTCCACAGCTGAGAGTTTCATTTTCAACCCCGCGTTCATAAGTACGGACTATAATACCATTTGCATCTGCTTCTACAAAATTTACATTAATCCCTTCTTCTGCAAAATCAGTCCCGTAACGTATAGAACGGCCTGCAGCAAAAACATCCAGTGTTTTTACATGATCTGTTTGTTTGATATAATGCGGGGAGCCGGTATTTAGTATTTTATCACCCTGAAAACTTATGATCTCGTCCACATTCTTCATCTTTAAATCCACCCATCCATTTTTTTCAAAGAATGCTTCATGTTCTCCATCTACTGCTATAAAGATATATGTATCTTTTTTTATGCCCCTGTCAAAGGCAAACTGTGTTAAACAGCGGCCACCATTACCACACATACTGCTTTCCCTGCCATCTGCATTATAGTAAGTCATTTCAAAATCATAGCCTTCTTTAGTATTCAGTAACATTAACCCGTCTGCCCCAACCCCAAATTTCCTGTCGCATAAAAAGTTCACATGGCTGGTTGTTAACCGGATATCTCCATTGCGGTTATCCAGTATTACAAAGTCGTTCCCTGTACCCTGGTATTTGTAAAATGTCAGTTTCATATCACTAAATTCCTGCAATAATACTTAAACTTTTTTCAATTAAAGCTTCCACAGCCGCCTTGCCATCTTTACTGAATTCCTTTTTCACCCTGTTTGCTACAATGGCATTTACACTCAGGCAGGAATGCCCCAATAATTTGCTCAATCCATAAATGGCACTGGTTTCCATTTCAAAATTACTGATCCGGTGACTACCAAAGCGGAAACTGGTTAGCCGGTCTATTAGTAGTGGATTAGCCAGTCCCAGTCTTAATACCCTTCCCTGCGGACCATAAAATCCCGGACAGGTAACAGTAATGCCCTGGTGGTAACCATCTACAAAGTGTTTGAGAATATTTGTAGAAGCATTGATAATATAAGGTTGAATATTACCACTCAGTTGGGTATGGGCAATAAACTGCTGTAAAATCTGTTGTTCCTCATCATTATTTTCCATCCGGTAATAATGCATCAGGTTATCCAGTCCCAATCCAAAAGTACCAGCCACAAAACTATCCACGGGAATATCTGCCTGCAGGGAGCCGGAAGTACCCATACGGATAATGGTTAAACGGGTGAGGTTGGGTTTAATCATCCTGGTTTCAAAATCAATATTTACCAGTGCGTCCAGTTCATTCAGTACAATATCAATATTATCAGGGCCAATACCGGTAGATAAAACAGTCAGCCTTTTTTTGCCCAGCCATCCGGTATGCGCAATAAATTCCCGGTGTTCCTGTTTTAATTCAATATTATCGAAATATTTACTCACTTCTGCCACCCTTCCCGGGTCTCCCACAGTAATTACAGTATTCGCCAGTTCGTCCGGCCTTAAATTAATATGATAAACTGCCCCTCTTTCATTAATAATCAGTTCCGATTCAGCAATCCGGTTCATGTGTAAATTATTTATAAGAATTTAATTTTAATATTTTTTAAACGCTGGATATAAGCAAATGTTGCCTTTTTAGAGGCTGTTTTTCGATAATTATTTCATTTTTTGAGGGATAATTATTGAATTTATAAAATTAGAATTTTGAAATTAGATTTGATGCTTTATTTTCGCAGCCCGAAAAGGTCCGGTGGCCGAGTGGCTAGGCAGAGCTCTGCAAAAGCTTCCACAGCGGTTCGAATCCGCTCTGGACCTCGAAATACAATTTAAACCCTTGATAATCAAGGGTTTTTTGTTTTAAGTAATCACTTTCTTTTTATCCTCCTGTCATTTTAAGCGGATCCACCACCAAATCAAAACTGGCCTCATCAATAAAACCTGTTGCCAAAGCTGCTTCTTTAAGTGAAAGATCTTCGGCAAGGGCTTTCCGGGCAATAATCGCTGCTTTATCATACCCTATCAGCGGAGAAAGGGCAGTAACCAGCATCAGCGAGTTTTGTACATACCCTTCTATTCTTTTCCTGTTTAACTCAATGCCGGTAATACAATAATCATTGAATCTGTTGCAGCAATCGCTTAATATTCCAACAGCATGCAGCACATTATTAATAATTAAAGGACGCATGGTATTCAGTTCAAAATTTCCCTGGCTACCTGCAAAAGCAACGGCATTATCATCGGCAATAACCTGTATACAAACCATAATCATTGCCTCGCACAATGCAGGATTCACTTTGCCGGGCATAATGGATGAACCAGGTTCATTAGCCGGCAATATCAGTTCTCCAATACCGCATCGCGGTCCTGAAGATAGCCAGCGGATATCATTTGCAATTTTCATCAGTACAACTGCTAATCCACGCAAGGCTGCACTAACGGCAACCATCGCATCCAGTCCACCGAGTACTGCAAATTTATTTGCAGCTGCCACCAATGGATATCCTGTTAGTTTGGCTAACAACCCGGACATGTCTATATCAAAATGTTCCGGTGCATTCAATCCTGTCCCTACTGCAGTGCCGCCAATTGCAAGTGGATACAGCCCTTTCAGGGCATATTGAACCCTGTCCACAGCATCTGATAATTGTATGGTATAGCCCGACCATTCCTGCCCTACAGTTAAGGGTACAGCATCCTGTAAATGGGTCCTTCCTATTTTAACTATATCCTTCCATAACAAAGCTTTTTCAGTAATGCTTTTTTGTAATGACTGAACAGCAGGAATCAGTTGCACATTCAAAGAGCTGATACTTGCAATGTGCATGGCGGTTGGGAATGTGTCATTGGATGACTGTCCCATATTTACATCATCATTGGGGTGGACAGGCGTTTTGGTACCCAGTATTCCGCCGGTGAGCTGAATGGCACGATTACTGATTACTTCATTCACATTCATATTGGAATGTGTACCTGAACCAGTTTGCCATACATACAAAGGAAAATGTTCATCCAGTTTTCCTGCTATCACTTCCTCTGCAACTTTTACAATAAGGCCGGCTTTCCATTGTGGCATTTTGCCAGTACGGGCATTTATAATTGCTGCTGCTTTTTTAATAAAGCCGTAAGCATGGTATAGCGTTATCGGCATCTTGTCATTTCCAATCGAAAAATGATATAAGGATCGTTGGGTTTCCGCTCCCCAGTATTTATCAGCAGGTACCTCTACAATACCCATTGCATCTGTTTCCTGACGGGTTCCACTGGCAATAATACCAATAGGTAAATCCTGTATCACAGGCGCATTTTCTGTTATATGGGTTGGCATAATTTTCTTTTAATAGAATAATCAATGTTCTAAAGTTACTCTATTGCAATGGGCCCAAAGTATATATTCCAAATAGGCCTTCTGCCCGGGATACCACGTTAAACCTCTTATCCCTTCTTTTCCTTATCCAGTATTAATTTCTTTAATCGTTGATACATAAATGAAACGGTAAGCAGTAAAACGCCTAATAATATAAATGCTGCTATTTTACCGCCAACAGGTATATTGCTGATATCATATACAAAGAGTTTGATAATGGTTATGCCAAATAAAATCAACGCCATCACCCGTAATAACCAGTTATTATATTTCAGTCCTATCCAGATTATAGCAAATGAAAATAGTCCCCAGATAATACTTAATCCGGCTTTATTATACAGATTAGCATCATATTGCAGAGAAGAGAGTCCGGTATAACTGAGCCAAACATATAAATGGTAGATTTCAATACTTAGGATGAATAAAAATGCAGTGGTTACAATTCCGGTAAAGCCCTGAAATATGTTTTTATACAGATCATCATTCTTTTTTACATATTGTATGGTGTGTAAAATCAAAAAAAACAGGGCAATTATACTCAGCCATTGTGCCAGGAAATATAATTTATCCTGCTGTGTGGATAATAGTAATTTTTCCAGAGTGAATATTGATCCGGTATTTACCAGATAGAATAAAAAAATGATGCATGGTATCACCAGTCTTACTTCACTATTAATCATAAACCCTCTTTTGGCAAGTACCAGGAAAAGAATTAAAAAGAAAAGTATAAAGTACAGTTGAAAATAAAGGTATTCCAGGCCAATTCCTTTAAAGTGATTTGTAAACTGAAATATAATTTCTAAAGAGCCTGACAGGAATAAAAGCAATATGGAAAGGGATAAGTAACCAATTTTAACTATTTCGGTTTCCAGTTCAAATATAAAGTCAACATCTGTTTCTTTCTTTATTAAAAAATAATTACAGCATAATGCAATTGCTGAAAATACACAAGTGATAAAGCCTTTATTAATAAGAATGGGAATGGAAGAATCAAAGTTATAAACTGTAAACAAATCCAATACTAAACTGATCATCATTAACACACTCACCAGCAATGAAACCAGTTTCATTAATTGAATGCCCGACTTCTGATATAACCAAATCAGTAAAACGGTTTCTGTACCCCAGAATAGTGTAATAAAATGGCCTTTAAACTGTACCGGCCCTGTTAATGAAATATAGGATAATGTAAGCCCGATTAAAAAATAAGCAAAGTTTTTATCAATCTTTTCTTTTTTATAGAACAGTATTGTCAATAACAAATTAAGTAATCCCAGCGAGGCAGTAAATAAACCTTTATACCGGGCTGCATCAGTATGTTCTAATATCAGCATTCCAGCTGCATAATAGGAGAGGTTGATGGATAATAAAATAATAAAATCAAAAGCCTTAAATAAACTTCCCTTTAGCACATGATGAATCAGATTCATGGTTATAAACATGATATAAAACAAAGTGGCAAATAAAAATACTCCCTGTGCAGGGAAAGGTAGATTATCCCATGCATTATTTAACCATAAGCTGTAAATAATAAGCGTAAAAAAGAACCCGATAAAACTTAAAATACGCCAGCTTTTTGCATAGGCTAAAACAATTAACCCGGCATTTAAAATGCCCAGATAGGTAAACAATACGATATAATTACCTTGTCCGTTACTTACTAAAAAAGGAGTAATAAAACCACCAATGGTAGCCAGTATAGCCAATTCAATACGATCGTGCCATATGGAAAGTAACACCGCAAAAACGGTAATGACAATCATAATGGAAAAGGAAGTAGCCTGACTTAATAAATGATATTGGTGATAGGCAAATGCAATGGTAAAATAAAAGACAGTTAATCCTCCACCCATCAGAACAGAACTAAAAGAACGATAATTTTTTGAAAGTTTATGTGCCACACCAATCAGTATTCCTCCGCAAAGTAATCCGATGAACACCCTTCCGGTTTCATTAATCCAGTTCTGGTCAATAGCAAATTTTACAAAGAAAGAAATACCTAAAACAAGTACAGCAATACCAATTTTGTTGATCAGGTTTTCGCCAATAAATTTCTCAATATCCGGGTTTCTTTTAAAGAAACCGGAACTTTCAGGTGTTGCATCCAATGCAGCCTGCCGGAATACAGGTTCTTTTATAACAGCAATTTCCTTTACCCGTTCAGGTACTATAACTTTTTGCTCCTGCAAAGGTTCTGGAATGGAAACAGGGGTTTCCATCACTTTAAAATTGGATTCAAACTTTTTTATGACTTCTGGTATGGGCTCTTTCTTATCTGCAGGAAAATTGGCCTCTTTTACCATCTTTGAAATGGATTGTTTTAAATCCTGTAATTCGTTCCGGAGTATGTTGAATTTCTGATCTAATTTATTATTGATAGTCAATACAATTATCAGAACAATGATTAACGGAATTACACTAACGTCTTGTTATAAAGTAAAGAGATTCAATTGATTAGTATCCTGTTCTTTGACATATTGCGGTTTAGAATTAGAAAATAATTCAAGTAAAGGTGTTTTACACAGTAGTGAGATACTAAGTATTTGAAGTATTTCATATTGTGTTTGTTTTAGTTTTAATGTATGTTTTATAATAGCCACCATTAAAAAAGTGATCATTGCAATATAGACTTGTGTTTTTACTGCATTGATGCTATAGCCCCAAAAGGTTTTTACTTTCAGATGCTGTTTAATCCATTTAAAAAATAACTCGATGGACCATCTGTACTTATAAAGCCCAGCAATTTCAAGAGCACTTACTTCAAAATTGTTTGTAATAAATACAAATTCCGTTTGGATATCGCTATCATAATATTTTATGCGTCGAATATTATCAGGATGAGATAAGAATACTTTTTTATTTTTTAGCCTGACTGTTTGATCGCATTTTAAGCCAGAACATTTATCAACAGCTCGAGAAGATATTCTAATGAATTTAAAATTATCCTTTGCCCTGGTTACATAAAAAGCATTCGCTTGATGAATATTATGTAACCGTTTAAAATCTATGTAACCCTTATCCATTATGTAATAGCTGCCTGCTTCAATTGGAAAAACATCTAGTGCATTTACGTCATGAACTGCTCCGCTGGTTACATAAATGAAGGTGGGTATATTGGTTTTCACATCAAGCATTGTATGTAATTTAACAGCAGCTTTATGTTTCCTGAATTTGCCCCACCAAAACACATTGAGGCAAAGATCAATCACCGTAGCATCGATTGCATAAACTGGTTCTTTTATAGATAAATCAAATGACTCAAAAGGTATTGCAAGTTTCTGAGCATGTTTCACTAGAATCATGGCAAAAGATTCATAAATACGAAAATCCCTTTTTTCATTGGCCTTAGCAAGATTTGCTTTAGAAGTACCTTTCCCCATTCCAAGATGGTATGATTTATTTTGCTGTGATTGAAGACAAGTGATTAGATCACTTAAGCTTTCACGATTCGATAACTGACCAAATATCATATAGAGCAATTGATGCCAACATGTAAATGTTTGTATTTTATAGTTGCCTTGAAATTTAGCTACACAACGAATAAAATCATTATGCGGTAAAAATTCAATTAATTGAGCAAAAATATATTTGCCTTGATTCATAATGATTTGATTTATAAGTAATTATAAATCATAAAACTGAAATCAATTCAAATCGTTTGAACTTTAAAACCGCCAGAACCCTTATCCAGCAATATTTTCAAAGAACTTTACTATAAAACAACAAGACGGTAGTGACGGAATTAATAAAAGAACTGTTTCCATTACGGAAGTTTTGGTGGTCACTAAAGTTAAGAAAAATAGTAATTTAAAAACCGCTGTACATTAAAAAAGGAACCATCTCTGAAAGATGATTCCTTTTTTAATGATTGCAGATTTTTGCTTTAATTCATTTTATACACATAAACTGTAAAAGACCCCGGTAATACTTTTCTGCTGTTGGCTCCAGCAGTAAGGTCAAATTTAGGGGCACTTAAATAAATTTTATGGGTTACCGGATCCAGTGCCATTGTCTTTGCACGGTATTGGGTAGTCAATGTTTGTACCACCTGGTAATCATCCGCTGAGTTTTGTTTAATAATAGTGGTAGTAGCGTCTGCATTTGAACAGAAAATAAGCTTGGTTGCCGCATCAAATACTACTGCATCTACTCCGGCTCCAATAGCCAGGGTGGTTATTACTTTACCAGTACTGGCATCCACCACACTCATTCCTTTATTATCCCGGCAACTGGTAAATATTCTATTTGTAACCGGATCCAAAGTAATACCGGTTGGTTTACCGCAGGGTGCAAGCGGATAAGTTGCTTTTACCTTCATGGTTTTACTGTCAATCACCACCATGCTGTTTTTATCTTCCAGGTTATTATAAACCAGGCCCTTTCCGTCTGATACCGCAAATTCCGGTCCGCCACCCAGTTGAATGGTGGCTGATTCTTTCAGTTCCTTAATATCAATTACTGAGCAGCCATCTGCATCCCCACAAAAAGCCAATACTTTTTTAGAATAAGGATCATAGATTATTCCATCCGGCCCTTTCAGCGATAGTGGGATAGTGGCAATCGTTTTGAAAGTTAAAAGGTCAAACACCACCACCGCATTATTTTTACCATCGGTAATAAATCCTTTATTCACTTCATTGGCAATTGCAATTCCATGTACACCCTGCATATTATCAATAGAACCCATAACGGTTTCTGTTTTAAGGTCAATTACATTTACACTGGTACCATGGGAGACAAATAAATGCCTGTTTACCAGGTCTATTGATAAATAATCATATCCACCGTCGCCAGGTAATGCGATGCTTTTATCGAAAGTATATAAAGTTGACTGTGCTTTTAATGCTGAATTGCCAGCGAATGACAAGGCAAGTAACAATAAAGGAAGTAAATGCTTTTTCACGGTATTAATTTTTATTAAATGTAAGTGATTAGGGCTATTGAGTTGTAAACAATAGATGAACAAATTGTAAAAGAACATTCCGGTAATAGTACCAGGTTATTTAATTAACTTAAGGAAGGTGCTATCAAAAGAAACTGCCAACTTTTGGCCGGCAGTTCTTTTTAGTGTGAGATTTCGAAATATTATACAATCTGATTTGTGTGCTTATTCATACTTGTATTTCCCCATATCATTCAAAGAAGAATGGCTCAGGAATACGCCATTGGCATGGTTGCGGCTGCGGGCAAAACGCAGGAATACTTCCAGTGTTTTCCAGTAGCTGTGATCACGCTGTGTATCATTCAGCAATAAATATCCCATAATAATATTCCCGGCCATTTCCACTAACCGGCGGGCATGGAATTCAATAAATTCAGGGTTATTATAAATGGTTACTTTGGCTTCCGCTTCTTCATATTCAAATGCCATATCTACCAGGATAGCACGATAAGATTCTGTTTCCGGTTTAATGCTGGTATTTTCATATTCCTGCATCTGTGCCAGGTAAGCACCTGTGGTTACACCTTTAATAGCAGCTACCACCTGTAACTGTGTGGTACCTTCATAAATGGTAGTGATACGGGCATCGCGGTAAATCCTTTCAATAGGATAATCTTTCATAAATCCGGAACCTCCATGTATCTGCAAAGAATCATACGCAATTTCATTACAGAATTCAGAAGTCAGCCCCTTTGCCAGCGGTGTAAACGCATCCGCCAGTTTCTGGTATTTTTTCTGGTCGTCTTTTTCCTCCTTGGTCAGGTCGCGCTCTGTGGCAATATGCAGATAAGTTTTATAAATATCTACAAATCTTGCAGTTTCATACAAGAGCGAACGGGAGGCAGCCAGCTTGGCATGCATTACAGCCAGCATTTCATATATAGCAGGGAATTTAATAATCGGTTTACCAAACTGTACCCTTTTCTGGGCATAAGCCAATGCTTCGCGATAAGCTGCTTCACTAATGCCAACAGATTGGGCCACAATACCCAGCCTGGCGCCATTCATGAGCGACATTACATATTTAATCAATCCGAATTTCCTTTGTCCGCATAATTCAGCCGGTGCATCTTTATATACCAGTTCGCAGGTAGGAGAGCCCTTGATGCCCAGTTTGTTTTCTATTCTTCTAACGGTAATACCACCTTTTCTTTTATCATGAATAAACATGGATAATCCGCGGCCATCCTGTGTTTTATCTTCTGTACGGGCAAGTACCAGCGAAATATCCCCATCTCCATTTGTAATAAACCGTTTTACGCCATTCAGCAGCCAGGTGTTTTTTGCTTCGTCAAAATGCGCTTTCAGCATCACAGCCTGTAAATCACTTCCGGCATCCGGTTCTGTTAATGCCATAGCCATGGTTTCGCCTTTACACACACGGGTAAGGTAGGTTTCCCTTTGTTGTTCAGAACCAAATTCATTAATGGTTTCAGCACAGTCCTGTAAACCCCAGATATTCACAAAACCTGCATCAGCGCGTGAAACAATATCTGCAGCCATAATGTAAGGTACAATAGGAAAATGCAACCCTCCAAACTGGCGGGGCAGGGTAATACCCATCAGGCCAGCCTGTTTGATAGCTTCCAGATTTTCAAGGGTACCCTTTGCATATTTAACCCGTCCGTTTTCTAATAGCGGACCTTCATGGTCTACCGCTTCGGCATTGGGGGCAATCACATCAGCACTGATTTCGCCTACAATTTCCAGTACCTGTGCATAGCTGTCCATTGCATCTTCAAAATCCGTAGGTGCAAATTCAAATGCATCTTTATCCTTAAAATTATTTTCTCTCAGTGCCACAATTTTCTGCATCAGAGGATGTGAAAGGTGGAAGTTGAGATCGGGATTATCCGTAAAAAAATTTGACATAAAATCGTTATTGTATGGTACTGATTATTTGGTATGTTCTTTATAGTAACGGATCATTTTAGGAATGATGGTTTCCACTTTACCCGTAATTACATAATTGGCAATTTTGTTGATCGGGGCATTTGGATCGCTGTTGATAGAAATAATGATACTGGATTCCATCATACCGGCTAAATGCTGTATCTGCCCGGAAATACCGCAGGCAATATATAGTTTAGGGCGAACGGTAATACCGGTTTGCCCTACCTGCCTGCCATGTTCCGCATACCCTGCATCTACTGCAGCGCGACTGGCTCCCACTTCGCCACCCAATATACCTGCCAGCTGGTACAACAGTTTAAAGTTTTCTTCAGACCCCACACCAAAACCACCGGCAACTACTACCGCAGCATTTTTAATATTCACTTTATTTTTCTCAATATGCCGTTCGATCACTTTCATTACAAAGCAGCTGTCATCCACATATTTTTCCACTTCCAGGTTTACCACAGTGCCGGTATAATGCGGGTCTACTATTTCTTTTTTCATCACCCCTTCACGCACGGTAGCCATTTGCGGACGGCAATCGGGATTGATAATGGTGGCAATGATATTACCCCCAAATGCCGGACGAATCTGGTATAAGAGGTTCTTATAAACTTTATTCTGCTTTTTATCTTCATGGTCGCCCAGTTCCAGTTCGGTACAATCGGCTGTCAGTCCGCTTTTAAGGGAAGAAGACACCCTTGGGCCCAGGTCGCGCCCAATAGTGGTAGCACCCAATAAAGCCACCTGCGGTTGCTGTTCCCGAAACAGGTTTACCACAATAGAAGTATGCGGCAATGTGGAATAAGGAGCCAGGCGCTGATCGTCTGCCACATATAAAGTATCTACCCCATAAGGAAAAATTTCCTTTTCATAACCCTTCAGGTTATGGCCAATTAATAGGGCTTCCAGTTTACATTTCAGCTGGTTGGCAAGGCTGCGGCCCTTTGTAAGCAGTTCAAAACTTACATCGGCAATTTTGCCTTCTTCCAGTTCGCAATACACAATAATATTATTCATGAGTGTTCCTGAGTTTTTAACCAATAATATGAGCTGCAATCAGTTCCTGCATTAATGCATCAATGTTTTCATCGGCATCATCCAGCACCCTGGATTCCTTGGCCTGAAAAACAATATTGTCCACTTTCTTCACCTTGGTTGGGGAGCCACCCAAGCCCAGTTGTTCCTTATCGCAATCTATATCTGCCACGCTCCATTCTTTGATATTCAGGTAAGGTTTGGTAATGGCAGATGAGAGGTAATCTTCGTTGGTTTCCTGATGGTTACTGATGGTAGTGGCATGTTTGTACTTCATCAGCCGTTTTGCATTCCTGGGGCGGCAATGCGGAGCGGTATTATTTACGGTAATTAATACCGGAAAACTGCATTCCACCACTTCCACACCACGTTCCAGCCTTCGTTTAATCTGAATCTTATCTTTAGTGAGCTTAACAATTTCTTCTGCATAGGTAATTTGCGGTATACCCAGTTTTTCAGCCACTTGCGGACCCACCTGGGCAGTATCCCCATCAATTGCCTGACGGCCACATACAATAATATCCACGTCTTTTATCTTACTGATGGCACGGGAAATAGCATAAGAAGTAGCCAGTGTATCAGAACCGGCAAAAGCGCGGTCAGTCAGCAGAATACCATCATCGGCACCCCTGTAAAACCCTTCCCGCAAAATTTCCACTGCCCGGGGAGGCCCCATGGTAAGTAAAGTGATTTTTGAACCGGGAAACTTATCTTTAATTTCTAAAGCCTGCTCCAGTGCATGGAGGTCTTCCGGGTTAAAAATAGCCGGTAAAACAGCCCGGTTTACGGTGCCATCGGCTTTCATAGCATCTTTTCCTACATTTCTCGTATCGGGTACCTGTTTGGCCAGCACAACTATCTGGAATTCTTTCATTTGGCAATATTTTCAGTTAACTACTGGCAAATGTCTACAAGGCCTGATGTTTAAACCATGACTTAAATCATGCCTCTACTTGTAAATTATCAGCAAAAAGGAGCGGATAGATTACTTAAGTTATCATTGGGTACTACCAAACAGCTACCGGCACCTTAATCGGCTCGGAATCGGCTCATGTTAAGTCCGTCATTTGACGGACTTGGTCCTAACCGATTCCTATCCGATTAAGGTGCTGATTCCCCTTTGGTATTGTTTAAATACTGGATTATTAAATTGTTTTTTGGACTTTAGTAAGTTGCTAATTTGGCATTGTTTATCTGATGAGGACCAGTGTACCTGTTCTTTCGATAGTTCCGCAGAATGTTGCCGCACGGATCATATAAACATAGCCACCTATGGGTTGTTGAATGCCATTGAAAGTGCCGTCCCAGCAACCGGAAGGGTTATTGGTGGTAAATATTTTCTGTCCCCAGCGGTTAAATATGTCCAGCTCAAAGCTATTAATTACTCCCCAATCCTTTATACCAAAACAGTCGTTTTTACCATCTCCATTGGGGGTAAATGCATTGGCAACGAGATAGGGGTTATTGCTGTTGGAGAACACATTAACTGTAATGGTATCTTTTGCCATACAGCCTTTACTGGTAGTTACAGAGACAGTGTATAAAGTGGACTGGATGATTTGAACCTGGGGATTGGCAATAACAGTATCTGATAAACCATAAGCAGGTGTCCAGCTATAGGTTGCACCACCTGTTGCGGTTAACATTGCTGTACCCGTAAAACAGTCCAGGTCGTTTGACTTGGAAACAGTTACCACAGGCAATGGATTCACCTGTATGGATGATAGAAGGGTATCTGTAATATGGCATACATTATTGGTGATCTGTACGGAATACAAAGAGCTGCTATTCGGTTTTACAAAGATTTTTTGCTGAGAGGAATTGTTAGCCGGATTCAACCATCGATAACTGTCGCCCCCGGAAGCTATCAGTTCCACAGAATCACCCACACATAATTCAGTTGATTGTGGTTGCAAAGAAAAGAAAGGATGTGCAATCACTTTTACCAATACAGAGTCGCTTGCAGTGCAGGAATTATTATTCATAATTGTAACCATATACTGTGTGGTAGCTGCAGGTGTAACCTGTATGGATGATGAGTCCGGATGAGTTATTCCGCTAACAGGTTGCCATTGATAGGAAACTCCGCCTGATGCAGATAACCGGAGGGTATTTCCTGCACATATACTTGTATCATTACTGATGGTTACAACAGGCAATGGAAGAACAGTAATGATGACAGAATCTTCATTAGTGCAACCTGATTTATCTGTACCGGTTACTTTGTATTTTGAGGTGTTTTGGGGTTTGGCGACAGGGTTATTAATGGTATATGAAGACAATCCTGATATGTTGGACCATTGGTAAGCGGATGCGCCAGAAGTTTGGAGGAACAATGAATCGCCCAGACAGACCGCTGTATCTGCGATAGTAGTAACAACTGGCAGTGAAAGAACCTGAATCAGGACTGAATCAGTCAATGTCACAATAGTTCCATCGCTGGCATAAGCCTGAACAGTGATGTGGTATAAAGTGGTGACTTTAGGGGAAGCTACCGGATTGGAAACTGTAGAATCTGATAACCCTAAAGCAGGGTACCAGGTATATTCAAAACTATTAGGTGCATTGGCGACTAAATTGGCAGATTTTCCTGCACAAACTGCAGTATCATTACTTACAGTCAATACCGGAGTGGTAATAATAGCGCAGGAATCAACAATAAAACCTTTGCAGGCAGGGTTTGAATTTTGAATATTGGCTGTTCCAAATAAGTTTCCATTATACAGGCTATTGCCCTGCAGGTTTTGTAAACTGTTAAAGGAAAAATAACCCAATAAACCCTGTTGGGTGGATGGGGCAGGTAAAGGACTGTTCATATTAGACCTGATCTGGTCCTGTGTCCTGGCTACATTCCAAATGCGGACTTCATTGATATATCCCACAAACATTTCCGGAAGGGGAGCCGGATAGGTTGCATATTCTCCAATGGTGGTGATATAGTTATTAATAAACATATTTCCGGTACAGCTTACCTGAGACATCAGAAATCCATTTCTGTAAAATTTCAAAAACTGACCATCATACACCATTGCCACATGATACACTTTATTTAAATCGATATCACAGACCGGGGGCGTAATAAAATAACCGTTAGTAGTAGTTATTTCTGCACTGCTGGGGCGTAATAAATAATTGATGTCTGTGGCATCGTGGTGTTTGGATACGATATCACCTGCATATAACCTTCCACCTACATACGGAGTAGTCCGGTTAATCAATGCTTCCACTGTAATGGTATTACCCGGCACATTCAGTTTGCCGATCTGAACACCCGAATTTTCTGCAGTATTATACAACCAGTTATTACCACAGGTTATTCCGTTACCCATTACCTGTTCCATATAATCTTCCACTTCCCCGTCTTTTGCAAAGCCGGCATTAGATTGTACTGCAAGGGAATCGGAAGAAAGCCTGAATCTGAAAGCAAGTTTTGCGGAAGGCAATGCCGCTGGTAATCCGGTCCATTGCACTAATGCAACAGTATCATTATTTTTTATAGTATTGACAATTCGTTCATTTGTTTCAAAAATGCCATCATTATTATAATCAAACCAAGCAGAAAGATAAGCAGGGTTACCGGAAATATTTTTCACTTTCACAGATAAACTATAATTACCATTCCCGGTATATTGCGGGAATATCTGTACACCATCGTCATCCGGATCGGTTTTGTTTAAATATACGGTATCAGAAACAAGTGGATTTGGAGGGGTACTTCCCAAAATGATATTTGCATTTTGAACAAGAGTGGGGAAAGGAGGGTTGTAACTACAGCCATTGATAGTAGTATAATTAATAGCATGAAAGGCATCTCCGAAACTTGCTGGAAGGTGGCCATGGTCTACCGCTGCAATGATACCAAATGCTAAACCCATTCCGCCTCCGGTTGACGCGTTTTCCTGCAGGTTAACCCCAATGTTCAAGGTATTTCCAGTTGTAACATTTGTAGCAAGAACCGGTATCTGGCCCATCCCAACCGTTCCGGCATATGTATCAGTCATTATTACAGTATCCGTTCCGCAACCGGTTAATGGATTGGCAGTCTGGGTGGAGTTTTTGAAAAAGTCAACCGTAGTCCATTGTGTTCCACTCGTAGTTAAGGTAGTATTTTCATAATTGGGATCACTTGCTTCAGCATCAGCAGTGATCAATGTAAAAGGGGCCGGAATACCGTTTCGGGAAGCAGTTATCTGTAAGGTACATTTTGAATTAAACGAACTGTTAGTATTTAAAGCATACAGGGCAGGTTGAATGGCTGTATTGGAAAAATTATACAGGTTATATAAAAGCGCACCTGACCAGGTATCCATTACACTGGGATTCATTAACTGACCTGAAACGCCAGTAAAAGTTATTTGAACAGTCAGTCCATCAGTAGTGGTAAAAGTCCTGGAAGCACCTTCCTGTATCTTAAATCCATTCCAGTTAAACCACCATAACTGATTCCTGAGGTTGCCGGTTCCTATATCCGCATACTGTGCTTTTGAATAATTCGTTATGAATAACAAGCAGATGAACGATAGGATAATGAATTTATTCGGGGCCATTGCCTAGCTAACTTTATTACTTAAATAAATCTTGGCACAAATTAACTTATAAAAAAATATATTGACCTAAATAAATGATTATTAATTTTAGAAAAAAACTTATGTCTCCAAATTTAGGACTTCTTTTATGGTCAATTTTTAGTCTGGCGATTTTAATATTTTTAATTGTAATACTCATTAAAATACTGCGGAAATATGTGGGTATAAAAAAATAGGGCAAATATAATGGGCTGTTTTTCATTTCTTAAATTTGTGAAATGTAATAGAGCTAAAAAACCGGAATAACAGTATTGCTTAATTTATCAAGAAATAGTATGTCTATTTTAAAGGTTAATATTAAGCCAAAAGCTAAGGAAGAAGTACTTAAAATTATATGACTGAATTCCTTCAGTATATAAAATGGAAGTGGTGATTTACCATCAACAGTAAGGGTAATCCATTTTGCTAATTATAATAGTGGATAGGCATAGATTTCTGGCATAGGGTTTGTTATTTTTGAATATAGGGCATTGAAGTACTTAATGTCTAACTTATTTACCTCAAAACTTCCTGTTATGAAGTTCTCAGGATTATTTATGTTATTGCTTTTTTTCATACATTTTAATGGAATCTCACAGGATAGCCTGCCTATTAATCCGGTTACCAGGTTGTATTCTGTAAATAATATTGTTGTAGTTAATAATAAGTCCGAAGATCAGATCCGAAAGGCAATTATTGAGTTTTTTATTCAAAATTCCAATCAGGAGACTTTAATCAGCAATAGCCGTAACAATAGTCAGGATAAAACGCTTCCATTATTTTTTGCAAGACAAGCTTTTTCTGAGTCCAATAAAATTGTATTTGAAGGCAAAATAATTTGTCCTGAAAAAAACAGTTGGTGGGGGCCAGCCAGGACCAATTATGAAGAATTTATAGATTTTACTATTACTGTATGGATTAAAAATGGAAAGTATAAATATGATTTTAGCCATTTTATGCACCAAAGCATGAATCCAGTTACCTCTACATCCTACAGCGCAGGTGTTTTTGAACATTACCGTCCTGATTGCTCCTCTATAAATATGTCAACTGATACTTTTACCCGAATCAAATTACAAAGTATTGATAAAATAAAGTTGATTGCCACTGTACTAGAGCAATTTGTAACACTTTACCCCGGTGAGGAAAATGATTGGAATTTTTAAACTGTATTTCCGGTATTTGATGAGTAAAGTCATAGTTTAGGTATCCGGGATTTTCTACCTTACCTCAAGTTTCCACATTAAAGTTTAAACATTCATTAAATCTAATTTTATGAAAAAGTATATTTTATTTTTTCTAATGGTTTCAATTTCTATTACCTTATTTTCTTTTATGCAGCAGGACCCACATGCATGGAAGGTTCCTGAAAAATACCAGAAAATGAAAAACCCTGCTAAACCCGATTCTACTTCTTTAAAAATAGGGAAGGAAATGTATGAACGTTATTGCTTGGCCTGTCATGGAACAGAAGGAAAAGGCGACGGTAAACGTGCTGTAAAATTAAATGTTCAACCGGGTGATTTTACAACGGTTTCCTTTAGTAAAGAAACTGATGGTGCTGTATTTTACAAAACTACAACAGGGCACAATGATATGCCTTCTTTTAAAAGAAGAATTCCCAGTAATGATGATTTAATTGAAGGAAGCTTTGGTAAAACAGGCAGTGTAGGTGATTTAATCAATTATATCAGGACGTTGAATAAGAATAAATAGGGAATGGGATTTTCTTATTTTTTTACAAAATCATCTTTCCGGAGACTATTACCGGTATAATGCTCAATAAATGAAATTGGGGTAGATTTAAAGCCATCATTTGGCGGACATGGAATTAGAACATTGAAGTGTACATGTGGGATAGATGTAAATCCAGTCATGCCGGCAAGTGCTATTGCTTGCCCTTGGTTAACAGTATCTCCCACTTTTACAAGACTTCCATTATATTTTAGATGCGCATATTGCGTATATAATCCTGAATGAGGATGATATAGTGTTATATAATTTGCAAATGGCTCCCATCTTTTGTCATTGCCACCCTTAATATAGTCTTTTATTACGCCAACAACAAAACCATCATCGGCCGCACAAATGGTATCATTAACAGACAATCCAAAATCAATAGCATAACGTGAATAATCTGTATGATGAGAATACTGTCCGTTATAACCCTGAATTATTTTATAGGTTTTCCCTTTACAAAAGGGCAGACTCATTTTACAGGAATCTATTTTTCTTTCCATGTCACCCAAACATGCTCCCCATGTTGTTTGTACTTTATCTGTTGAATTAACCTGAAGAGGAATCTTTATCAGTGTATCTTTTTTAGAACGAAATGTAATAGGATAAACAGACTGTAACATTTTATTTATGTTACTGTCTGATGTGGAAATATAAAAACGCAATGGGCAATCCAGGTAAATATGTAAGGAACAAAACAATGTATCATTTTTAATGTACACTTTATTATTGGTGAGATCAAATTGTGTATAACTTTCCTTTGGTAAATCTATCTGCTGACATCCTGCAGATAATATAAATAAAATGATGCAAAAGTAAAATAGCTTCATAAATAGTTCTTTTTAACAATAATCCTTTCAACAATAGCTTCTGTATGTATTTTTAAGGTATCAAAAAGTACAATATCATTAAAATCATCCTGGCTTAATATCAGGGGTAATTCTGTTCCCCCTAATATTAAACCTTGGATTGAGTCTTTTTCCTGTAATTTTCTTACAATTTGTATGAGTTGTTTTTTGGTGGTTTCTTTTATATTGTTAAATAAAAATTCAGTCATATATTTTTCATGAATATAATTTTGATCTTCAGCATTTGGGGTTATAATCTGAATGCCGAATTTATT
>Ga0364893_10277_pt1 | contig 27458 bp, 28 predicted proteins | sample ExccelJu500001D3_FD_206943 | JGI IMG/M metagenome (GOLD analysis project Ga0364893, IMG submission 206943) | Enriched cells from Trout Bog Lake Hypolimnion, Wisconsin, USA - BchlTB.July16.5000.01.D3 | ecosystem: Environmental > Aquatic > Freshwater > Lake > Hypolimnion/Profundal zone | place: USA...
TCAGTCAGCGTGACCATTTGCTATTGGGACTGCTCTACAACACCGGCGCGCGGGTTTCCGAGATTATTGGCGTACGAGTTGCGGACGTGATTCTCGATAGTGCGGCTTGCGTCCACCTGCACGGCAAGGGACGCAAACAGCGAACGGTTCCACTATGGCATTCAATCGCCAAGGAAACCAAGGCATGGCTGAAGTTCAACCCGCTTCTGGGCGCCACCTCAGCACTGTTGCCCAACCGTCAGGGCGAGGCCATGACACGCGACAACGTGACCAAGCGCCTTGCCTTGGCCGTGGCCACCGCAGTAAAGACAACGCCCACCTTGGAGAAGCGACAACTCTCACCGCACACGATTCGTCATACCACTGCCATGCATCTGCTTCAGTCTGGGGTGGATATCAGCGTGATTGCGTTGTGGCTGGGCCATGAGAGCCCATCGACGACCCACCAATACGTGGAGGCCGACCTAGCAATGAAAGACCGCGCACTGGCTCGTTTGCAAGAGCCGGATGAAACAGTTCTGCGCTACCGTGCACCAGACTCACTTTTGGAGTTCTTGAAAACCCTTTGAATTATGCAGACCAAATGAGCATGCCGAGCGCCCGTTCTCAATGGCATCGGCAGGCTCAAGCGCAGCGATATTCATAACTGGGTGCTATGCATAAGGGCACTTGAACTAACCCGCTACGCGGTAATTTGACCTCCGCTGTTTTCACAGTCCATGGCGCGCTGGTCCCCGAAGCTCCTTTGGAGGACGATGAATCTGCTGCCTGCAGCACTTCATCCCTTCAATCAGCCAAGGAGTTTTGCCATGACCACGCTACGCCAACGCATGCTCGAAGACATGAGCATTCGGAACCTCTCCGAGAACACCAAGCTATCGTATCTTCAGCAAGTCAGTCAGTACGCCAAATACTTTGAACGGTCACCAACCCAGTTGGGGCCGCAGGAAGTACGCGACTATCAGGTGTATCTGACAACGCAGCGTAAGCTCTCGGCGTGCAGCATTGGGATCGCGACCTCTGCGCTACGGTTCCTGTACAAGATCACACTCAAGCAAGATTGGCAGTCGGATGACATTCCGATGCCGAAGAAGCCGTTCAAGCTGCCTGTTGTCCTCAGCCAGGATGAAGTAGATCACTTTCTGAATTGCATTGCCTATACGAAACATCGGGCGATTCTGATGACTGCCTACGCTGCCGGCTTGCGAATATCCGAGGCCACCCATCTATTGGTAACTGACATTGACAGCCAGCGCATGGTGATACGGGTGAGTCAAGGGAAGGGCAACAAGGACCGGTACGTGATGCTCTCTCCCCGATTGCTCAACGAACTGCGTCAATACTGGAAGTCAGAAAGGCCCGCAACATGGCTATTTCCTGGGAACATCCCAGGGCGTCCAATCACAAGGGACGCCGTCGGGCAGGCTTGTCAGAAGGCGCACAAAGCCAGTGGAATCACTAAGCCCATTACCCCTCATTCCCTGCGACACGCCTTCGCCACTCACCTGCTGGAGTCCGGGGCAGACATCCGGCGCATTCAGCTGCTGCTCGGGCATCGCAGTCTGGGAACAACGTCGCGCTACCTGAAGCTGGCCACCAGCACCGTGTGCGCCACCGTCAGCCCCTTTGACCTGTTGCCTAAACCAGAGCCTGTGGCATCGGCCACCGTTGCGCCAGTTCACTTCTAAGGTCGACCTTGCGCCCTTGCGGGCTGGAGGTGGCGGATATCTTTCGCCAGATCGGCCTTGCCTACCGTTCGGAACACGCGGCTAGCCTGAGTCGGGGGCAGACGCGTGTCATGAGCGCCATTGAACAGTGCCGAACCGTCGCATTGGGCGGTCACGTAGAGCAGTGTGATGCCTGTGGCCACCACCGTATCTCCTATAACAGTTGCCGCAATAGACATTGCCCAAAGTGCCAGTCGTTCGCGCGTGACCAGTGGCTCCAAGACCGTCAAGCTGAACTTCTGCCGGTCGAATACTTCCACGTGGTGTTCACCATCCCACAGGAAATCGCAGCCATCGCGTTCCAGAACAAAGCGGTGGTCTACAACATCTTGTTCCAGGCCACCGCCCAAACACTGAACACCATTGCCGCTGACCCCAATCATCTTGGTGCTCAGATCGGCTTCATCGCAATCCTGCATACGTGGGGGCAGAACCTGCTGCATCACCCGCATCTGCACTGCGTCGTGCCCGGCGGAGGATTGTCGCCGGACTCCCAGCAATGGATATCGTGCAAGCCAGGCTTCTTCTTGCCAGTGCGTGTGCTGTCCAGACTGTTTCGGCGCTTGTTTCTTGAACTGCTGAGACTGGCCTTTGATGGCGATGAACTTCAATTCTTCAACGCCCTGGAGGGGTTAAACAGTCGCGTCGCCTTTGAAAGATACCTGGGACCGGCCGCGAACACCGAGTGGGTGGTGTACGCCAAACCACCATTTGGTGGACCCAAACAGGTCCTGGAGTACCTGGGCAGGTATACCCATCGGGTGGCAATCTCCAACAACCGGCTGCTTGACTTCAGCGATGGAGATGTGACGTTCGCCTGGAAGGACTACCGCCATGAATCACGCTCGAAGACCATGCAGCTCGATGGCGGCGAGTTCATACGCCGATTCCTCCTGCACGTCTTGCCTTCAGGCTTCCAGCGCATCCGCCACTACGGACTTCTCGCCAACCGGTATCGTGAAGCCAACCTTGAACGCTGCCGGGAATTGCTGGCGATGCCCGCCCCAGTGGCCACACCCCCGCCGGCACCGCTGGATTATCGTGATCGCTACGAGCGCTTGACCGGCGTTTCTCTGCGCGAGTGCCCACATTGCCATCACGGCCAGATGTTTCAGCTCGAGGCGTTTGCGCCGGGTAAGCAACCTCGAGGGCCACCGCCACTGGACACCTCATGAAGTCATGGAAAGCAAACTTACCTACTTCCCGACGCTGGACGCCGCACGGGTGGATGTGCTTGGCCGACGCAAATGTTCTTATCAAAATCAACACCCAAAAGTGGCAGGTGAGTGGAATACCAATACCGATTGAAGCAAAAGTTCAACCCGCACGGTCAATGGCGCAGGGTGCCGAACTACTAACGACCGTGACCTGCAAGCCATTGCCATGGCTGTAATAGGCACCATCGCAATTCAATACCCATAGCGCGCCTGCACCTGGGTGGCGGCTCAGTTCAACGGGATCTTTAGACTACCGATCGCGGAACGCGACTAATGGCGTTGCTCGGCCAAATTCGCCGCGCCCGCCAGTCTAAAGACACTCTGCATTATGAATAGCTATCCATAAGTGCCCATTGCCGTCATCGGCTACTGGGTGGAGCGGACCTTCGCGGTGTGGTCAGACAAGCTGAAGAGGCCATCCAATCCGCTGCTTCGTCTTCCTTGACACACGGCTGGCGCGAACGCGGTTACCCTACCTAGCGATTGTTTGGCTGAATAATTTTGTGTGTCGCCATCCGTCGATAGACAGTTGAGCGATTCAGATTCAGACTGCGTGCGGCATCACTGATGTTCCAGTTGTGCTCCTTGAGGGCTTGCAAGAGGGCGACCTCCTCTGCCACGGGTCGCGTGTCGTTGGCAACGGAAGGGGTCGGCGACCAGCCGGTTGAAAAAAGTTTCTGAGGAGGAAAAACAGGTACAACAGACGCACTGATTTCTTCTGGAAGGTGTTCCACTTCAATTAGACCGTCGTCACATAAAGCCAGTGCTGAACGCAGTGCACTCTTGAGTTGTCTGATGTTCCCAGGCCAGGAATAACCGAGTAACAGGGTTCTGGCATCTGCAGACAAATCTGCAGAAGATGCCGACGCTGCAGCCTCCTGGGTCAGGATGATGTCGATCAATGCCGTTAAATCGGTTCTCTCGCGCAACGCAGGCAATGTCAAGGTCAGGCCGTTTAAGCGGTAGCAGAGATCAAGGCGAAACTGACCCGTCTCCACCAATTTAAGCAGGTCGCGGTGGGTTGCACAGATCAGCTGAAAGTCAACACCTATGGCGCGCTCAGCGCCGAGTGGAACGACTTCCCGCTCAGCCAATACACGAAGCAGTCTGCTTTGAAGTGCCAATGGCATATCGCCGATTTCATCAAGAAACAGGGTGCCGTGATGTGCCTGGACAATCTTGCCCTTTGCCCCCTTGGCGCGGGCGCCGGTGAATGCGCCTTCACTGTAGCCAAACAGTTCACTCTCTATCAAGGTCTCAGGAATTGCCGAGCAGTTGAGCGCGACAAACGGTGCGCCGGCACGTTGGCTTGCTTCGTGCATGGCTTTGGCGAACTCTTCCTTGCCGGTTCCCGACTCACCCTGAAGCAAGACCGTCACCCCCTTGTCCACCACGCGCAACGCCTTTTGAACATTGATGTGCATCTTTGCATCAAAGCCTGCCAGCGCCGTCAACCGGGACTCCGGGGAGCGTTGGACCACGCCTCTAGTCCTGACACTATGGGCCACCGATGGGCGCCTGGGCGCGCGTGCCAACGCAAAGCACTGGCTGCCCGACTTCATCAAGCGCAGTTGGACCGGATCATTTCTGTCAACGGTTGTGATGAGAGACTCATAGTTGACGCCAAATAACTCCTGTACATGTAAGCCAAGGAGCGAATCCCTGCTCTGCCCGTAGTCATACTGAAATTGCTGATTGACACCAATGACATGGCCACCCGCATCAAACGCCAGTAAACCGTCCGTCGTAATTTCAAGGAAGTCACGACGAGCGCTGGTTCGAAGCACCAACTGATTCTGGTATTGCCGCAGAAAGTAGGCGTCGCCGATCATTCGGGAGGTCGTATCCACCATTTTTAGTACCAGGTGTTGACTACGCCGGTCATCGGGTGACTCCAGTGCCGAAGCATCGAGTACGGCGATCAGGCTGCCGTCCCCTGCGAAGATCGGACTGGCGCTACAAGTCAGGGAGCGATTGGTAGTGCGAAAGTGCTCCAAGTGGTGAACCGTCATGGGCAGCTGATCGATCAAGGCAAGGCCCACAGCACAAGTCCCCTCCTGATCTTCTGTCCAACAACCGCCCTGGGTCAGGCCCGCGCGACGCGCCTCGCGTTCAATGCTTGGATTGGTGATGAATTCAACCGCTACGCCTTGCGCGTCGGTGAGGAGGACGACATAGCCAACGTCTCGAATCTGCTGATAAAGAGCTTGCATGCCGCTGCGGGCCACTGACAGCAGGGACTCCAACGGGTCCCTGTGCTCACGCACAGCACCGGCGGTCAACACACGCGCCTGACCGCATTCCGGATCGAGTCGGTGAATTTCAAGTGAACGCTGTCGCGAGCGGGCAAGAATGCCCTCGACGCTGGCGACCGATGCGTTGAGATGAAAATTCTGCGCCGTTGTCATCTGCCGGTTATAAGCGGGCATCATGCTTTGTCTCTTTGTGTTCGCGTCTTCTATCAACGCTTGATGTTTCAGCTATTCTGCGTCAAGTCCCGGTTATCGGCAAGGCTGCCAAGCAAACTGCCAATAAAGGATGTAACTTCGTGCTTCTTGCTTTGTCGCCACCTGTTCAACTTTTACAAAACCTTATGAATATTGCCCCGGCCAGCACCGATTCATCAAAGTCGCCTCTCTCCGTTGGCGTCATCGTCAACCCGGCATCGGGGCGGGACATGCGCCGCCTGCTGGGGTGGGTCTCGGTATTCCCGTCCTCGGAAAAAGTGAACGTGGTCTTGCGTCTGTTGTCCGCCATGGGAAGTTTGGGTGTTGATGAGGCCTGGATGATTCCCGACTCCGCAGGCATAGGCCTGCGGGTCAGGGATTCAGCCGATATCGCACGCGCAAGCCGCGGCATCCCCATGCCCCAAGTCAGACTGCTGGAGATGGCGCCCGAAGATGGTAAGGCGGACAGTGCGACTGCGGCAAGCTTGATGCGTCAACATGGGGTACAGATGATCGCCGTTTTGGGTGGCGACGGCACCCACCGGGCCGTCGCCACTGCTTGCGCCGACGTGCCACTTGCCACGCTATCGACCGGAACCAACAACGCATTTCCTGAGTCATGGGATGCCACGTTGGTTGGCATTGCTGGCGCATTGGTTCTGCGGGGTCAGGTTTCGCCAGAACTTGGCTTGCGACGCAACAAGCGTTTGCGAGTTAGCGGGCCCGGCGTTGATGAACTGGCCTTGGTTGATGTTTGTTTTTCGCGCCAACTAAGTACGGGCGCGCGGGCGGTCTGGCGCGCAGAAGATCTGGTTGAACTGTTTGTGACGTTTGCTGAGCCCACTGCCATGGGTTTGTCATCGATTGCGGCCTTGAGTTCCCCGGTTTCGCGAGAAGATCCTTTTGGCAGCCATGTGTCTTTTGGAGAAGGGCGTCTGCTCAATGCGATCGTGATGCCCGGCAGCTTGGCCTGCGTCAGCATTGCCAACGTCCTCAAAATGCCCATTGCGGTTCCCGTGTCTTTGCAGCCAGGACAGGGGACGCTTGCCTTTGATGGCGAACGTGAGTTTGAGGTCGACCAGGATAGTCAGTTGCAGATCGAACTCGATTGGGGCGGCCCGCTCACTCTGGCGGTAGGACCGGTCCTTGCTGAGGCCGCCCGCAAGGGCTTGCTCTTTATGCCGCCAGGAGCAATGCAGATTTGACCGTCAGGGCGGCTTGAATCTCCAGGTTCAATAGTGAAGTCAATCGAGCCGCGATTTGGTCTGCTGGCATGGCTGGACAAAACTCTGCGCAATTCGTGGTGAGTTCAGACAGGCAATGAGCGTGCATTGCTGGCTTGCCAAGGCAGTCGGCCAAGAGTTTCCATTGTGGTGCCTGAATAAGAATGCCGGCAACCAATAAGATACCTTGACGTCGTCGAACCTGGGCCAAGCCACCGATCTTTCGTTTGCCAACCAGAACCTCCCATGGCGAGAGGCTACCAAAACAGGCCCAGTCCACCACGGGTGACGAGCTTTCGGCACGATGGGCAAGCAGCGCAGCAGGCGAAATCGCCCAGGCATCGACACCGATTTGACTCAATACACGGGCGATTCCCTCACCCAACCAGCGGTAGGTGTTGACGGCCCCGCCACTGGCAACCGGGTGCTCGTTTGGAAGGGCAACGGAAAGTCCCAGCATCCAGGGACCGACCAGGACCGCTCCACCGCCCGATGCGCGCGACAAAATTTCGAGGCTATCCTGCGCTTCAATCCCGCTCTGCAGACTCCGTTGCGACCTTCCGAGCACGATGGCCGGATGCTGATAAGGCCATGCCCGCCAGGCCGGTTGGGTCACCTGCCTGGCGAGGGCCTCATCGTTCCATCGCTGCTCCAAAGCTGCCGGAACGGGTTCAGGCGCGGGCATCCCCCGCATGCTCAGCCGGATGCCTTCAGTCGGGCCAGAGCCTGACCGCGTTTGAAGGTGTCCTCCTTGGCAACCAGAATCCGCTCGATGATTCCATCAACGGGCGCAGTGATATCGAAACTGGTCTTAACCAATACCACTACCGCAAGCGTTTGCCCCTGCTTGACCGCATCACCTTCGCGAACCTGCCAAGTGTCAAGCAAAGCTTCGACACCGGCATCGACATCCTTCCAGGCGTCATCAACCAACGCGACGTTGATCATGCACTGGCCCCTGCCGGTTTGCGTGCCTGCATGACGCGTTGTACCGCCTTCACGATCGCGTCCACCTGTGGAATCACGAACTGCTCCAGCGGTCGGCTGTAAGGAATCGGAACGTCCGGCACCGCGAGCCGCTTGATCGGCGCCTTCAAGGCAACGCTGTCTAGGTTTTCCGCAATCAGGGCGGCTATTTCGCCGGACAGACCAAAGCTCAAGTAGTCTTCGTCCGCCACCAACAAACGTCCGGTCTTTTTGACCGACTCCAGCACGGCAGCCCGGTCCAGTGGCACCACGGTGCGCAAATCGATGACTTCGGCGCTGATACCCAATCCGGCCAGTTGATCGGCAGCAATGACCGCCTTTTGCACCATCTGGCTCAGCGTCACGATGGTGATGTCAGTCCCTGCGCGAACCACGTTGGCCTTCCCAAACGGGATGGTGTAAGCCTCTTCAGGAACCTCGTTGGTGCTGCCTTCAAAGTAAGCCATCCATGGCAGGCCCATGATGCCCTTGTGGAACATGAACATGACCGGGTTGTTATCCCGGATGGCTTGCGTCATCAGCCCTTTGGCGTCATAGGCGTTTGACGGTACCACCACCTTCAAGCCCGGCATGTGGGCGAAAGTTCCATAGAGACACTGGGAGTGCTGGGCCGCGTCGTTGTAGCCGCCGCCGATGGCCGTCATCAGAACGACGGGCAACTGGATGTTGCCACCAGCCATGTAGGTGTTCTTGGCCATGTGGTTGTAGATCATGTCCATGCAGACACCAAAGAAGTCGACAAACATCAACTCCACGATCGGGCGCATGCCTTCGGCCGCCGCACCGATCGCGGTGCCAATAAAGGCGGTCTCAGATATCGGCGTGTCGATGATCCGGTCTTTTCCGTGCTTTGCGAGCAGGCCGCCGGTGGCACCAAAAATGCCACCGTACTTGCCCACGTCCTCACCCAGCACAAAGACTTCTGGGTCGCGGTCGAGTTCCTGACTGATGGCCTCCGAGATAGCAGCGGCCATCGTGAGCTTGCGAGTAGTTGTCATGTTGTTCTCCTGGGGTCAGTTAAAGACGTGCAGCAATGCGTCTTCGGGCTTCGGATAGGGACTGGTTCGACCGTATTCATAGGCCTCTGCAATCCGGGCGCTCACACGTGAGCGCAGCGCAGCATCTTTGGCATCATCGAGAAGGCCGTGTTTGCGCAGATGGGCGCCAAGCAAGGGAATAGGATCGTGCTTGCGCAACTCTTCAACTTCGTTTTTCGGACGGTAGGTCTCACCATCACCCTGGAAGTGACCCATGTACCGATCGGTTCTGACTTCAAGCAGGGTCGGCCCTTCCCCGCGCCGGGCGCGTGCGATCGCAGCGCCTGCTGCCTCGTAAACCTCCATGGCATCGTTGGTCTCCACCCTGACCCCAGGCATGCCGTAGGCTGAGGCACGATCAGCATTCCAGGCGACAGAAGTCGAGTCCGCCTTCTCAACCGAGATTGCGTATTTGTTGTCTTCACAGACAAAGATGACGGGCAAGCGCCAGATTGAAGCCAGGTTGAGTGATTCATGAAACGAGCCTTGGTTGCTCGCACCATCGCCGAAAAATGCCACGGCCACCCAATCTTTGCCGTGCTTCTTGGCGGCAAAGGCGGCACCGCATGCTGGCGGCAGACTGGCGCCGATGATGCCGCTGCAACTGAATTTGTGGCTTGGATCGAATAAATGCATGTGGCCGCCCTTGCCGCGCCCGAGCCCAGTGTCCTTGCCAAACATCTCAGCTGTCATGGGTTTGAGGGGAACTCCCTTTGCGATCGCGAAGTGGTGCGGCCTGTGGGTTCCGACCACCGTATCTTCTTGACGCAGGTGGGCACAAACCCCCACCGCCACCGGCTCCTGGCCGGCCGACAAGTGCATTTCACCCGGAACCGGCCCGCTTCCAATGTCAAATGCCAGACCCCGTTGAATGGCCGGCGGCAGCTTGCCCTCGAGGTAAACCGCAGCCATCGTCTCCTCGTACTCCCGGATCTCGATCATCTTCTCGTACATCCAGAGCTTGTGTTCGTCGCTCGCATTCATGCTTTCTTCTCCAGTTGATTGTCGGATTGCAACGCTGTCCCTGCCGAGCAAAATATCAAATCAGGCCCGCGAGAACAGGATCACTGGCTGCATCTTCTGTGCCAGGGTTAAACCATTGTTTGTGGGACACGCACCAGTGATCGCGTCCGCCGACTGAGATGCAAGAGCGGCGCAAGGGCAAATATCTTCATGACTTGCCTTCATCAGGGTCCGGCAATTCGCAGTTGGTTTGTCGCATGCGGTGCAACACATGTTGCAGTTGTTGCAGTTGTTGCAGCAAATATGTTGCACAGAGTTCCTGACAAAGCTACTGTCGATCTGTGTTTGTCATTCGCCATTCAAGTCGGCGGGTGGGGGAATGAACATCAACTTCGCTTCAAGACTCGTTGGCACGGCTAGTGCTTGCCAAGCTTCCATGCTCTGGGTTCAGTGATCCCAGAATAGATCGAGGCGCTATTGACTTCTATTAAACCTACAGGAGCACTGACACATGGATCTCGGACTTAAGGGGAAAAACGCGGTTGTCACGGGTGGCAGCAAGGGCATTGGCCGTGCCGTCGCACGGTGCTTTGCCGCAGAGGGTGCAAATGTAGCGATCTGCGCACGCAACGGTGAGGAAGTGACAACTGCCGTAACTGACTTGAAAGCATTGGGTATCAATGCCTGTGGCGCTGCGCTCGATGTCGCCGATGGCGCCGCCTTGAAGTCCTGGATTGAGGCAAGCGCGGCAGAACTCGGTGGCATCGATGCGTTGGTGTGCAACGTCAGCGCATTGGCTGTTGGGAACTCGGCTGAAACATGGGAGAAGTCGTTTCGCACGGACATGATGCACACCGTAAACGCGGTCGAGGCGGCAATGCCGTTCCTTGAAAAGTCAGCTTCTGCATCAATCGTGCTGATCTCCAGCGTCTCGGGCTTTGAAGTGGATTTTGCTGCAGGCTCCTACGGCGCGATCAAAGCTGCGCTGATTCATTATGCGAAGGGCTTGAGCCGCCAGTTGGTGGCCAAAGGCATTCGAGTCAACTGCGTCTCGCCCGGGAACACCTATTTCGACGGCGGAATCTGGCAAAACATTGAGAAGAATGTGCCGGACCTGTTCGCAACCACCCTTCAAGTCAATCCAACGGGCAAGTTTGGTACGCCCGAGGAGGTCGCCAATGGCGTGGTCTTCCTGTGCAGCCCGGTCGCCAGTCGCATATCGGGCACAAATTTGGTAATTGACGGCGCATTGACGGTTGCCGTCTAGGAGTTTTGATCATGAGCGCCCACAGCCACGCCGGAGTTCACAGCCACCAACACACCATCCACCGTGAGCACATCCACCACGGTTGGGATAATTCCTTTGCGCCCTGTCTCAATATTGCGCCGGGGGAGTCGATTCAGTTTGAAACGTTAGACGCATCGTCTGGACAACTGAACCGCACGTCCAACGCAAACGATCTGGCCAAGCTCGATCTTGCGCGAGTCAACCCGGTCACCGGACCGGTCTATATCGATGGCGCGCAGCCTGGCGACACACTGAAGGTCACCATCCTCTCGTTCAAGCCTTCCGGTTGGGGCTGGACCGGCAACATTCCTGGCTTTGGTTTGCTGACCGACCAGTTTCCAGACGCGCATTTGCACCATTGGAACTATGACCCGCTTAGCGCGGTTTCGGTCATGTATGGACCGGGCGGACGTGTCCCTTTGCGGCCAATGTGCGGCACGATTGGTGTTGCGCCTGCGGAACCGGGGCTGCACAGCATCATCCCGCCGCGCAACGTGGGCGGGAATATGGACATTCGCGATATCGGTGAAGGTGTGGAGCTTTATTTGCCAGTCGAGGTCAATGGTGCGATCTTCTCGGTCGGCGACACCCATGCTGTTCAAGGTGATGGTGAAGTCTGCGGCACCGCCATCGAGAGCCCGATTGACGTGGCCTTGAAGTTCGAACTGATCAAAGGCGCTTACCTTCGCTCACCGCGTTTCACCACACCGGGGCCAGTGACCAATCACTTTGATACCAGGGGATACGAGGTCACCACCGGCATAGGCCCGGATTTGATGACTGGCGCTCGCGCAGCCGTCTCCGAGATGATTGATCTGTTGTGCAGGCGTTTCGGCTATTCACCGATTGACGCCTATATGCTGTGCAGCGTCTGCGCTGATTTGCGCATCAGTTCCATCGTCGATATGCCGAACTGGGTGGTGTCACTTTATTTCCCCCGTGTTGTGACGGAATAGGCATTGCGCTCATCAATGCTTTTTGGGTTTGTATTGTTCCGATTCGGATCGTTTGGTTAGTGTCTTTTGCAAAGGAAGAATCTTCATGAATGCTCAAGTTGCTCAAAGGATTGGACAGGGCACCAAGAAGGTCATGGTCATCCATGGCTGGTTTGGTCCGTCCGTATACGACGGCTTTTTTCAGGACTTTGACCTGAATGCCTATGAGTTTGCAATTGTTCATAACCCTGGTTACGGTGTCGCCAAGGGCAGTGCGCCCAGCGCCGACATGACCGCGCTGGCCAACTCGCTTTTTGAACTTGCTGATCAATTGGGCTGGGAGAAATTTCAGGTCATCGGTCATAGCTATGGTGGTGCAGCGGGTCTTCGAATGGCCTCTCTCCATCCAGAAAGGATTACGTCATTGGCTGGTATTGCACCGGTGATGCCTTCAGGATTTGACGCAACGGCTGCCACAAATTGTGGCGCCAATGAAAGCACCGGTCCCGCCTTCATGGCCGCCTTTGCAAAGGGTAAAGATGCAAGCGACGGCCCCAGGATGATTGCCGCGGCCCTTGATCCTGTCCTGGCGCGTGATGCGCATGCCATGGATGCCTTGATGGCCAATTTGTACAGTTGCATCAATGAGGAAACATACAAGCAATATTTCTTGGTCTGGACAGGCTGCTCTTTTGTCAATGAAGTGAAAGGATTGGGCACACGGACCCTGTTCCTGCTTGGCCAGAGCGACCCGTTTGCCGCTTTGAATTACGTCACGCCGACGGTTCAAAGCATGCAACCCGGCAAAGTCGAGGTAAAGCAAATACCAGGCGGTCACTTTTTGACGGTAAGTGGCAAACAGAAGGCGGCCGAAGCACTCAAGGCCTTCTTGAATTGAGCGAGATGATGTGCCATAAACAGGGATACCGCGACCGTTGCGCAGATGGCGCTAGCCGCACTGTTTGTTAGAAAAGGTGCCGGCATCATCCACACTGCGTTCTACATGATCGAAAAGCCTGTTGTTGAGTCTGCCCGCGCGTTGTTGATCGACCCTCAGGACCGCGTTCTACTGATACAGCTGGCGTTGGGGCGCATGGCGATAGACGCGATAGCGTTGCATCAGACGGTCTGGTTGACGCCGGGTGGATCCCTGCATCCGGGCGAGTCGTTTGAGGACGCGCTGCTGCGCGAGATTTTCGAGGAGACAGGCCTGCACCTCGACCATCCGGGCCACTGGGTCTGGACGTCGCCCAAGCGCATCGTGCGCGATGGACAACCGGTAGACACGCTGGCGCGCGTCTACATCCAGCGCGTTCCCGCCTTTGAGCCCGTGCCGACGGCACTCACGCCGGAGGAACGCGTTACTTTTCGTGAGTTGCGCTGGTGGAGTACCGACGAGATCGCCGCCTCCAGCGAGTTCTTCATTCCGCGCCAACTCGCGGTGCTGCTGAGACCGCTGCTTACGGGTGCATGGCCGGCCGAGCCGGTGCGGATCGTGCCGTAGTGCCGAGTTTGGCCTCGCACTGAGCACCGTGTGTTACAAGGTTCGTCTTCCTTGACTCAGTCTACAGTGCGGCGAAAGCCACATTCAGAGTATCTGCTTCTTCCCAAGTCGAGAGGCCTCTCAGCTCTCAATCAATTGCTCATTCGCGTAAAAGCAAAATCGATTGAACCGCACCGTAAGCGCCGAAGCTGCTGGGGGAACGGTCGTCTCTCTGGCCAGTTTCATGCGCGCGCGAACATCCCCGATCAAGACGTCAAGGATCCGAACGCTACCGTGATCTTCGATGGACTCAATAATTGCAGCAAAGCCGTTACTGTCTGACGCATCGGTAAAAGAAATGTGCTCCGGCCTCACTCCCAGCGTGATGTCGCCCTCAGGCAGAGCAATGGGCAAGCCCGAGATGATTTTACCGGCCAGGCTCAGCGAGTCCCCGCTGCGTTTGAGGGACAGGAAATTCATCCCGGGCGATCCGATAAAGTTGCCAACATAGGTGTTGGCCGGTCGCTCAAAGAGCGCTTCAGGGGTTCCGCGCTGAACCACCAGACCATCCTTCATGACCAGAATTTCGTCAGCAAAGCTCATCGCCTCGTTCTGGTCGTGCGTCACATAAATTACCGTCACCCGAGCATAGGTGTGCGCCTGCTTAATCCGCCGACGCAACTCGAATTTCATCTGGGGATCGATCACGGTCAGTGGCTCATCCATCAGGATGGCGGCCACGTCGTCTCGCACAAGACCACGCCCCAGCGAGATTAACTGCTTTTCATCTACCGTCAGATCGCGTGCCGGACGGCCCAACCTGGAGGTAAGCCCAAGCATGTCAGCTATCTCGTTGACGCGGGGGGTGATGCGCGATCTTTCCCAACTGCGGCATTGCAGGGGAAAGGCCAGATTTTCAAACACTGTTTTGGACTGGTAGACCACCGGAAACTGAAATACCTGTGCAATATTTCTCTTAACTGTCGGCACCACGGTCATGTCCTGCTCATCAAAGAAGACGCGACCTTCTGACGGTTGCAACAGGCCCGATATGATGTTGAGCATGGTGGTCTTGCCACACCCCGAAGGCCCCAACAGGGCATAGGTCTTGCCGTGCTCAAAAACCAGATCGGTTGGTTTGAGGGCATAGACACCATCGGCATAGGAATGCCCGAGTTCGCGCAGGTGAATACGGCTCATGATCTGGCTCCCGTGGCCGGAGCTGCAACCAATCGTTGTTCACCGCCAGCCTCAAACGCAAACAACCTGATGGCTGGAATCTCTATGGCGACGTTCGAGGCGATGTCGTACACATGCACGCCCTGTACCTGCAAGGTCAGTGGCTGTCGGCGCCGATTCAATATTGACCACCTGTGCCGATTGAATTTTGACCAGGGGCTTTAGCTGAGTTTTTTGAAGCTTAGCTGTTGATAACTATAAGCGCATTGCTGGTTTTCATGTCTCCTTGCTGTTTCATGTTTTGGTAATTCCTTGCCAGTGCAAAGACGCGAAGGGCGTAGTGTGAAACGAACTAAAGTTGATACGTTTGTGACGTAAAGTTGTATCTTCTGCGGTCTGCTGCTGGAGTTAAAGAAGAAAATCTTTTCAAATCAAAGACTTACCTATTAATTGACGTAAAGTTGTAATCTTAGTCTGCGGCAGCTCTGCGTCGAATGGCGAGTGACATGGGGTGGACGGCCTCGCCGTACAGGAGGTAGTGGCCTCTGGTACTCATGAATTCAGTGACTTCTGCCCACATACAAAGGGAACTCGCCAGGTCCTCGGCCAGCCACCGCGCGACCTGTTCGTGCCACGTCTTGATTGAGGTGTGACGTTTGCGAACCGGTAGATTGGTCAACCAGCTGGTCAAACCGAGCGCCGGCGCTGTGAAGCCGGTGGGCGGTGCCAATGCCTGCGAGGGCCCGAGCCAACTCACAGCCCAGCCCACCGCTGCTGCTGTACCGTAGTCCATAGAGATGGCCGGCGCGAGAAGTCCATCAAGCAGGAGGCGGTGCTGCCGTTCGCGTGTGAATTCGCGTCCATGGATTTCGAAGAGCTGATCGTGAGATGCAAGTACCATGTGTTCGTAGCGGATGAAGTCGCTGGCGAAATGCGGCCAGTGGCCACGGTCGAACCTGATGCACGGAGATGCGGAAATGGTGCTGTTTGTAGAGCGTGTAGGCGGCGTTTGACCTCTGACGTTCACGCACCGTGCTGTTCCCGATGCAGGCATGGGTGGCGGCGAATCGAAAAGGCGGTTCATCATTGTCAAAATATGCGGGCGTACCGCTGCTGTTGCGTACGCAGGCTGGCTGTTAGCGATGAACTGACCGGTGCTGTGGTCACGGTCAAGATGGTGCGCAACGGCGACAATTTTCCGCACGTACTCGGACCAACGTTGCATCAGTTGGGCGGCCAAAGAGTCGAGTGGGACACACTGTCCCCTTGCACACGTGAGGGATGGCACCCAGTCGCGTTCGCATACGCTGCAACACAACGGACTCAAGGCAAGACCGGCGCCGAGTTCGTATGGGATGGGCGATGAGCAGTGGATGCACCCGTACCTGATGGGCACGCAGTGCAATGGACACCGTTCGATGTGTGTCCACTGAAACCACGCCGCGTGAAAGCCCATGGTTAGACACAGCTCACAATACCGTAGCTCGGTGGAGCAGAGCGTGAGCGAGTGACGGGGCATGATGGAGCAGAAGCTGTCGCGCACGTCGTCGATGGAGATATCAAGGACCGCGGCCAGCGCATTTTGATCCCAGCGACCTGTGTGACGTAGGTCGCTGGCATTGGCAGTACTGGCATCGCCGGTATCGCGATTCGAAAGCAGATCGGAGAGTTCCGTAACGCCCATCCGGTTGCATAGTGAAAACTTGGCCAACCGCATCCACATGGACTCGCCCGTGCTGCTCCAAAGTGGCCGGGAGGTGTATCTCCAGTCTGATCGCGCCAGTGGCGTGGTGACCTCGAACTCGATGATTGGCGCGGACTGGGCCTCTGCAGAGGCCTCGCTCACGGGTCAGCGGACCGTGATGGCGCTGACCATTATTCGGCCGGCGCGGCGAGCCATGACGTAGCGGCTTCGCTCGACCATGGCGTTCCAAAACGCTGCATCCCAACTCAGGGTCTGCGAATCTTGCTCGGCGCTGGTGAGTAGTGCAGCCTCGATCGCCGCGGTGAAATATTTCATCGGAATTTCAGGTGGCCCGTCGAGTTGTGCCTTGTAATGGGCGTCCTCGAATGCTCGCCAAAGTCTTGGTGCGGACTCGGCCATGAGCAGCCCGGCAGCATGGGCTCGCGGCACAAAGAAGCGCACGTAGCTCCAGCCGGACGCCGCCGGGTATTCGCCTTTGTCATAGGCTCCCATTACTGCGGCGCACTCGGCTTCGCTGGCGATGCCCCGAAAGGCGAGTTCTTCGATCATGAAGCGCGCGACGATCTGCTCCTTGTCCTGGGCCTGAAACGCCGACTTTTGAGCGAGGAGCTGGTGCTGACCGATCAGAAACGTGAACAGGCGAACGCCGTTGTTCTCAAGGTCGTCGTGCAGATCCCGCAGCCACTCGTACTCGATCTCGCGCAGGTTCTGGGCCTCGTCGATAAAAAGCACGACCCGGTCATCACCGAGCGTGTCGGCGATCTGGCGAAGCCTGTGAACCAAGCGACCGCGCAGTGCGGTCTTTTTCGCGGACGGATCAGCGGGATGCTTGATAGCGTGTAGCAGCGCGGCGAAGAAAGAATTCTCCGATGGCACCTGCGGCTTGATCCAGCGCATCTTGTAGACAGACAGCTTGGGGTGTTTGGCCTTGAGATCGGTGATGACGAAGTCGATCGCGCAGCTCTTGCCGATGCGCGGCCGACCGTGAATAAGCGCACCACCGACAAACATGAACAGACATTCATCAATAAGCGCGATCATGGCCTTGATTGACGGCGTTGGCACCCGGTAGGTTCGACGCTTCAATGGGTGCTCGTCAATCGAGCGTGGTCGCAAAATGTCGATGGTTGTCATGGAGGCGAGGTTTTTTAGTTGTTTTGCATCTTGAGGGTAAGCGTACGCCGATCCACATATGGCGCAAACACCGGCAATGGTTTAGGCGACGGCAGGAACAGGTACGGGGGTAGGAGTTTTGACTGGTGCTTGCCAGTTATGCGGCATCAGTGTGGCCAGGTCTTTGTTCAGTAACGTGGGCAGGCGCTCAAACACGTCCTTGAGGTAGGCCCACGGATCATGCCCGTTTAACTTTGCTGATTCGATCAAGCTCAGAATCGATGCTGCGCGTTCGCCGGCTTGCTGTGAGCCCACGAATAACCAATTTTTTCTGCCTAGGGCTAGCGGCCTTACGGCATTTTCCGCGGCATTGTTATCAATCGGAATGTTGCCGTCCGAGAGGTAATGCGTGAGCGCACTCCAGTTACAAAGACTGTAATCAATTGCCTTGGCCGTGACGTCGGACTTGGCCAGTAACTGGCGCTTTTCCTTCAACCAGTCATGCAGTTTCTGGGCGACTGGAATGGATCGCCTCTGTCGAAGCTCCAGTCTGGTCTGGACATCCAAGTCATGGGCTTCTCGCTCGACTTTATACAGTTCGGCAATTAGCTTGAGTGCATGCTCGGCAATCGGGCTGGCGTTGAACTTGTGCGCTTCAAACAGGTGCCGCCGGGCGTGTGCCATGCACAGTGCGGCGGTAATGCCGTCCTTGTTTTGCAAAGAATGGTAGCCAATGTACGCATCGGTAACGATGGTGCCTTCGAATCCTTTGAGGACCCGATTGGGGTGCTCTGCACCGCGGCCGCCACAAAAATCGTAATACACCGCACGCTGGGGCACGAAGTTGGTGGTGCGGTAAACCCACACATAGGCCTTCTTGGTCTTGCCCCGTCCGGGAACAAGAAGTGCCACCGGCGTTTCATCTGCATGCACCACCGGATGCTCCAGAATGTAGTCCCGCAATGCCAGGGCCAGTGGCAACAACCGTACTCCGGCTATTCCCAACCACTGCGCCATACTGGAGCGCGCAATGTGCACGCCTGAGCGGGCATAGATCTCTGACTGACGATACAGAGGTAAGTGATCATCGAGTTTGGCCACTGCTACCTGTGCCAGCAGGCCTGGTGCCGGGATGCCCTTGTCAATCATCTGCGCGGGCATGGCTGCCGCCTGAATGGTCTGACAGCAGGTGCAGGTGTATTTGCCCCGGATATGGCGCAGTACGAAGAACTGTGCCGGTACGCAGTCGAGCTGTTCGCTGATCTCTTCGCCCATGCGTTTGAGGGCTTGGCCACAGCTGCAGTGGGTCTCTTCGAGTTCGTAGCGGTATTCAATGCGCGGCAGGTTCTGGGGCAGAGACTGGCGTACCGCTTGGCCTTTGGTGCGGGGCGTACCAGTTGTGGGCTTTGTGGCGTCTTTGGCCGCCGCATCTTCGAGTGCTGTGTCGATCAGGATTTGGTCAAACAACACCGCTTGTGTGCTGGTGTCCAGGCTCTCGCTGGACGAGCCGAAGCGCCACTTTTTGAGCCGGGCAACCTCGAAGTTCAGAGCAGTAATACGGGCCTGACTGAACTTAAGTTCACGCTGGGCACGCTCCAGCAATTCGCGTAAAACTTCCACCGACTGCACATCACTGAATGACTCAAGTGGTGCGGTGTTGGCGTCTTCAAGCATGGTCCAAATTTACCTCGCGCATGCGCGCGCGCGAAGAGGGACTTTCCCCAGTAGACAAAGGTAAAAAATTGCCCATCAAATCAGTGCTGCTAAATGGCCGTTATGGATGCGGGATGAACTGCACTCAGACGCTGCCAAGGCATGCCTGCCACCAACCAATCGAACTGCTCGCGCGTGAGCGTCATCGAGCCCGTTTCAGCGTGCGGCCAGACAAAGCTGCCGCTCTGCAAACGCCTCGTACACAGCCACATTCCGGAACCGTCGTAGACCAGTACCTTCAGACGGTCAGCACGCCGGTTGGCAAAAACGTACGCGTGGTGGGCTTGGGCGCCCAGTGCAAATCCACGTACCACCTGGGACAGCAGGGAGTCGATGCCAACACGCAAATCACTCACGCCCAGGGCCAGCCAAACATGATCCACCCGGATCATCTGGTCAACTCCCGCACCAACGACGCGAGCTCAACTGTGTGCGACAGGGGCCACTGCATATCCAGCCGGGTACTTCCGGCAAAGAGTTCAACGCGCACTGAATTTACAGCGCCTTGGCCCGGGATTCGAGCTGCCACAAATCCCTTGGGCTTCACCGATGGTGACGCCACAACGGCTACCCCATCAATCATTGCCTGCCACTTTGCAGCATGATTGCACCAGGATGACAACCCATGTGAAGTCATTCCATGGGCAGCAGCCCACACCCCACACTTCTGGCCTGAAGCCCGGTACTCAGCCACTACCTCCAGGCAGCGCAATATCTGCTGACGATCCATTCGCATCTCGTATTCCTCGTTGATTTCGGAAACACGAGGGTGGCACGTTCCTCTTGCGATTTACAGATGAGATGCCGGAACGCTTACTCTTGAGGTCGCCTAGATCAATGAAGGCAGGGGCGGCCGGGCGTGCGATGGGTACGATGGGCGCGGTGTCTGTGGAAGGTGAGGAAGGCGGGGGGGCGTTCTCGGTACTCATGCTCGCCGCTTCGAGCTGGAGCACGACCGTGCCTCGCTTGCGTGAGCCTCGGGCGGCACGACGTTGTGCTTGTGCGAACAGCGCCACGGGATCCTGTTCGCCAGCAAACTTCAGCCGTCCCAGGCGGCGTTCGCGAAGAATGCGTTTACGCAGCCGAAGCGTGTGGCGGCTGTATCGCCAGCCGTCGAGTACCGATAGTTGGCCGAGGTCCGCACCGTTGGAGAGGTACGCCCAAATCGTGCGCATGTCGTTGGGCTGAATGTAGACACGGATCTTTTGCCCGATGAGGCCACTTGTGCGTTGCAGGACTTCGTTGCTGTACCGAGCACCGAACAAGCTGACGTAGGGGGCCACGCCGCTTGCTGCGCTACCGCGCACCGTTGACAGATGCACGGATTGCAACTGGTGCAGTCGAGCGCGCAACAACGGTGCAAGGGTGCGAATAGGGGTCGCTTGATTCGCGGCGGCAAGCTGCAAAGCTTCCAGCGGGGAGCGACCGTTGAGACCCGAATGCGCAGCGGCATGGTAGTTCGCGATGCTCACGTCGAGCAGCTCTTCGAGCTCCGGCAGCGTGATGAGCAAGGGGACGGGTACGGCGCGGCCTTGTTTGCCGAGGGGGTCGTCTGGACTGCGGCCGGTCGTGCCGGTGACTTTGCGCGACATGCGATTGGTGAGTGTGCCGAAGAAGCGCTCAATGAAGGGGCGTGATGTGGGCTCGCCGATAGGGCCGGCCTCAAGCCGGCATCTGACGAATCGACAGATGGGCTCGAACGTATCCTCGGTCAAGTGCGAGGCAGCGTTGTCGACCTTTAGTACATCCCAGCAGGCGTAGCTCAACTCTGGTAGGACATCGGCGACAAAGCCCGCGCCTTGGCGATACGCCAGGCCAGGGATCGAGAAGTCCTGGCGTTTGAGTCGTGGTCGCAGTGCGTCCTGTATTGCGCAGAGCACGTCATGGTGATCGTATTCAGGTGCAGGCACCAGTTGCCAGCCCAGGACGATGCGCGTGCAGACGTCGATGAGGGTGATTACGAACAGTCGCTCGCTCTCGATATCGACACTGACGCCGGTGGCGTCGATGTAGCGCACGCGAACGCGCAGGTCGAGCTTGTGGCCATCAAGCTCCACGACGGAGTATGGGCGGCTCGTCGTGTCCCAGGCATCGTCTTGGCGTGGCAAGCGCAGGGGAATGCGCTGCTCAAGGCGGCCTCGAATCCAACGTGCAAGCGATCGGTAGCCCATCTCGTCGTGGTTAAGCGGGTAGTCTTTGGCCGTCAGGCCGGCTTCGCGACACGCCGCGACGATCTTGGATTGGACGTCAGTGAGCCCATAAATACGGTCGTTCTTTGACAAACCTAGTGCTGAGCTGGAAATCTGGCGTTCGATGATGCCGACGAGTTGGGGGAGGCGTTCGAAAAGTTGCCCCAGCGCACCGGTTAGACCGCCTGGAGATAGCGTGCGCGCAGCTGGCTTGACGCGCGTATAGTCCTTGGCCCTGGTATGTGGAATGAGCGCGCGCAGGCCTTGAATGCGTCCATCCTGATGCGGCAAGAGGCAGCGCGCGACCAGTCTTATGAGCGACCCGCGGTTGACGCCGAAGCGTTGCTCGATGTCGATTCGTGATTCGTCCCGCAGATAGGCGCAGACCGCCTGTTCCCGACGCTGGTAGATGTCGCGCCGTTCGCCAGTCAGCGCGGTGACGTCGACGGTGGGCCACAGAGACGGATCTGCCAGGGCTTCGGGGATGTCACCACGTCGCATGCGGACTCCCTTTCGGCAGCTTGGAGACGCGGGTGGAGCGGCCCCATTGCTGGTGTTGCAAGTCTTGGCTGACGAGGAGACCTTGATGAAGTGCGGCAATCACCGCTGTGCGCACAAGCAGTGGGTCCGTGCCCGAGAACTGTCGTTCCAAGTCATCAAAGGTGCTGCTGGGATCGGAAGCCTGAACAATCCTGGCCACCAGCGACTCGAAACTGGGTGTGCTGTCGGCTCCCAAGTAGGGTAGCAGCGACAGCCAGTTCTGAATCCAAACACGGTGCTGATTCAGCGCGTCGGCATGGATCCAGTCGATGCTGGGCAATGAAGGCAGCGCTGGTTCGGCATTCGGATCACATTGTGGAGCGTCGCCAAGTGCAAGCCAGACCGCGCTGCCGTTACGTAGCGCCCAGAAATCCGGATCCGGGGAGGTCTCATTCTCGTCGGGACAGGTCGGACGTTCGCAGTACCGCGCTATCTCTGGATGCGCCTCAAGCATGACCCACAGATGCAGTTGGTCGCGCCCGGCGAGCACTACGGTACGGTTCAGTTTTGGGGCCCAGACGTGGTGCAACGTTTGCTTTGGAAGGCGCTTGACGGGTAGGGCGATCGGATCTGTCATGGGGGAAACGCCAAGGCATGAAAGATTACAAGTTTACGTCAATTTAAACGACAGTTACAACATTAAGTCAATTGAGATTGACGTAATGTTGTATCCAAACAGGCCGAAAAGTAAGGGCTTCCCTCTGAAGCGGTCAATCGCGGGAGACACAACTTTAGTTCGTGTGACAACAGTCTGCCGACCTCAGAAGTTATCCACAGATCATAGAAGTTAACTGCTTGTGCTTTGACATATCAGAGTTGTTCCTTGACATACAAGGTTCTGTGCTATGACCTTTGAAAGGTTGTACTTTGACATACATATTTCCCCAAGAAGCTCAATATCCATGCGGTTCTTTGAACTAGATAACTCTTATGTAACTTTTTTATAAAAGAGAAGAGCGTTGTGGATAACTGCTTAGCAGCGGTACGAGTTTGCTCCATTTATCATTGAAACTTACAAAAAGAAGGGCTTCGCCCTCGACACAAGGTCTCACCCAAAACCGTCTGCCAGCAACAGGGAGAATGCAGCAGAAAGTACATCCATCGTCTTACATGCAGTGTTGGGGATAGATAAACCGCATGCATCCAATCACACATCAAACCGCCTTCCATATACGTTGTTCTACACAGGCAACCGCATCGAGAGCTATGCAGTTCAGATGTATGACGGCGTACTTCTCGCGGAGTAGGGTAGGAGAGAGTGCACAAGCGAGTGGTAAACCGTTGCGACTTCGACGTGCTTTGGTCTGGGAACCCCAAAATCCGGATGAAAACTACAAGTTGTTCTCTGAAAGGAGGTGTTATTGCCTGTAACGGCGCTAAAAGTTGGTGTGCAAATGCAGCGAGACTATGTGTCTGAACAATTCGAAACGTCTCGCGCTTCACCATGACCAAATATCACCTTCACTCGTCTGATTGCAACGATCACGCCCAATCGGAGTTTGTGGAGCGGAATCTCGTACCTTCTGAAACTGCTTTTGGTGAATAACATGGAACACCATAAAATCAATGAGGCAGATTATCAGGCTAATATTGCGAAGTCGCTGGCTCGAGTGAAGAGCCCGTTATCTGCAGCACTGCTAACGAGCAATGTAGCCGAAGTTTACCTCGTCCCTGCGCAGCAGCGCTGGGCTGATTCATGCCGAGCAGCTCCCAATTTATTTTTTCGAACTTCCTTGTTTCAAGCAAAAAACAAGACTGAGAAAAGAGCCTATCTGCTAAATGAAACAATCTCTTCATTGGGGTTAGGAAATGTTCATATAAAATATACCGGATACGAGTTGCGGCAAGACGATCAGAAACTGTGGCTTCACATCATGCATCTTGCTCGTCTGCAATCTTTAGAAAAAGCAATCATGTTTACCCCGGCTGCTTTATGTAAGGCCATAGGTTGGAACTTGGGTGGCAAGTCATATATTCGGATCCGAGAAAGTTTATCTCGATTGAAAAACACCTCACTTACTGTATGCAATACTAGCCAAAATTCCGAAGTAACATTCCCATTAATTTTAGATTTCTCTTGGATCGGTGGCCTTAGTGAAAAGCCACTCAAAAAATATGAGGCTAAAATTGCAAAGGAACTTATTGGCTTGTACAGTAACAAGCAGTACACGCGAATTTCTTCGGACTTTCACCTTAAGTTGCCAGTTGGAATGGCAACCTGGCTTCATGGATTTTATTCAACCCATAAAAATCCCTTTCCTTCAAAGATCGAGTCCATTAGAAGGGCATCGGGCATGACTACATTGAGCGTAACTAGCGCTACCCAGACTATTGCAAATGCCTTGTCGATTTTGAAGGACAAAAAATTTCTGAGTGACTTCAAGATTGAAGATGGTCTAGTCCGCGTGGTGAGGAATCCAGCATATTCTCTTCCTAGCGGTCACCGTTCCATTCCATAAATTGACTGCTGCATCAAATTGTGGCACTCATTTTTAAGCCGTTGCAAATTTTACCTGCATCTTTAATGTAAGATGCAGATTTAGTTAAAGGCGCATCTTACATGAATTCAGCGATTTACGCACATGGTACGAGTGGTGTGCCATTGTCGATAGAGGTCAGCGTTGGCCTCGGAACGGTCAGGGATCTTCGTAAACTGTTGCTGGATGCTGCTTATACAGTTCGAGGCAACGCTGGAACTGCGGTGGTACTACTCTTTAAATGTGGATTCACCCCTGCGCGGCTGGCTGCTGAGCTGGCTGAGTTTCAGGGTGTAGTCCGTCACGACATTGCAGACCGCGTGAAAGTGCTGGCCATCGACACGCGCCAACAGATTGACGGGGTACTGCATGAGTATGTAGATGCCAATCAGTTTGAAGTCCTACGGGGTCAAAGTGAAGCCTTTTCGGTAGGTACTCCCACTTCCTCCTCCCGGGAGGTGGTTCAATTTCTCCTTTTGCGCCGATGGTTGCGCGGGCTGGGCCCCATCAAAACAGCGGACCTTGCCACGCAAAGTGGAGCCAGCTCACCAACGGTATCAGCCGCCATCAAAGCGATTGAACCAGATGTCCTGCGAACGCGAGATCGTCAAGTTGCGCTCAAGAGCTTTTCGCCGGAGTCGTGGCATAAGTGGTTGACCAAATCAGCGGAAGCGCAGACCGTTAGGTTTGTGGACCGCTCAGGTGCGCCCAGAACCCCGGAAAAATTGGCGAGAAGGTTATCCGCGCTGGGGCGAAAAGACGTGGCTATAGGGGGAGTACTCGGCGCGATGCACCACTTCCCGGCGATCGATATCACCGGCGCACCACGTCTGGATATTTTGATTCACGGCACGTATCACGCAGATTTGTCATTCATGGAGGAGTTTGACGCGGGTCTGGTACGCGACGATTCACCCGAAGAAAATGCACGAGTTGTCGTTCACTTCACCAACAGGAGTGAGAGCTATTTCGACATTGAGAACGGGACGGCCTGGGCTGATGTTCTTGATTGTCTGATTCACATGTGGAAAGCGGGACTCACCCACCAGGTGGAAGACCTAATAAGCTACCTATGTCGCCAGGCACCGCCGCCAGTGCAGTAAAGAGGAACCCAGTGGACACCCCAATCACACCAAACAAGGTGCTCGCCATGGTCGCAGAAGCGATTCCAGCGGAACTACGTGCGGACATCATCATCGTTGGCAGCCTAGCGGCAAGTTACCAGTTGCTGAAAGATTCGACGCAGGCCGTGCGTACCAAAGATGTCGATGGTATGGTCGCGCCCCACGCGCGTGCGATGTTGAGCGCCACACGGGTAACGGACCGACTTCTTCTTGAAGGGTGGGTCCCTCAAGCGGCGCAGGACTATGACTTGCCCGCAACAGAACAAACGCCAGATAGCCGTCTGCCAGTTGTTAGATTGAAGCCGCCTGGAACCGATGCCTGGTTTTTGGAACTGCTTGGTGCGCCACCAACAGTGGCAAAGGAAGCCAGTAACAGCGGCCGCGGAAGTAGTCGCCTTAAAACGAGGGGAGGGCACTTTGAGCTTCCCAGTTTTGCCTATCTCGGGTTGGTCCAGTTTGAGCCCACAATGTCGAAGTTCGGCGTACGCATAGCGTTGCCAGAAATGATGGCCTTGGCGAATTTATTGCATCACCCAAAAATCGGTGCCTCTGAGATGGGTCAGCTCTTTGCAGGCCGAAAAATCAAGCGGTCCAACAAAGACCTCGGACGTGTAGTGGCGTTGGCATATCTTGTCGACCGAGAGGATGAGGATGCGTTGGAAACCTGGCCATCAAGGTGGCAGAAGGCACTAAAGGAATTGGCACCGGAGCAGTTGGAACAGCTTTTGGGCAGAGCTTCCGATGGGCTTCACGCTTTGCTCAATAGCCCATCTGACATTGAGCAGGCATTGCATACGGTTAACAATGGACTTTTGTCGGCCACCCCCTTGCGAGCAGAGCAATTCGTGATTGCTCTGCGCCGGCTCCTAAAGGCACTGGCCTAAAGGACTGGAGTCCTGTGGTGGACTAAGCGTAACATTTCAAGATGCAAACAAAATCACTCAATCCCACGGTACTCCCAGGCCTATGGCGCGAGGCTGGCGGACTGGACGGACTTGTTCTGCTTGATTTGCCTGCAGTGACCATCGGCATGGTGGTGGTCGCCAAACAGAATGAGCCCTGGCAGAAGCAGCCCGAGTTGCGCTGGCAGGTATGGCCGGACGACCTGGAGCAACAGTCTTGAACATGAACGACGAAGACTTCTTTCACGCGAACATGGATGAATACCATCAGCGCGCGGTTGCTGCCCAGTCCAAGGCGGCGCAAGCATTCGGTCGCTTGCTTTACCTGGCAGAGAGTCGCGATTCAGGTCAAACTCGACATATTGCGCAGTTCTTGGCTGCCACTTACAACGGCAGCGCATTTTCATTCGATCTGTTCGACTTGAGGGTGCTAGACGTTGCGATCAGCGATGACATGTTGTGCTGTCTTGACGCACTTCGATGGGGTAGAGCCGATCTTTATCAATTGGTTCCTGATGGCGATAAACGCATGCAGGCAGTAATTGCTCATTGGGGGGTGCGGCCCATTTCTACCACTTGAAACACAATACGGACTTTGTCTAAATAATGAGCTACTCAGCCCCAGAGGGGCGGGGAATTTTGCCGCCCCTCTGGGGCTGCGCACCTAGCGGCTAGCGGACTTGCTTTGTTTCGAGCAGTTTTAATTGCTTACGAAGCAATTCTGCATCCTTGGCGAGTTGGGCCTGTGCATCCGCGCTGGCTTTTAGCTGCTGCCGCATGATCTCCATGACCTTGGCCTGCTGTGCATCATTTCCCTTGTTGAAATCAGCAGATTGGTTATATTGAATCGCGCAGGTAGCAATGCTGACTACGATCGAACCAAAGAAAGCCCATTTCGTCCATCCGACGCTTCTTTCAGCCTGATCCATCGTCCTAGTTGCTTCCGCTTGTCCTTCGGCGAGCGACCTTTGCCAACTTGGCAGGATCTCGAGAGTTACGGTATTTGATATGGTGTAGATTTCTCTTGTCATTTCCGCTTGGAGCTTCGCCAAATTCCCAACAAGCTTTGCAGTTTCCTCCGTCGCACGTGCGGAGCGGCCAATCGGTCCGTCCTCGATAGAAGGAAGGCGAATGGGATGCGGTACTTCGATGACTGAATTCGGAAAACTTGAATGCAGTTCCTTTGCGATGTTAGTGTCGACCTTCAGT
>Ga0364893_10281_pt1 | contig 27262 bp, 30 predicted proteins | sample ExccelJu500001D3_FD_206943 | JGI IMG/M metagenome (GOLD analysis project Ga0364893, IMG submission 206943) | Enriched cells from Trout Bog Lake Hypolimnion, Wisconsin, USA - BchlTB.July16.5000.01.D3 | ecosystem: Environmental > Aquatic > Freshwater > Lake > Hypolimnion/Profundal zone | place: USA...
CACGAAATCTAGATGTTTAAGTGATGAAAAATAAAAAAGCCAAACCACCAAAGGTGGATCGGGATGCTATCACCGTAAAAACTTCGCCAATCCATGGAAAAGGTGTTTTTGCTGCGAAGCAAATTAAAAAAGGCGACGCTATTATTGAGTATAAGGGTGAAAGAATTAGCTGGAAGTTGGCTGAAAAGCGCCACCCGCACGACCCTAAAGATCCAAATCACACTTTCTACTTCTCTCTAGAAGATGGACGTGTGATTGATGCTAAATACGGTGGCAATGCTGCTCGATGGATTAATCACTCATGCAAACCAAACTGTGAAACACAGGAGGGCAGCTTTGGTGGTGAGCCGCGCGTTTTTATTTATGCCAAAAGAACACTAAAGGTGGGGGAAGAGCTTTTTTATGACTATTCCCTCGACATAGAAGGCCCCATTACAAAAGAACTCAAAAAAGACTATGAATGTCGTTGTGGTGCTAAAAAGTGCCGCGGTACGATGTTGGCAATCGAAGACAAGTAATTTAATTAAACAATCAAATGCTGTTCTTATCTATTCAAGAGATTGAGGCTGCAATAAATTATTGGCGCAGTCAATCCCCCGCCAAAGGGGATGAGCTGAGTTTGTGTGTTGAGGCATCCTCCCTAGCCAAGCCATATGCCATGATGATTGTCCAGGGTTCCCAGCGCATCCCAATGGACCTCTTAGATGCGTCTGCCAAAAGTGCAATTCAAAAATACCTCACACAATTAAATACCAAAAATACTGAGCCGACCTAGGGTTAATGCTATATAGAGTTTATCGTGGCTAGTCTATCCTAATGTTCTTATCCCATAGAGGGTAAAAAGGCTTAGGTGTGGAAGAGACAATATTAAAAACAATTGGACTAGGAAAGTCCTTCTTAGGTTTTTCTGCGGTTACAGACATTAATTTAAGCGTTTCGCGCGAGTCTATACACGCGCTTATTGGCCCCAATGGCGCAGGCAAAACCACCTGCTTTAATCTGCTTACTAAATTCTTGGAGCCTACCCAAGGGCAAATTCTATTTAATGGTATTGATGTGACCCATGAGCGGCCAGCGCAAATTGCACGCCGCGGGGTGGTTCGATCATTTCAAATCTCAGCCGTTTTTCCCCACCTTACGGTTTTGGAAAATGTTCGAATTGCACTTCAAAGGGAATTAAATACAGAATTCTTTTTTTGGAAATCTGGAGCTTCATTAAATGCGCTCAACGGTCGCGCGCTGGAGCTTTTGCATGAGGTTGGTTTGGAGAGCTTTGCTAATGAGTTGGCCGCCAATCTGGCTTATGGACGCAAGAGGGCGCTGGAGATTGCAACAACTCTGGCGATGGAGCCAGAGCTGATGTTGCTCGATGAGCCCACACAGGGTATGGGACACGAGGATGTTGAGCGAGTAACCGATTTAATTCAAAGGGTTGCAAAGGGGCGAACTATTCTGATGGTTGAGCACAATATGAAGGTTGTATCTTCGATTGCCGATCGCATTACCGTGCTTCAACGTGGGGCCATTTTGGTTGAGGGCAATTATCAAGAGGTTTCAAACAACCCCTTGGTGGTTGAGGCCTATATGGGAAGTCATGGAGGAGATTCTCTATGAGCCCTAAAGCCTTAGAGGTGGATGCTCTCCAATCTTGGTATGGAGAATCTCACATCTTGCATGGCCTTCGTTTCTCTGTCGCCGATGGAGAAGTAGTCACCCTTTTGGGTAGAAATGGTGCCGGACGCAGCACCATTCTAAAAACAATCTTAGGCCTCACCAGCAAAAGAGCTGGTTCCATTAAGGTGTATGGGACTGAAACTATTGATATGGCGACCTATCAAATAGCGCGTCTTGGTATTGGGTTTTGTCCCGAAGAGCGCGGCATTTTTTCAAGCCTAACGACGGAAGAAAACCTCCTTCTGCCGCCGAAGATTGCCGCTGGTGGAATGGGTTTGGATGAGATTTATGAGATGTTTCCCAATCTTTATGAAAGACGTAACAGCCCTGGCACCAGATTATCTGGTGGTGAACAGCAAATGCTGGCTATGGCTAGAATTTTAAGAACGGGCGCCAGATTGTTGTTGCTCGATGAGATAACCGAGGGTCTTGCGCCGGTGATTGTTCAAAAGTTGGGTGAGGTCGTATCCAAACTAAGGGATAAAGGCTTTACGATCATCTTGGTGGAGCAAAACTTTAGGTTTGCGGCGCAGTTGGCCGATAGACACTATGTTGTAGAGGGTGGTTTGATAGTTGAAGTGGTTGAGCGAGCTGAATTAGCTACAAAAGCCCAGCTACTAAACGGCTATCTAGGTGTTTAATTAAATAATTTCTTAAAGGAAAAATAATGAGACAAACTTTAATTTCGATGGCTGCCGCAGCTTTGTTTGCGGTTGCGGGTAATGCTAGCGCGGCCGACCAACCTCCTTTGAAAATCGGTTTTATTACCGACATGTCTGGTTTGTACGCTGATATTGATGGTCAGGGTGGCCTAGAAGCCATCAAAATGGCGGTTGCCGATTTTGGTGGCACTGTATTGGGCAGAAAGATTGAGATTGTTTCTGCTGACCATCAAAATAAGGCAGACATTGCTGCATCTAAAACAAGAGAGTGGATTGACCAAAATGGCGTTAACGTCATTATTGGGGGAACCAACTCTGGGACGGCGCTAGCAACAGCAAAGGTGGCGGCGGAGAAAAAACGTATCTACATTAACAATGGTGCTGGTACCTCTGCACTTACAAATGAACAATGCAGCCCGTATACGATTCACTACACCTATGACACCATCGCGATGGCCAATGGTTCTGCCAAAGGCTTGTTAGATAAAGGCTATAAAAATTGGTTTTTCTTAACGGCGGATTATGCGTTTGGTTATGCGCTCGAAAAAGATGCTTCTAATGTTGTTCTTGCGAACGGTGGAAAGGTGTTGGGTGATGTAAAGCACCCGCTCAATGCGAGCGATTTTTCATCTTATCTACTGCAGGCGCAGAGCTCCAAAGCACAAGTTCTGGGTTTGGCTAATGCCGGCGGCGACACAATTAACTCTGTAAAGGCCGCAAATGAGTTTGGCATTACGAAAACAATGAAGCTTGCGGGTTTATTGGTTTTCATTAGCGATGTACATGCAATTGGTATTAAAAATGCACAAGGTCTTTTAGCAACAACAGCGTGGTATTGGGATCAAAATGATCAAACACGTAAATTTGCTGGCCGCTTTATGGAGAAAATGAAGCGCATGCCTGGTATGGTTCAAGCTGGCGATTATTCCTCAACCATGACTTATCTCAATGCGGTGAAGGCTGCTGGAACGGATGATTCAGATAAGGTGATGGAGCAGTTACGTAAAACCAAAATTAATGACATGTTTACAAAAAATGGATATATCCGTAAGGATGGAACCATGGTTCACGACATGTATTTGTATGAGGTTAAATCACCAGCCGAAGTTAAAAGCCCTTGGGACTATTACAAGTTGGTTTCTTCGTTATCAGGAGAAAAAGCGTTTGCAATTCCACCTGATTCAAAATGCGCATTACTAAATAAATAAATCTTGGAAATTTTCAGCCTCTCCACTTCTGCTCTGTTAAGCCAACTCCTTTTGGGGTTGGTTAACGGTAGCTTTTATGCTGTCCTCAGTTTGGGGCTTGCTATTATTTTCGGCCTTTTAAATGTGATCAATTTTTCACATGGGGCTATGTTCATGTTGGGCGCGATTGTCACCTGGATGGCTGGACAGTATTTTGAAATTAAATATTGGGTCATGCTTTTACTGGCCCCATTCATTGTTGGCCTTCTAGGTATTGTGATTGAGCGCTTATTTTTACGGCGTCTTTATCAACTAGACCATCTTTATGGCTTGCTATTAACTTTCGGTTTAACACTTTTTATAGAGGGTGTTTTGCGGTCGATTTATGGCGCATCGGGCCTTTCTTACAGTACTCCCGAGTTGTTAAGTGGAGCAACGGACTTGGGTTTTATGGTTCTGCCAAACTATCGCGCCTGGGCGGTTTTCTCGTCTTTGACGGTGTGTTTTGTTACTTGGTACGTCATTGAAAAAACCAGTATCGGTTCTTATTTGCGCGCTGGAACTGAAAACCCAAAACTGGTTCAAGCATTTGGTGTGAACTTTCCACTAATGACAACCTTAACCTATGGTTTTGGGGTTGCGCTCGCCGCGTTTTCTGGCGTACTTGCAGCGCCCATCATTCAAATCTCCCCTTTAATGGGATCTAATCTGATTATTACCGTTTTTGCTGTTGTTGTAATCGGTGGGATGGGATCCATTATGGGATCCATTCTTACTGGTTTAGGTTTGGGCTTGGTGGAGGGGCTTACCAAAGTGTTTTATCCACAAGCATCGAGCACTGTAGTCTTTGCAATTATGGTGATTGTTTTGTTGTTTAGGCCGGCAGGTTTGTTTGGGCGTGAAAAATGAAGTTAGCCAAACCTATTATTCTTCTGGCTTCAATTGGTATCGCAATAGCGTTGCCGAATTTCTTCTATCCAATATTTTTGATGAAGATTTTGTGTTTTGCTCTATTTGCGGCAGCATTTAATCTGTTGCTTGGATATACAGGCCTTTTATCCTTTGGTCATGCCGCTTTCTTTGGTGGGGCTGGCTATTGCGCAGGTTACTTTATGCGGGACATGGGTGTTGGTCCTGCCATAGGAATTACCATTGCCGTTTTATTTGCTGCCGCTTTAGGCGCCCTGATTGGGGGTTTGGCAATTAGACGTCAAGGCATTTATTTTTCCATGATTACTCTCGCGCTTGCGCAAATGTTTTACTTTGTTTGTGTGCAGGTGCCAGCGTCTGGGGGCGAGGATGGATTTCAGGGTATCCCGCGTGGTGATTTATTTGGTTTAATTAATTTGCAGAATGATCTGAATTTATATTATTTGGTTCTATGTCTTACTGTGGCTGGATTTTTATTTATCAAGCGAATTATTTCATCACCCTTCGGCCAGATCCTCAAGGCGATTAAAGAAAATGAGCCGCGTGCAATTTCTTTGGGTTACAACGTAAATCGTTTTAAGTTTTTGGTGTTTATCTTATCTGCAGCGCTTGCTGGTTTGGCTGGTAGCACTCAAGCATTGGTCTTGGGTTTTGAGACTCTCACTGATGCACATTGGACAATGTCAGGCCTTGTGATTTTGATGACATTGGTTGGTGGCGTGGGGACCATGCTTGGTCCATTTGTGGGTGCGCTGGTAATCGTGTTGCTTGAGCATCGAGTTGGTGAGATTGGTAGCTTTTTATCCCAAGTAACCGGCGTTGCTTGGTTTAACTCATTGGGTGAGTCCGTCACGATCGTGACAGGACTGATATTTGTTTTCTGTGTAATGGCATTTCGTCGTGGCCTGGTTGGCCTCTTTATTAAACAGAAATAATTATTTTTGCTGGGCGCACGCCCAACCAATATCTGCAAGTGCCCCAGCCTTTTTGCCGTTTTCAACAGCATCACTGGCATTAGCATTGCCATCCATTGCACGTTTCGCAATACCATGCAAAATTGCGGCAATACGAAATAAGTTGTACGCCATCAAGAATGGCCAATGCTCAAGCACTGGACGCCCAATTTGTTTTTCATACATAGCGATATATTCTGATTCACTTGGAATTCCGAGCGAGCCGAAATCAAGCCCCGCTATACCGCGCCACAAACTAGGGGGGATGCGCCAGGCCATACATTGATAGGAAAAATCTGCCAGGGGGTTTCCTAGGGTTGATAGCTCCCAATCCAAGACCCCAATGACCCGTGTTTCGGACTGATGAAACACCAAATTATCCATACGAAAGTCACCATGAATGAGGGTGGTTTCATCTTCACTGGGTATGTGTTCGGGCAACCAATCTATTAATCTGTTTAACGAGTCTGGAATGGGAATATTGGCTTCGCGCACCTGACGAGACCAGCGGGCAACCTGTCGAGAAAAGTAATTGCCAGGCTTACCAAAGCTTTCCAATCCTAGCGCCACATAATCAAGTTGATGAATAGCTGCGATGGTTTTATTCATTTCGCAATAGATGGCACTGCGCTCATCCGCACTCAGCCCTGGTAATGATTGGTCTATGAATACGCGCCCATCCAAAAATTCCATGATGAAAAATGCTGTACCAATCACATTTTCATCTTCGCAATAAGCCAACATCTTCGGCACAGGCACTGCGCTATTGGCCAATGCTTTCATGACTCTGTACTCTCGATCAACAGCATGTGCTGATGGAAGAAGAACGCCTGCTGGCTTCTTTCTGAGCACAAAGTGATCATTCCCGCTGCTGATTTTGTAGGTGGGGTTTGATTGACCGCCAGTGAGCTGACTCAACTCTATCGGGCCATTCACAAGACCAATATCTTTTAAATAATGCTCGAGAGATTCTTGAAAGGAGACATTCGTCATGTTTATGCTTGGTCGTTTTTTAGAGGCCGCTCACTAGATGGCCGCCATCTACTGCAATAGTGGAACCACTCATGGCTTTACTAGCATCTGATGCTAGTAATAATAAGGGACCATTTAAGTCATCCAACTCATTAAATCGTCGCGAAGGTATGCGGGGCAATATTTTTTGTCCTGCATCACTTAATAAAAACTCTCGATTGAGATCGGTGATCACATATCCCGGCAAGAGTGCGTTCACTCGAATTTGATGGCGTGCTAATTCAAGCGCCATCACCTTGGTACTTTGAATGACCCCCGCTTTTGAGATTACATAAGGGGCTGCGCCACCAATGACACGTTCCCCCAAAATCGATGCAATATTAACAATGCTTCCTGATGAGTTTGCGGCTATCAACCTTCTTGCAGCTTCTGTTGCAACTAGCCAAGACCCCTTTAAATTGGTGTCCATCACCCGATCCCAATCTTCTTCGGTGTGATCAAGTAATTTTCCTGTGCTACTAACACCCGCATTGTTGATGATGATGCTTGGCAGTGACCACTCAAGAATTTGATCAAAACACCGAACCACACTTTTTTTGTTTGTGACATCCAACTCAAAGGCTTTGGCTTGTCCACCAAGATCCGTAATCTCGCGAACAGTAGCCTCTAGGTGACTAATGCGACGTGATGCAACTGCCACCCTCGCCCCGGCCTGAGCAAGCAATAAAGCGGAGTGTTTGCCAATACCACTGGATGCGCCAGTAATGAGCGCCGTCTTATTCTCTAACTTAAAAAGTTGCTCAAGCACCATCAATTTATTTATTTCCAATCAGTTTGCGAGCCATGCTCCAGCGATGCACTTCACTTGGACCATCATAGATTCTGAATCCGCGCATATCTTTAAAGATTTTCATCAGCTGGGTTTCCCCGGTGACGCCTTGACCGCCCAAAATTTGTACACAGCGATCCACCACACGCCACTCTGCTTCTGAGCAAATTACCTTAGCTCGACTAGATTCGAGGTTGCCACGTTCACCCCGATCTAATAGTAATGCGGTGTCCCATATATGTAGTCGTGAGGTGTGCAGGTCCATATCGTTGTCTGCAATCATGAAGCCAACACCCTCATGCTCTCCCAAGGTTTTTCCAAAAGCTTGACGTCGTTTTGCATAAGCAATCGCAATATCTTGCGCGCGTCGTGCTTGACCCAACCAACGCATGCAATGCGTTAGACGTGCCGGCGCTAAACGAACCTGAGCATTTTTAAATCCCTTCCCTAGCCCACCTAATATTTGATTGGCCGGAATGCGCAGATTTGTGAACTGCAAGACGCCATGCCCACCTGTAAAGCAGCTATCAAGCGCATCCATATTTCTAAGCAACTCAATTCCAGGGGCATTCATGTCTGAGAGAAACATGGTTGCGCTGCCATCATCCAGGCGCGCCATGATGATTACAAAATCAGCGCCATCAGCGCCGGTGATAAACCACTTTGTACCGTTGACGATGTAATCATCACCATCCTTGGTTGCCGTTGTGCTCAGCATCGAGGGATCTGAGCCTGCACCGGGCGACGGTTCTGTCATTGCAAAACAAGAGCGGGCCTTACCCGTAACTAAAGGCCTGAGCCAACGTTCTTTTTGTTCAGGCGTGGCAATCTCCTCTAACAAATGAATATTTCCCTCATCAGGAGCGTGAATATTCATTGCGATTGGCCCCAAACTTGAATAGCCAGACTCTTCAAAGACAATTGCTTTCTCAATATGAGTAAGACCAAGCCCGCCCATTTCAACTGATGCGTGTGGTGTCAGTAGACCCGCCTTGCGCGCTACCTCAATGAGCTCTTTGCATAATTCATCAGAAGGCCCATGCTCACTTTGGCGTGGATCATTTTCAAAGGGAATGATTTGATCTTTTATGAATGATCGCGTCTTTTCCTGCAGCTCTAATAGTTTTGGTGATAGTGATAGATCCATTTTTTGATTGTATAGCCACTAATTAACAATAGATTTCTTGTAAGGCTCTGTTTTATTTAGACAAGTTGGATCTCCACGCCCAGTTTGGGGGTGCACGTAGATTATCGAATATTTACAAAATAATCAATAAAATCAATGGCTTATGAATTTTATTTCCATAGGACTACATAATTTTTCATGCTTTGTTTCACGTGAAACAAACAAAATGCTATGATCATCGCCCTATCAGAGGCAAATCATGCGTTATTCAAAAAGTTTCGATGTCATAGTTGTTGGTGGCGGACACGCTGGGACTGAAGCCGCCCTTGCTGCAGCTCGTATGGGCTGCGATACGCTATTAATTACCCATAGCATCGAAAATCTCGGTGCTATGAGCTGTAATCCATCCATTGGTGGAATTGGCAAAGGTCATCTAGTAAAAGAAATTGATGCCATGGGCGGCGCCATGGCAGCAGCAACGGATGAGGCGGGAATACAGTTTCGGATATTAAATTCCAGCAAAGGCCCTGCCGTCCGCGCAACTCGCGCTCAAGGCGATCGAGTTTTGTATAAGGCAGCAATTCGTCGCCGCTTGGAAAATCAAGACAATTTAAGCTTATTCCAAGCTGCCGTGGATGACTTAATAGTGGTTGGCGATGAGGTTTGTGGTGTCTTAACCCAAATGGGCCTAGAATTTTTTGCCAAAAAGGTGGTTTTAACCGCAGGCACCTTTTTGGATGGCAAGATTCATGTTGGTTTAAATAATTATGCGGGTGGCCGTGCTGGCGACCCTGCTGCAATATCGCTTTCAGCTCGCCTGAAGGAACTAAAGCTCCCCCAGGGTAGATTAAAGACGGGAACCCCACCCAGAATTGATGGTAGAACGATTGATTTTTCAGTAATGTTGGAACAGCCGGGCGATCTGGATCCCTTGCCGGTCTTTTCTTATTTGGGTAGACCAGAAAATCATCCAAGACAGGTTCCCTGCTGGATTTCTCATACTAATGAGAAAACCCATGACATTATTCGCGGTGGTCTCGATCGTTCGCCAATGTATACAGGCGTCATTGAGGGTGTTGGGCCGCGCTATTGCCCTTCTATTGAAGACAAGATTCATCGTTTTGCCTCCCGAAATAGTCACCAGATCTTTTTGGAACCAGAAGGCTTAACTACAAATGAGTTTTATCCCAATGGTATTTCAACCAGCTTGCCCTTTGATGTTCAGTGGGATCTGGTTAGAAGCATTCGTGGAATGGAGGCGGCGGTCATCGTTCGTCCTGGCTACGCTATTGAGTACGATTATTTTGATCCGCGCCAACTGCGACACAGCCTAGAAACCAAGGTAATTTCAGGTTTGTATTTTGCCGGTCAAATTAATGGCACAACTGGATATGAAGAGGCTGCAGCACAAGGCATGTTGGCTGGAATCAATGCTGGTTTGGCTGCAAAAGGAAAAGAGCCTTGGATTCCAAAGCGAAGTGAGTCCTATATTGGGGTTCTAGTGGACGATCTCATTACTAGGGGTGTTCAAGAGCCCTACCGTATGTTTACAAGCCGCGCAGAGTACCGTTTAAGTTTGCGCGAAGACAATGCCGACTTACGCCTAACTGAAATAGGCAGAAATCTTGGTTTGGTGGATGACTATCGCTGGGAAGTCTTCTGCAGGAAACAAGAGGCTGTTTCACGTGAAACAGCCCGTCTACAAGAAATTTGGGTTGGCCCAAAGCATGAGGCTGCCAAAGCAGTATCTGAACTGCTAGGACAAGACTTATCTCACGAGTGTAGTTTGGCTGAGGTTTTGAGGCGCCCTGGCGTTAGCTACGATGCACTTACAACGCTCGCGGGGGGTGTATGGTCTGCGGGGGTTCTGGATGATGACCTTGGTTTGGCCCAACAGATTAGTGACCAGGTGGAGATTTCGGTTAAGTACCAGGGATATATAGATCGGCAAGCGGTTGAAATTGCCCGCCAAGAGCACAACGAAAGTTTCCCGCTCTCAGAGTCTTTGGACTATACCCAGGTGCTGGGATTATCAAAAGAGGTGCAGCAAAAACTGAACTTCCATAAGCCAAGCACTTTAGGTCAGGCCGGAAGAATTTCGGGTGTGACGCCTGCTGCATTATCTTTGTTGCTGGTGCACCTTAAAAAGGGCTTGGGCAGAACCCAGGAGTCGGTGTGAGTGAGGGCTTGATCGCTCTTGGAATAGAGGATCTGGGTCTCAATCTAGGCCCTGAAAATATTGCTGATTTAGATACATTTCTTCATGAAATGGGCCGGTGGAACCAGGTGCATAACTTGACTGCAATCGAGGGTGAAAGTGAATCTATCAAACTTCATCTCATTGATTCTATTGCGGTTTTACCTGTAATGAGGCGGTTCTTAGAAGGCTCAAGCCCCCTCATTGCGGACTTGGGCTCAGGTGGCGGTCTGCCTGCAATACCTATTGCCATATTGCAACCAGAGTGGCGGCTCACCTTAATTGAGGCTGTGCGGAAAAAGACTGCATTTTTGCAGCATATTCGTGGGAAATTAAAGCTGCACAACATCACGGTCTTGAGTGAGCGCGTAGAAGTTGTTGCGGTGCAGCAATCAGGCGTATTTGATGCTGTAATTTCCAGGGCGTTTACGAATTTAGCTCGATTTTTAGAGCTTTCATTGCCACTGTTAAAGCCCAACGGGTTGGTGTTTGCTATGAAATCAAAACGCGCTGATGAAGAGATGCAAAACGTCAATCTAAATCAATGGCAACTCATTGCCGATATCCCTTTGCACATCCCCCATACAACGGTCGAACGCAGACTTTTAGTGTTGAGCCCCATAAAAATATCAACCACCCTCTCTGAATAAAAAAATCTATCCATGGCAAAAATATTCTGTATTGCAAATCAAAAAGGCGGTGTTGGTAAAACAACTACAGCTGTTAACTTGGCCGCTGGATTAGCTGGGCATCAGCAACGCGTTTTACTGGTTGACCTTGATCCACAAGGGAACGCAACTATGGGCTCAGGCATTGAAAAAACAGATTTAACTACGAGCGTTTATCAAGTATTAATTGGGCTTGCAACAGTGAAGGAGTGTGCAAAAACTTGTGAAAGCTCTGGCTTTGATGTGCTGCCGGCAAATCGTGATTTGGCAGGTGCGGAAATCGAATTGGTTGATTTGGAATTACGAGAGCAAAGGCTGAAGAATGCACTTGCTGCAGTCGCTGATGATTACGATTTTATTTTGATTGATTGTCCGCCAGCACTTTCTCTTTTAACTTTGAATGGATTGTGCGCTGCTAACGGAGTGATTGTGCCAATGCAGTGCGAGTATTTTGCGTTGGAAGGTTTGTCCGATTTGGTCAATACGATTAAACAAGTGCATGCAAATTTAAATCCAGACCTCATGATCATCGGTTTACTGCGTGTGATGTTTGATGCTCGGATGACTTTGCAGCAGCAGGTGTCTGAGCAATTGCTTGAACACTTTGGCGACAAGGTTTTTAAAACGATTATTCCTCGTAACGTCAGATTGGCTGAGGCCCCATCTTATGGGCTTCCTGGCGTTGCATTTGACAAGTCGTCGCGCGGAGCAAAGGCGTATTTAGAGTTTGGCGCTGAAATGATTGAGCGCATTAATCAACTGTAAACACTAGGAAGATATTAAAAAATTATGGTTGCCATTAAGAAAAAAGGTTTGGGCCGCGGTTTAGAGGCATTGCTTGGTGACAAAGCTACAACCCAGGTTCAAGTTGAAATTAACCGTTTGCCATTGACGGCATTGCAGGCTGGTAAATATCAACCGCGACAAAAGATGGATGCGGGTCCACTGCAGGAGCTTGCCGAAAGTATTCGTGAGCAAGGTGTCATGCAGCCGCTGCTGGTTCGCTTGGTAGGCGCAGGAAAGTATGAAATTATTGCCGGAGAGCGTCGCTTTAGAGCAGCAACACTGGCTGGATTGAAAGAGGTTCCTGTTCTGGTTTCGGGTGCTGATGATCAAGCGGCTGCAGCGATGGCTTTAGTAGAAAATATGCAGCGCCAAGATTTGAATCCTTTAGAGGAGTCACAGGGATTGGCTAGGCTCATTGAAGAGTTTGGTTTTACCCATGAACAGGCTGCCAAAGCGGTTGGTAAATCACGCAGCGCCATTTCTAATTTGCTGCGCCTGATTCAATTGGCAAAACCAGTGCAAGCGATGTTGCTGGCTGGCGAAATTGATATGGGCCATGCTCGCGCCCTGCTGCCTTTGCCAGGTGCCAGCCAAGTTGCTTTGGCTCAGAGAATAGCCGCCCAAGGTTTATCGGTCCGCGAAGCGGAGAGAATGGCTGCAGCCTTAGCTTTGGCTGGGGGTCAAATCGGCGACAAAAAAGCAAAAAGTAAAGAAGGGGCGCATTCGCCATCCCGAGATCCGGATATGCGCCGTTTATCCCAAGAAATTGCAGATTTAATAGGCTTAAATGCGGAATTTAAGTTTAAAGGCAGGGGTGGGGAGCTCAGGATTCGTTTTAGCCAATTTGATGAGCTCGATTCTTTGTTAAGAAAACTGGGTGTTCAGGAGTAGTTTTAAATGAAAAAGAGCCCAAAACATTTGACCTATTGCGGTGCACACATTAAACTCTCGGGGCTAAATTGATTCCTCAAAAAAATCAATTTTCCAAGGCAAATGAGTGGGATGAGCCAGAAGAAGAATATATTCGGGCCTACAGTAAGGCGGAAATTATTGCGTTGCAGCAAAACAACGCAAATAAATACCCCCCAGTATCGCCATGGAAGGTAGTAGCTGCGCAGACCTTGGTAACGATGGTCAGCATGGTTGCTTGGGCAGTTTTTGGAGGGTCGGTAGGGGTAAGCCTTTATACTCAGTCGGCCTTTCTCGGTGGTTTAATTAGCGTCTTGCCTACAGGATTGTTTTTAGTACGACTGGAGTTGGCAAAAAAGACGTCGAAATTAAAACCAGAAGGGTTTTTGGCAGCATTGGTCACGGGCGAATTTATTAAAATTGCCACCACCTTAATGCTGTTTTTAGGAATTGCTTATCTCGTTCCTGGCATAGCATGGGTCCCCTTGTTGGTGACCTACTTCCTTGCCTTGAAATGTATGTGGTTGGTGTATTTATGGCGCTAAGTAAGCGCTAGTAGTAACAACTGAGATTGAACAAAGGACTAGTTAAGAGATGTCTAGCGAAGTAAACCAAGCCCACGAGGCAATCGAGAAAATGACGCCAACGGCGTACATTTCCGAGCATTTACAAAACCTAACAAGCACGGGTGCACATCAGGCATCCATTGTTGATTTCAGTGTTATCAATTTAGACACCATCTTTTGGGCTTCGTTAATGGGCCTTGTCGCAGTTTTCATTCTATTGATTGCTGCACGTCGTGCAACCCCAGGTGTCCCAGGTCGTTTTCAGTGTTTGGTTGAAATGATTGTTGAGATGGTGGATACCCAAGCGAAAAGTATTGTTCATGGCGACCGTACTTTCATTGCGCCATTAGCCTTATTTGTTTTCTTTTGGATCATCCTTCTCAATACTCTGGATTTAATCCCGGTAGATTGGGTTTTGGGCGTAAACCAGTTCATTGGTAACTTTGGTGGCCACGTTCCTCATAACCGCCTTGTGCCAACCACTGATTTAAATGCCACGATGGGCATGTCTTTGTCAGTATTGGTGTTGGTATTTTTCTATAGCTTCAAAGTCAAAGGCTTTGGTGGCTTTCTGCACGAGTTGATCTCTGCACCATTTGGTGCGAAATGGTATCTGGCGCCTTTCAACTTGGCCCTAAATATCATTGAGTACCTTGCCAAAGGCGTGTCACTGGGTATGCGACTTTTCGGCAATATGTATGCCGGAGAATTGGTCTTTTTATTGATCGCATTATTAGGTAGCGTTTGGACCTTTAATTTAGATTTAACCCTGTTCGGATTGGTGGGCCATGTTATTGCAGGTTCAGCCTGGGCCATCTTCCACATTTTGGTTATTTTGTTGCAAGCTTTCATTTTCATGATGTTGACCTTGGTTTACATCGGGCAAGCACATAGCCATCACTAAGATTTTATTTTTAACTTACCTCTTTTAACTTCAGGAGTCAGCAACATGGAACATCTCGCAACTATTCAAGGTTCAACAGCTATCTGTATCGGCATCATCATTGGTTTGGGCGCTATTGGTGCCTGTTTGGGTATCGCATTGATGGGCGGCAAATACATTGAAGCTTGCGCACGTCAGCCAGAATTGATGGAGCCACTCCAAACTAAGATGTTCCTCTTGGCTGGTTTGATCGACGCTGCGTTCTTGATCGGCGTTGGTGTTGCAATGTTGTTTGCTTTCGCAAACCCACTGCTCGCAGTTATTAAGTAATTGTTTTGGCGTGGATGGCCTAGAGTCATCCAACCGTTCTCAACAATACTGAAAGGAATATCGTGAATCTGAACGCGACCCTATTCGCGCAAATGATTGTCTTCTTTGTCTTATGGTGGGTAGTTGCACGCTTTGTGTGGCCACCACTGGTTAAGGCATTGGATGAACGCTCAAGCAAAATTGCCGATGGTTTGGCTGCGGCTGAACGCGGAAAAGCAGCGCTTGCATTGGCAAATAATGCAGCCGAAGAAGAATTAACCAAAGCACGCCAAGAAGGTGTGCAGCGTGTAGCTGAAGCAGAAAAGCGTGCGCAAATGTCTGCCGAAGAAATTCGTGCCAACGCTCAAGCGGAGGCTGCTCGTATTATTTCTCAAGCTAAACAAGAAGCAGATCAACAGATTACCCGTGCACGCGAAGTATTGCGCGCTGAAGTAGCTGTATTGGCTGTGAAAGGTGCTGAGCAAATTTTGCGTCGCGAAGTTGATGCAAAAACGCACGGTGCATTGCTTGACCAACTAAAGGCAGAACTTTGATATGGCTGAATTAGCCACCATTGCGCGCCCTTATGCCGAAGCACTTTTTGAAAGTGCAACTCCTGCTGAGCTTGCCAGTTCTTTGGAGCAGTTAAACGAACTGGCACAGCTTGCTGTTTTGCCAGAAGTGGCTGTGTTATCAAATAACCCAAAAGTTTCGGCTGATGATTTAAGCAAATTGCTTTCCGGCATGGTCAAGACCAAACTAGACGGCAAGATCTCTAGCTTTTTGAGTTTAGTGAATCAAAACCATCGCTTGTCCGCCATTCCTGAAATTGCACGCCAATTTGAGGAAATGAAGAATCAAAGCGAAGGCGCATCAGAAGTAATGATTACTAGTGCATTCCCTTTAGAGGGTGCTGCATTAACGGATTTGTTGTCAAGTTTGAAGAAGCGTTTTGGGGGTAAAGAATTGCGCCCAACTATTCAAGTAGACCCAGCGTTGATAGGCGGAGTGCGTATTCAAGTTGGCGATGAAGTGATGGATAGTTCTGTCAAAGCACGGTTAGCTCAAATGCAAGCAAGTCTTGGCGCATAAGTTATCCCTATTAAGAACATACGAAATAAGACCCAGGAGTAAGTAATGCAACTCAACCCTTCCGAGATCAGCGAGCTGATCAAAAGCCGAATTAGCGAAATGGGTGTTGATTCCCAGCTTCGCAACGAAGGCACTGTTATTTCAGTGACCGACGGTATTTGCCGTGTACATGGCTTGTCTGGTGTGATGCAGGGCGAAATGTTGGAATTTCCTAACAACACTATCGGCCTCGCGTTGAACCTTGAGCGTGATTCAGTTGGTGCTGTGGTGTTGGGTGAATACACCCATATTAAAGAAGGCGATCCAGTTAAATGTACTGGTCGTATTTTGGAAGTTCCGGTTGGTCCAGAGTTGCTTGGCCGCGTTGTAAACGCGCTCGGTCAACCGATCGATGGTAAAGGCCCAATTAATACCAAGTTAACCGACTTCATTGAAAAGGTTGCGCCAGGCGTGATCGCTCGTCAGTCCGTTAGCCAGCCAGTACAAACTGGTTTGAAGGCGATTGATGCGATGGTTCCTATTGGTCGTGGTCAGCGCGAGTTAATCATTGGCGATCGTCAAACTGGTAAAACCGCTGTTGCAGTTGATGCGATCATTAATCAAAAAGGTAAAGGCGTTTATTGCGTTTACGTTGCTATTGGTCAAAAAGCTTCTACTATTGCCAACGTTGTGCGCAAGCTCACAGAGTTGGGTGCGATGGAGTACACCGTTGTTGTCGCAGCAAGTGCCTCTGAGTCTGCTGCAATGCAGTACCTCTCTGCATATGCTGGTTGCACTATGGGTGAATACTTCCGTGATCGCGGTGAAGATGCTTTGATCGTGTATGACGACTTAACAAAACAAGCGGTTGCATATCGTCAGATTTCTTTGCTATTGCGCCGTCCACCGGGCCGCGAAGCATATCCTGGTGACGTTTTCTATCTCCACTCACGTTTGCTTGAGCGCGCTGCTCGTGTAAATGCTGAATATGTTGAGAAATTTACAAATGGCGCAGTAAAAGGCAAGACCGGTTCCTTAACCGCTCTGCCGATTATTGAAACTCAAGCTGGCGACGTTTCTGCTTTCGTTCCAACCAACGTCATTTCGATTACTGACGGTCAGATCTTCTTAGAAACTGACTTGTTTAATGCTGGTGTGCGTCCTGCGATTAACGCTGGTATTTCTGTTTCTCGCGTTGGTGGTGCAGCTCAAACTAAAGTGATTAAAAAGTTATCAGGCGGTATTCGTACCGACTTAGCTCAATATCGTGAGTTGGCTGCATTTGCGCAGTTTGCCTCCGACCTTGATGAAGCTACTCGTAAGCAGCTTGAGCGTGGTCGTCGTGTTACTGAATTGTGTAAGCAGGCTCAATACAAGCCTTTGCAGGTTTGGGAAATGGCAGCCTCTTTGTTTGCTGTGAACAATGGCTACTTTGATGACCTCGAAGTCAAAAACGTATTGGCATTCGAAAAGGGCTTACAAGATCATTTGAAATCTAAATATGCGGATTTGGTTGCGCGTATTGAAGAGACCAAAGACTTGAGCAAAGATGACGAAGCTGCTTTGCGTGCCGCGATTGAGGATTACAAGCGTTCAGCCTCTTTCTAAGAGGGCCCGCATAAATCATGGCAAGCACAAAAGAGATACGATCAAAGATCAAGAGCGTGCAAAACACGCGCAAGATCACGAAGGCAATGGAAATGGTCGCCGCATCCAAGATGCGCCGCGCCCAGGAACGCATGCGTAATGCGCGCCCTTATGCCGAAAAAATTCGTGAAATTGTGGCCAACCTTTCTAAAGCTAATCCTGAGTTCCGCCCAGCTTACATGGCAACTCGTGAAGTGAAGAAAGTTGGCACTATTTTGGTCACTACAGACAAAGGCTTATGCGGCGGTTTGAATACCAATGTATTGCGTTTGATTGCAAACCAGGTGCGCGATTTCCAAGAGGCCAATATCGGTGTTGCTTACACTGCGATTGGTTCCAAGGGATTGCAGTTTTTAAATCGTTCAAAAGCAAAATTAATTTCTCAAACAATCCAGTTGGGCGATACCCCACACATGGATACCTTGATTGGGGCAATTACGGCTCAATTAGAAGCATTTGAGAATGGTGAAATTGATGCTGTTTACTTAGCTTATACCCGCTTTGTAAATGCAATGAAGCAAGAACCTGTTTTAGAAAAGTTATTGCCATTGGAGCCAGCAGCTATTGCTCCAGAGGATAAGACTGGTAATTCTTGGGATTACATTTACGAGCCTGATGCTGAGTCCATTTTGAATGGACTCCTAAAGCGCTACGTAGAGGCAATGATCTATCAAGCTGTTGCAGAGAACATGGCCTCCGAGCAGTCTGCTCGCATGGTCTCCATGAAGGCTGCTTCAGATAACGCTAAGAACGTTATCGGCGAATTGCAATTGGATTACAACAAGACACGACAGGCTGCTATTACCAAAGAGTTGTCAGAGATTGTTGGTGGAGCGGCTGCGGTTTAAGCAGTCAGCGTTTAGAAATACGAAAGAATTTAGGAATTGAAAGCGGAGAGATGCGATGAGTAACGGAAAGATCGTGCAGTGTATTGGTCCAGTGGTGGATATTCAGTTTCCACGCGACAAAATGCCAAGCATTTATGATGCGTTGACATTGGTTGAGAGTGGTGAAAAATCATTCGCTGAAAAAGGTTTAACGTTTGAAGTTCAGCAACAAATTGGCGATGGCGTTGTACGCGCAATTGCCATGGGCGCCAGCGACGGTTTGCGTCGCGGCATGGAAGTTGCTTCCACAGGCAAGCCAATTTCTGTTCCTGTTGGCCCAGCAACACTTGGTCGCATCATGGACGTATTGGGTCGCCCAATTGATGATGCAGGCCCGATTGCAACAGAAGAGCGTCGTGCGATTCACCAGCCAGCACCGAAGTTTGATGAACTATCCCCTTCAGTCGACTTGCTAGAGACTGGTATTAAGGTGATCGACTTAGTTTGCCCATTCGCTAAAGGCGGTAAGGTTGGCTTGTTCGGTGGCGCGGGTGTTGGTAAAACCGTGAACATGATGGAATTAATTAACAACATCGCTAAACAACACTCAGGTTTGTCAGTGTTTGCTGGTGTTGGTGAGCGTACTCGTGAAGGTAACGACTTTTATCACGAGATGAAAGAATCAAACGTGATCGATAAGGTTGCCATGGTTTTCGGTCAGATGAATGAGCCACCTGGTAACCGTTTACGCGTTGCGTTAACTGGTTTGACAATGGCTGAAGCTTTCCGTGATGAAGGCCGTGACATTTTGTTCTTCGTCGACAACATTTACCGTTACACACTGGCCGGTACTGAAGTATCAGCTTTGCTGGGCCGTATGCCATCCGCTGTGGGTTATCAGCCTACATTGGCAGAAGAGATGGGTAAGTTGCAAGAGCGTATTACTTCTACTAAGACTGGTTCTGTTACATCTATTCAGGCCGTTTACGTTCCTGCGGATGACTTGACTGATCCATCTCCTGCTACTACCTTCTTGCACTTAGACTCTACAGTTGTGTTGTCTCGTGACATCGCTGCATTGGGTATCTACCCTGCGGTTGACCCACTTGATTCAACTAGCCGTCAGTTAGACCCACAAGTGGTTGGTCAAGAGCACTATGAAGTAGCGCGTGATGTTCAAATGACATTGCAGCGTTATAAAGAATTGCGCGACATTATTGCGATTTTAGGTATGGACGAATTGTCACCAGAAGACAAATTGGCTGTATCTCGCGCTCGTAAGATTCAGCGTTTCCTGTCACAGCCTTTCCACGTTGCAGAAGTATTTACTGGTTCACCAGGCAAATACGTTCCTTTGAAAGAAACCATCCGTGGTTTCAAAATGATCTGCAGCGGTGAATTGGATCACCTGCCTGAGCAAGCGTTCTACATGGTGGGTTCAATTGATGAAGCCATTGAGAAAGCCAAGAAGCTTTAATCGAATTCATCTAGGGAAATTATGTCAACCATACGCGTCGATGTAGTAAGTGCTGAGCAATCCATTTTTAGTGGAGAGGCTAAGTTTGTGGCTCTTCCAGGCGAAAGTGGTGAGCTCGGTATTTTGCGCGGCCACACCCCTTTGATTACACGTATTCGTCCCGGTTCTGTTCGTATTGAAAAGGCCGATGGTGATGAAGAGTTTGTTTTCGTAGCGGGCGGCTATTTAGAAGTTCAGCCAGATCGTGTCACTGTTTTAGCAGATACTGCGATTCGTGGTCACGATCTCGATGAAGCTAAAGCAACAGAAGCGAAAAAGCGTGCCGAAGAGGCAATGCAAAACCGCACCAGCGATTTTGATATGGCCTTGGCTCAATCTGAGTTTGCGGTTGCAGCCGCTCAGTTGGCTGCCATTGCACGTTTCCGTCGTAAAAAGTAAGAACCGGTCTATTCCTTGTTGTTAAACGACCGGTTTCTACGAGCCTGCCTGGGCGAAGCGGTAGATCAAACTCCGCTTTGGCTCATGCGACAGGCCGGTAGATATCTCCCAGAATACAATGCAACGCGTGCTAAGGCCGGGAGTTTTTTGGGCCTAGCAAAAAATCCAGCATATGCAACCGAAGTAACGCTCCAACCGCTGGACCGCTACCCTTTGGATGCAGCCATTCTATTTTCTGATATCTTGACCATCCCCGATGCTATGGGGCTGGGGCTTAAGTTCACCACTGGTGAAGGGCCTAGCTTTGATCACCCCTTGCGCACGGAAGATGCGGTAAAAAAATTACGTGTTGCTGATATGAGTCAGCTGCAGTATGTATTTGATGCTGTCTCAGAAATTCGTAAAGCGTTAATTCAAGATGGCAAGCAACGTGTTCCATTAATTGGTTTCTCAGGAAGCCCTTGGACTTTAGCTTGCTACATGATTGATGGCTCGAGCTCGGACGATTTTCGTCATGCCAAAACCATGATGTTTAGTCGCCCTGATTTATTGCAACATATTCTCGATATCAACGCTCAATCAGTGGCTAGTTATTTGATTGAGCAAGTCAAAGCTGGTGCACAAGCGCTAATGATTTTTGATACTTGGGGTGGAATGCTCCCGGACGGCTGGTATCAAAAAATGTCTTTGGCATCGATGAAAAAAGTGATTGATCTACTGCCACGCGAATATAACGGCAGAAAAATTCCTGTCATTATGTTTACTAAAGGCGGCGCAATCTGGCTTAACGATATGGCGCAAGTTGGGGCGGATGTGATTGCGCTCGATTGGACTATTTCATTAAGCCGCGCACGCAAACAATTGCTCTCACTAAATAAGCCCTTGGCAATTCAAGGCAATCTCGATCCCTTAATTCTTTTTTCAGAACCAAAACAAATTGCTGAGCAGGCCAATGCTCTATTAGACGACTTGGCTGCCGCGCCTGCCTTAAAGCCAGGACTGCATCCTTTAGATGGCCACATCTTTAATTTAGGTCATGGCATTTCACAATTTACACCTCCAGAAAGCGTCACTGCCCTGGCTGATGCTGTGATTTCTAAATCAAAAACCCTTAGATCAAAGCACTAACGCAAAGTGTTTGCTAACTTTGGGCAAAAGAGGCGTTCAAAGTTATGCACAATTATGTGACATGATTTAAATTCAGTAAGATTGAGAGAAATGATTAGATTGCTCTTTTAGTTGTGCCTCTAACACATTGTTTTTATTCAATAAAATTGAATAATTAGGGGTTTCCCTTAAAAACTTCAATTTTTCAAAGCGGTCCCGATAATAGAATAAGCTGATGATATCCACAGAGTTATCCACAAGCTAAAGCGAAAATTGAAGTAAAAAAATGCCAGATCCCATAGTTGTCCAAGTGGTAGTTGATAAGCCTTTATCTCAAGGGTTTGACTATCTTTGGGACGCAAAACAGTTGGGAGCGCTTCCTCAGGTTGGCCAAATTATTGAAGTGCCCTTTGGGCGTGGGCAAGAAATTGCAGTAGTAATAAAAGTAAGTGCTCACTCTGATTATCAAATCGACAAAATAAAGTATGTTGACAAGGTGTCACCCCTACCCCCACTCAATTTAGCGCTGCTGCGTTTAATGAACTTCGCTAGTCAGTACTACGTCCATGCGCTTGGTGAAACTATTCTTCCAACAATCCCACAGATGTGGAAAAAGGCAGATTCCTGGAAGAAAAATGTAGAAAAAATAAATGAGGCAACCAAGAAAAAAAATCCAAAGGTAATAGAGTCCCAAAAAGAAGGATTCATTACAGCTGAACAATTAAACGCAGAGCAAAAAAAAGCATTAGAGGCCCTAAACAATCCTAGCAACTCTGGAAGTAAGTTCCGCACGATTTTGCTCCAGGGTCAAACTGGCAGCGGCAAGACTGCAGTATTTCTAAATTGGATCAGCAGGATTTTGAAAGAAAAAGATGCACAAGTGCTGTTGCTGGTTCCGGAAATCAATTTAACGCCGCAACTAGAAAGACGTGTGCGTGCCTATTTCCCAGATAAGATCATGGCAGTCTTGCATAGCGGCGTAACAGAAAAGAAACGCGGTATTGCTTGGTATGAGGCAATGACAGGTAAAGCACAAATTATTTTGGGAACAAGATTGGCTGCTTTAACACCGATGCCAAATTTAAAAGCAATCGTGGTCGACGAGGAGCACGACACAAGCTATAAGCAACAAGAGGGAACCAGATACTCAGCAAGGGACTTGGCAATATGGCGCGCGCATGATGGGCAGTTCCCAATCGTACTTTCTTCAGCCACCCCATCTTTAGAAACTTGGATTGCGGCTAAGGCCGGGCGATACGAATATATTCGCTTAGACCAGCGTGCCCAAGGGGCTAAATTGCCCAGGGTGCATCTAATTAACACCCGCGATCCTCGCAATCAATATAGCCCAGGAGACGAAGGCGCTCCAAAGACGAAAAGCCTGATTAGTAAAACGCTTGCTCAGGCAATTAGCAAAAATTATCAAGAGCAAAAGCAAAGCTTAATTCTGATTAATCGCAGAGGATACGCGCCGGTACTTAGTTGCAGTAGTTGTAATTGGTTATCAAAGTGCTCACAATGTTCTTCATATATGGTGATGCATAAGCCAGGAGCATTGGGAAAAAGGTCTGTACTAAATTGTCATCATTGTGGATTGGTTAAATCAATACCGCAGTTTTGTCCCGATTGTGGAAATGCAGATCTGAAAACCCTTGGACAGGGAACGCAAAAGCTGGAAGATAGTATTGAGGAGATGTGGCCACAAGCCAGAGTGCTGCGTGTGGATGCAGACTCTAGCAGAAAGAGTAAAGGTGCAGAAGAGCTCTTTCAGGAAATACACGATGGCAATGTCGATATTGTAGTTGGCACACAAATGATTGCGAAGGGCCATGATTATCAAAACATAGGATTGGTTGCTGTTTTGGATGCGGATGCTAGGCTCTATTCAGCAGACTTTCGGGCTGCTGAAAGATTATTTGCGCAGCTAGTACAGGTTGCCGGGCGAGCAGGAAGGGCTGGCGCTGAGGGAGAGGATGGTGGAGATATTTATATAGAAACACAGTATCCAGAGGCGCCAGTATTTCAGTATTTGCTCAGGCATGATGTGGATGGATTTATGGCTTACATCGCGCATGAGCGAGATGAAGCAAAACTACCCCCTTTTACTTATCAAGGCTTGGTTCATGCTGAGGCAAAAAGTCTCGAGAAGGCGCTTGGTTTCTTAAATGAACTGAAGGCGCGCCTTAAGCAGCATAGGATGGTGCCCAAAGATGTATATGTATACGATCCGGTTCCCAAAACAGTCATGCGCGTGGCTGGGTCAGAGCGCGCACAACTGGTAATAGAGTCTGCCAATCGAAAACTATTACAAGAAATCTTAGAAGATATTGACCGCGATTTACGCCAACAATCTCAGGGACGCATTAGCAAGGTATCGCGCATTCGATGGTTGGTTGAGCGCGACCCAATTGCAATTTAAGTGGGTCTTTAGGCGCCAGCAGTGCTACTGTAAGTCGGGGCATCCAATAAATTCAGTAGTTCTGCAGCAAGCTTTGCGCCCGGTTTAATTTTAAAAAGCCAAGTTGAGTATGGTGCTTGATTTACTATTTCAGGCGAGGACTCAAGAGCCTGATTTAAAGCCACAATTTCACCGCTGACGGGTGCATGGATGTCGCTGGCAGCCTTAACAGATTCAATTACCGCAATCGCCTCTCCTTGCTTAACAACTTGCCCTAGTTTTGGTGCTTGAAAAAACACCACATCTCCAAGAGCCTCTTGCGCATGATTGCTAATGCCAACCCACACTAGACCGTCGTCCTCTAGGGATGACCATTCATGGGTTTGAGCAAATTTAAATGTTTCTTGGGCGTTCATGTTTTATCCTTTAAGAATATTTTATCTTTACTCCCATAAACAACCATTGTATTTATACGAGAGCCAGCTTATATGCCGATCAAATTAGGAATAGTTCCCGTTACCCCATTTGAGCAAAACTGCTCTATTCTGGTTTGCCAGGAGACTGGAGACGCAGCCATTGTTGATCCAGGTGGCGATATCCCAAAGATTTTGGAAGGCGTAAAGCAGATGGGCGGTACTGTGAAAAAGATTTTGCTTACCCATGGACACTTAGACCATTGTGCGGCCGCTAAAGACTTGTCTGAGCAGTTACATGTTCCAATCGAGGGCCCGCAAATTGATGAACGTTTCTGGATTGATCAACTACCAGAGCAAACGGAGCGGTTTGGATTTGGGCATGCCAAAGTCTTCGAGCCTGATCGCTGGCTCAATGATGGTGATCATGTAAAAGTCGGTAATGTTGATTTAGAGGTATTTCACTGCCCCGGACATACGCCTGGGCATGTTGTGTTTTTTGATAAAGAAGATCGCTTGGCGCTAGTCGGTGATGTCTTGTTTGCGGGCTCTATCGGCAGAACAGATTTCCCGAGAGGTAATCACGCAGACTTAATTAATGCGATCAAAACTAAATTGTGGCCCTTGGGCGATGATGTGCAGTTTGTTCCTGGCCATGGACCAATGTCTACCTTTGGGGCGGAACGATTAAGCAATCCCTATGTTGGGGATAATGCGTAAGGAATTAGGTTTTAGCAGAGCCGGTGCGGTGTGTGCGATTGTAAAGACAGCTCGCACAAATCCAGCGTTGCTTACGATTGCTAGTTGGAATCCAGGTCCCACCTTCGAGGCGCTTTTCACGACTGCAAGAAGAGCAAAACTTGAGGCTCTGAGAGGTGTCTTGGGTGGCGGCTGGAGTAGAGGTAGTCATGGGCAATCCGGGTAAGGCAAATCTTATACAGAGAGTCTATTTTACCCGTTTTGTCCCGCTGGGGCTGGGCTCAATACAACCCTGACTGATTCAGCTGTTTTATTGCCATCAAAATCAAGCCACGCTTTGTTTTCAAAGTCATAGAGTTTGCACTTCCGAGCAGTATCGAAATACCAACTCCATGAGAACTTTTGAACAAAAATACGCTCAGGAAGGATAGTTTCGAGGGTATTTTGAGCTTCTTGAAGGCGGTATAGGGGCACGCTCATGTCTACATGGTGAGCAGTGTGTTCCATAATATTGTGCATTAGTGCGCCCCAAATCCAGTTAAAAGTGAGGTGCACTGTAGTAGAAACAAAAGGTTGGGCGCGCAACCACTCGGACTTTTTGTCATACCAAGAGACCGAAGGATGGGTGTGGTGAACATACACTACAAAGCCAATCATGCCGTTCCAGAACAGGAAAGGAACCGCAAATCCCATGATCAGACCAAGCCATACTGATTGGCCGGTTGCGAGAGCTCCAGCAATGAGGCATGCAATCCAAACAATGGCAAAAGCGCTTACCAGTAGGTTATCTTTGAGGAAGATGGGACGATCGCCCGGTTTATTTTGGGCATTTGGGAAGTACTCTCTTCTCCACCAAATCTCAATTAAATAGTAAAAAACGGGCCCCCAACCACTACGATAGAGATGCTCTAGGACCTTGCGGAACGGGGATAAGGCGTCATATTCTGCTTTTGAGAGCGGCGCCCAAACAAAGTCAAAACCCTTCAGATTGGTTTGGCCATGGTGCACTACGTTGTGCCCTACGTCCCATAGGCTATATGGTGTTAAGGATGGCAGAAAGGCAATTCGACCAAGAACTTTATTAAGTTCGCGGTTTGGGGTGAAGCTTTGATGGCAGGCATCATGACCCAAAATAAAAATTCTGCCAGTTACAAAGCCAGCCACCACACCGAAGACTAGCTTAAGCAGGATATTTTCTGCAAAAACGGTTCCAGCAATGCAGGCTAGCCATAAGGAGGCGTCTATTAAGAGCAACATCAATGCCCTGCCTGTTTCACCTTGAGCCATGGGGATGAGCCAACTACGAATGATCTTTCTATGTGGCAAAGGTAGATCAGGAGCCAGCGGATTGGCAATAGACGGTTCTGAAAGGGTCGAATTTAAGTGATTAGGCATGATAAGAATCAATAATTTAGGAGCAAATGATAGCCTTTTCCACAATTTTCTGCATGATGTAGGTCAAAGCCCCCCTACTTATTATTGGCGCGCCCGGCAGGAATCGAACCTGCGACCCTTGGCTTCGGAGGCCAATACTCTATCCACTGAGCTACGGGCGCCGGCGATAAATAAGATTACCTCGCTATTGTAAGTGCCTATAGTTAAAGCACTCGTTATAATCTTCGCAAAGTAACCCTATAAACCGTCAAACGATAAAAGTCCTATGAGCAACGAGCACGGAACACTAATTAAGTCCCCTAAACAATTGATCATCATGGTATTTGCCAGCTTTTTTGTACCATTGATCATTATTTTGTTGTTAATGGTTTTTGTTAACAATGGCAAGCGGACCGATTCAAGCCCATCAACTGACCAGCTGATTAAGCCCGTGGCTCAGCTCAATTTTCATGATGCTAGTGCACCTCGTGAAATGAAGACCGGTGAAGAGGTATACAAAACCGTATGCTCTTCCTGCCATGCTACTGGCGCTGCTGGGGCTCCTAAGTTTGGCGATACAGCCGCTTGGGCGCCACGGATTGCCAAAGGCTACGATGCTTTAATGACTTCCGTTCTCAAGGGTAAAAATGCAATGCCAGCTCGTGGCGGCTCAAGCCCAGATGATGTGAGCGATTACGAATTGGGGCGCGCAGTGGTTTATATGACTACTGCTGCAGGCGGTAAGTTTCCTGAGCCTAAGGCTCCAGCAGCCCCTGCTGCTAAATAGTATTTCAATCCACAATAAGAAGGCTGGCTATATGCCAGCTTTTTTATTGCCCCTCTCTAGAGGGCTTTGCATCTAAAGCAACTTGATAGGCCTCTTTTTTAGATATCCCTAAGGTTTGCGAGAGAACCGCGGCAATCTCTTTGCTGCCCAAGTACGGACTTAGGGCATTGGCCCAAAGCAGTAAAGAGGCGTGATCTGCAGTCTCTCCATCATTTGCTTTGTGCCCTGCTATTAAAAGTACGAATTCACCTTTGAGGCTTTCTGCATCCTCAAGCCATTTTGGTATGTCCCCAATACTGAGTGCAACTACTTGCTCAAATTTTTTGGTGAGCTCCCTGCCGACTACGATTTGACGATCAGATGGGAGTGATGT
>Ga0364893_10285_pt1 | contig 27061 bp, 23 predicted proteins | sample ExccelJu500001D3_FD_206943 | JGI IMG/M metagenome (GOLD analysis project Ga0364893, IMG submission 206943) | Enriched cells from Trout Bog Lake Hypolimnion, Wisconsin, USA - BchlTB.July16.5000.01.D3 | ecosystem: Environmental > Aquatic > Freshwater > Lake > Hypolimnion/Profundal zone | place: USA...
GGCGTCAGCGATGTCATTAATATGAAACTCATCAAAACAAATGAGGCGGTAGCGCTTCGATATCCGCTTGGCGAGCTCATCTAAAGGATCGGATAGGCCAGAGAGCTCATGCAATTCACGATGTACTTCGCGCATGAATTCATGGAAATGAATGCGAACCTTTTTTTCCAATGGTGAGGCAGCATAAAAACAATCCATCAGAAAGGATTTGCCACGGCCTACCCCACCCCATAGGTAAAGGCCACGGGGTAGATTCGGCTTAAATATTTTTTTCTTGAGACTATTACTGCGGATTTCTTTATACGCAATCCACTCGTCTTCACACTGCTGCAAACGCTCAACAGCACGAAGCTGCGCGGGATCACTTTGATACCCGCGCGTTTTTAACTCTTGTTGGTAAAACTCAATGGTTTTCAATTACATATTTAATGCGCGTTGATCTGTCGCTAAAGCCGCTTCGCGCATTACTTCTGACAAACTTGGATGCGGATGACAGATGCGTGCAATATCTTCAGCTGCCGCTTTAAATTCCATTGCTACAGCAGCTTCAGCAATTAAGTCAGAAGCATTTGGTCCAATGATGTGTACGCCAAGAATTTCATCGGTTTTAGCATCAGCCAATACTTTGACGAAACCATCAGAGCGACCCATGCCTAAGGCGCGACCATTGGCTGCAAACGGGAATTGACCGGCTTTGTAAGCAATGCCAGCCTCTTTGAGCGCCTGCTCTGTTTTCCCAACCCACGCAATTTCTGGATCGGTATAGATGACCCAAGGAATGCAGTTGTAATCAATATGCGGTTTTTGACCAGCAATCACTTCGGCAACCAAAACACCTTCGTCTTCTGCTTTGTGCGCCAACATTGGTCCACGCACTACATCACCCACAGCATAAACACCAGGAGCTGAAGTTGCACAAGTATGGTCGTCAATCGGAATGAAGCCGCGCTCATCCACCTTGAGGCCAATTTTGTCTAAACCTAGTTTATCCGTATTAGGTACGCGGCCAACTGAGACGATTAATCGATCGCATTCTAATTTAGCTGCTTTACCAGCGCTATCGGTGTAATTTACAACTACACCCTTCTTGTCCGCTTTGACATCGCCAATCTTGACACCCATATTGATGTTCAAACCTTGTTTGACAAAAAGCTTTTGCGCTTCTTTAGCGATGCTGACATCGCAAGCAGCCAAGAATGAAGGCAATGCCTCAAGCACGGTTACTTCTGAGCCAAGGCGACGCCATACAGAACCGAGCTCTAACCCGATCACGCCAGCACCAATCACTCCTAATTTCTTGGGGACTGAATCAAACTTCAAAGCACCTTCGTTATCGCAGATCAAGATGTTATCTACTGTCAGGCCAGGCAAATGACGTGCCTTAGATCCGGTTGCAATGATGACATTCTTAGCGGTAACCGTCTCTTTATCTTTGCCATCAATCTTGACTTGATAGCCGTCGGCACCCTTACCTTCGAAAGAGGCATGCCCTTTTAATAAAGTGATCTTGTTCTTACGAAACAGATACTGAATACCACCAGTCATCTTGGTAACGATGTCATCTTTACGTGAAACCATCTTTTTAGAATCGATGCTGACAGAGCCAACCTTAATTCCATGATCGGCAGCATGATGGCCAATCTTCTCGAATTCTTCAGAGGAAGCCAATAAGGCCTTCGATGGAATACAGCCGACGTTCAAGCAAGTTCCGCCTAAGCGTGGCTCACCTTTAGGATCATCATAGCTATTGGATTCAGCGCAGGCAACTTTAAAACCGAGTTGCGCTGCACGAATTGCAGCGATGTAACCACCAGGGCCACCGCCAATTACAACTACATCAAAAACTTGGCTCATGATCTTTCCTTCTTACAAATCAAGGAGGAGACGTGAAGGATCTTCTAAAGCATCCTTCATGGCGACTAGACCAAGCACAGCTTCACGGCCGTCAATGATGCGGTGATCATATGACAAGGCAAGGTAGTTAATTGGGCGAACAACTACTTGACCATTCTCAACTACAGCGCGGTCTTTAGTTGCATGAATTCCCAAAATGGCCGATTGCGGAGGATTGATGATTGGTGTTGAGAGCATAGAACCAAATACACCACCATTAGAGATGGAGAATGTGCCACCAGTTAATTCTTCAATTGACAATTTACCCTCGCGAGCTTTGTTGCCAAACTCAGCAATTTTCTTCTCGATATCAGCCAAGTTCATTTGGTCCACATCACGCAGAATTGGAACTACCAAACCGCGTGGCGAGCTTACAGCGATACCAATATCAAAGTAACCGTGATAAACAATGTCATTACCATCAACAGAAGCATTCAAGAGTGGGAATTTCTTCAAAGCATGTGTTGCAGCTTTAACAAAGAAAGACATGAAACCCAACTTCACGCCATGGACCTTTTCAAACTGGTCCTTGTATTTATTACGCAGTGCAATTACAGGACCCATATTGACTTCATTAAAGGTGGTCAAGATGGCGTTATTCGCCTGGGACTCAAGTAAACGCTCGGCAATACGAGCACGCAAACGACTCATTGGAACTCGCTCTTCTGGGCGATCACCGGTTGGAATTGGAGCGCTAGGTAATGCAGCAGACTTCGTGCTACCGGCTGAAGCATTCAATGCATCACCTTTGGTAATGCGGCCATCACGTCCAGAACCAGAAACTTGACCAGCATCGATATTTTTCTCTGCCAGAATTTTTGCCGCTGAAGGAGCTGCGGCTGCACCGGTAGCCTTGGCAGGGGCTGCTGCGGCCGCAGGAGCAGCAGCCGGAGTAGCCGCAGGTGCTGGAGCTGCTGCAGCCGCAGGAGCGGCAGCTGCAACAGCAGTGCTATCGATTTTTGCAATCAACTGCTCAGCAACAACAGTGCCACCGTCAGCAACAACGATTTCTGTCAAAACACCGGCGGAAGGAGCCGGAACTTCGAGAACAACCTTATCGGTTTCGATTTCGATCAAGATCTCGTCTTGACCAACTGCATCGCCGACTTTCTTTTTCCATTGCAATAAAGTTGCTTCAGCAACTGACTCAGAGAGTTGGGGAACTTTAACTTCGAAAATAGCCATGATTAATCCTGTTTATTTATATGTATGTTGAGTAATGAAGACGATTATTTCGTGATCACATAACCTTTTAATTTGGCAAACGCCGCATTGAGAAGAGATTTCTGCTGTTCTTGGTGGAGATGCGCATATCCGCAAGCAGGCGAGGCAGATGCAGGGCGACCTGCATAAGACAGCTTCATACCTTCAGACATGTTTTCCAAAATGTTGTGTTGAACAAAGAACCATGCGCCTTGGTTTTGTGGCTCATCCTGACACCAAACTACCTCTTCTAATTTTGGATATTTCTTCAATTCAGCAGTCAATGCTTTGTGCGGGAATGGATAGAGCTGCTCCAAGCGAATGATCGCGGCATCATCCATTTTCTTCTCAGCACGTTGCTTCACCAAGTCGTAATAAACCTTACCGGAGCAAATCACCAAGCGAGTTACTTTCTTGGCATCAATCGTGTCATCACGCTCACCCAAGATAGTTTGGAAACCACCCTTTGTGAACTCTGATAATGGTGAAGCAGCTTCTTTATTGCGCAAGAGCGATTTAGGAGTCATCAAGATCAGCGGTTTGCGGAACTGACGAATCATTTGACGGCGTAATACGTGGAAGATCTGCGAAGCGGTGGTAGGCTGAATCACTTGCATATTGGTATCGGCACACAACTGCATAAAGCGCTCAAGACGTGCGGAAGAATGCTCTGGGCCTTGACCCTCATAGCCGTGCGGCAACATCATAACTAAACCGTTAGCACGGCCCCACTTCACCTCACCAGAAGCGATGAACTGGTCGATGACGACTTGAGCACCATTGGCAAAGTCACCAAATTGCGCTTCCCAAATTGTCAGCGTATTGGGTTCAGCTGCAGCATAACCATACTCAAAACCAAGGACCGCCTCTTCTGAAAGAATGGAGTCAATGACTGCAAATGGCGCTTGGTCTTTCGTAACGTGTTGAAGGGCGATATACGTACCGGTATCCCATTTCTCACGATTTTGTTCATGCAAGACCGCATGACGATGGGTAAAGGTACCGCGCCCGCTATCCTCACCAGACAAACGTACTGGGTAGCCACTGGCAACCAAGGATGCGAAAGCCATGTGCTCGCCCATACCCCAGTCAATATTCACTTCACCACGCCCCATGGCTGCACGATCGTTATAGACCTTGGCTACCAATGGATGTGCCTTGAAGTTTTCTGGAATGGTTGAAATCTTTTCAGCCAAACGCTTCCACTCTGTTAGTGGAATAGCAGTGTCAGCTTCATCGGTCCATTTCTTATTCAAGAAAGGAGACCAATCTACCGCAAACTTCCCTTTGAAGTTGCTTAAAACTGGATCTGAAGTTTGCTTACCCTCGTCCATTGCGGCGCGATACTCTTTGACCATCAAGTCACCGCTACCAGCAGGCAATGCGCCTTGGGTTTCCAACTTATCCGCGTACAGCTTACGAGTACCAGGATGCGCAGCGATGATTTTGTACATCAATGGCTGGGTCATCGCAGGAGTATCTTGCTCATTGTGTCCAAGCTTACGGAAGCAAACGATATCAATCGCAACATCCTTATGGAATTTCATACGGAACTCAAGCGCCAACTTGGTAGCCAAAACTACCGCCTCAGGATCATCCCCATTCACATGTAATACAGGAGCATCAACAATCTTCATGATGTCTGTACAGTACAAACTAGAGCGCAAATCACGCGGATCAGATGTGGTGAAACCAATTTGGTTGTTAATCACAATGTGAACCGTTCCACCAGTGGAATAGCCGCGCACTTCAGACATCGCCAAGGTTTCTTGCATCACGCCCTGACCTGCAATCGCAGCATCGCCGTGAACTAAAACTGGCATTACTTGCTCACCTAACATATCACCACGACGTTCCATTCGGGCACGTGCAGAACCTTCTACTACTGGGTTAACAATTTCTAAATGGGATGGGTTGAATGCTAAAGAGAGGTGAACTGGACCACCTGGGGTAGAAATATCGCTTGAGAAGCCTTGGTGGTACTTCACATCTCCAGCCGGCAATGTCTCAGGACCCTTATGCTCAAACTCTGCAAACAAGTCCTTTGGCATTTTGCCTAAGGTATTGACCAATACATTCAGACGACCACGGTGGGCCATACCAATCACAATCTCTTGTACCCCTTTATTGCCAGCGTCGCGGATCAATTCATCCATGCAAGCAATAAAGCTCTCGCCACCCTCAAGGGAGAAACGTTTCTGACCTACATACTTCGCTTGAAGGTAACGCTCCAAGCCTTCAGCAGCAGTCAAGCGATCCAAAATTTGACGCTTCTCGTCCACGTTAAATCGTGGAGTTGAGCGAATGGACTCTAACTTCTCTTGCCACCACTTCTTAATCTTTTGATCGGCAATAAACATATACTCAACACCGATAGTGCCGCAGTATGTTTCACGCAAGGCTTGCAACAAATCACGCAAGCTCATTTCGGTTTTACCGAAGAAGGTATTACTTGTATTGAAGACGATATCCATATCGCCATCAGTAAATCCATAGAAAGCGGGATCTAACTCAGGAATATCCTGGCGCTCTGTCCGCTTCAAGGGATCAATATTGGCCCAGCGGTTACCGACGTTACGATACGCCGCAATTAACTGCTGAACAGCAACGCGTTTGCGCCCCATCTCTGAGTCAGCCGAATCAGAAATTGTTCTGATAGGACCCTGCTTAGCGCGCTCAGCAAATGACGCAACAATTGGTCCATGCGCAATGTCGGTTCGAGAAGAACCATCCACAGCCGGAACTTGTTTCACGTTATCAAAATAATCTCGCCAATGATCAGCTACTGAAGCTGGATCGTGCAAGTAGGATTCGTAGAGTTCTTCTACATAGGGGGCGTTTCCGCCGAAGAGATAGGAGTTATCTCTTTGGTCCTGCATCATGATGCTCACCTTTCATCGGGTTTCCCGAATAAAAACTGTGGTTATAACCATTCGCTTCTCGGCTCTACCGTTCCACGAATTGATCTGTGCAAATACTGGTACTACCTCTGTAATTTAACACGAGTGACCACAGACACAAAAAGGGCTTTCCCTGATTTAAGAGGTTTCGGGGGTATTTCCCTATTAATTGAAAATGAATAAGAACTTTCCTACCCCGCTTTCAATATTGACGGACAGATTCAAATCCATTTGATTTTTATTCTCTAAATCTTCAAGTGAATTAATAAAATTAAAGGGAAATATGAAAGCAATCACGCCAGATATGGAATATCTCAGCACCCGCCAAAGCGCCAAAGTTCTCCAGGTCTCACTAGGAACTGTGCAGAAAATGGTTGAATTGGGAGAATTAATCGCTTGGAAGACTCGTGGCGGCCATCGCCGTATATTGGCCAGCTCCTTAGAGCAGCAGTTACAACGCAGAAAACGAGCTATGCGACAGAAAACCACCCAAAATTGTATTGCCATGGGCATTTTCAGAAGAACCGAGAATAGCCAGGAATTATTGCAATCGATTCAAGATTGGCAGCTTAAGGTTGAACTAGAAGTTGCTGTCGATAGCCTAGAGGGCTTAATGAAGGCGGTGTCGATCGCACCTGATTTGATCTTTTTGGATGCCCTGATACCCCCAGTAGAACAGGTTCATTTAATCCATTATCTTAGTAAAAACAAGGACACGCAGCGCATTCCTATACTAGTAGATGAAGGCTTTATTAAGCTTCACCCTGGCGTAGTTGCCTTGGCGGATGAGAATCATGGCAATCGCCCTCACTTAACGGAGTGCATTAAGCAGGAGCTTGAAAATGGGTTAATTGACCTAAACCCGCTGATTATTGGTTACCCCGCCACCAATCCTGAGCTTGATGCCTCCCTAGATCAGGGTAGTCGCCACGAGCTCTTGGAGCCCCTATTTCTGGAAGCTCTAGCTAGGAAATGCGCTTAGAGCTAAGAAGTAATAAAAAGGCCGCAGATGCGGCCTTTTTAGTTAAATCAGATACTTAGATCAGGTAGCTACTACGATCTCTACCCTCGATCCACTTAGGAGCCTTACCGCGCCCTGTCCAGGTTTCACCAGTTGATGGGTTACGGTACTTTGGAGCCACTTTTCCACCAGTACTTTTACCGCCTGCCTTACGACTAAATAAGTCAGAGGCTAGCAAGTTATATTGTTCAATGATTAATTTTGCTTTAGCGATACCATCAGACTTCTCGCGGGCAATCGCCTCTTTAATCTGTTTATCTAATTGCTCACGTTGAGCTAATAGTTCTTTATAAGAAGACACGTATTTTTTCTCCGAATAATAAGTTATAGGAAATATCTAATAAAAATGTATTTCGTAGTCTTATTATATAGATAATTTAATCATTCATTCAATATGGTATTTGTTAATATAAACCTATATTTATCAATGGTTTATATAGAAATTAATGATTAAATATTAATAATTATTATAAATAATAATATCAATACTAGGGCTACTCACCTTCTTAACATAAAGGTGCCGCTGGCCTTTGCAGTGATTTCTCCAGCCTCATTTAAGGCAACAGCCTCGCAGTAGTTAATGGATTTACCAGCCTTCAATAAAGTACCCTCAACCACTATTTTGCCCAAACCTGGGCGCAAGAAGCTTGTAGTCATGTCGATGGTAATAGCGCCTAAGTCATGATTGGAACCACTTCGGGCGGCTGCTCCCATAGCAAAATCCAAGAGCGTCATCATGACCCCGCCCTGTGCAACCTGAAAGCTATTGGTATGTTCGGGCTTGACGGTATAGCTAATTCGTACCTTCCCATTTGCTGCGTATTCGGGAACAACACCCAAAACATCCAAAAATGGAATTTTGAGACCAAAGTAATCAACTGCTTGTGCATTGGAGTTGTTTTCAGACCCGAGATTTGTGCTCATTTTTTAAATATCCGTATGTTTAGAAAACTGTATAGCGATAATTTTGCCTTATTTGTGTATTATATTCCTAATGAGTAAAGAAATTTAAACTTTATTCGGATAATTTAATAAACAACCGTGGATGGAGACAAAATGAGCATTAAGCCAGAAAAACCATATAAGGACATCATCTTAGAGGTGAAAGATCAAGTGGCATGGATTACGATCAATCGCCCTAGGGTCCTGAACGCATTTAGAGAGCAAACCCTAGATGAAATGATTGATGCCGTAAAACTAACGCGCGAAGACCCTTCAATAGCTTGTATTGTTTTTACCGGGGCTGGCGATAAAGCGTTTTCAGCAGGCGGTGATTTTTATGCCATGAAAAGACTCACTTTCACAAATGGGTCAATGTGGAATGATCGCATGCTCGGATTAGCAATGGCCATTCGTGGCGTGCCTATTCCGGTCATCGCGATGGTCAATGGATGGTGCGTTGGTGGCGGTCATGAGCTAGCCCTTTGGTGCGACCTGGTGATTGGGTCTGAGAAGTCTGTATTTGGACAAACAGGCGCAAAAGTTGGAGCCTGCCCTACAGTTGGTGCAACACAATACTTGCCTCGCATTGTCGGGGAGCGTATCGCCCGCGAAATGATCTTTTTAGCAAAACGCTTTGAAGCTAAAGAAGCGGAAAGAATTGGCCTCATCAACAAATGCGTTGCTGAAAAAGATCTTCTTACTGAAACATTAGCCTGGTGTGAAAACATCAAGAGCAATAGTTCGCAAACTATCCGCATGACCAAGAAGAGTCTGAACTTTGAATCCGACCAACTCTATGCTTCTTGGCAGCATGGCATGGAATTACTTGCCTATGTTTGGGGATCTGAAGAAAGTCTCGAGGGTATGAATGCCTTCTTGGAGGGGCGCAAGCCAGACTTCCAGCAATTCCGCATGAAGAATAAGGCGGCATTAGAAGATTACTTGGATGGTTTCCATAAGAATCTCAATGCTCCACCAGATATGCGCGACTAAGCAGCAGCTAGATGAGCACAGAAAACATCAAGACAGCTAAAGCGCAAAGCAATCCAGGTGCTTTGGCTGGTCTAAAAATATTGGATTTAAGCCGTGTCTTGGCAGGCCCTTGGTGCGGCCAATTGCTCGGAGACCTCGGCGCAGAGGTTATCAAAGTCGAGTCCTTGAATAGCGGAGACGATACGCGTGCCTGGGGCCCTCCATTTTTGGAAGGTGAATCTGCATATTTCTTAGGTTGCAATCGCAATAAACGAGGTATCACGATTGATTTTTCAAGTGCGGATGGAAAGTCTCTGTTAGCGCAATTGATTCCAAAGTTTGATGTCGTACTTGAAAACTTTAAAACGGGAACCTTAGAAAAATGGGGTTTTAATCAAGCCTGGTTTGAAACTCACGCGCCAATGGTTGTACGCTGCTCGATTACCGGCTACGGGAGTGAAGGTCCTCAAGCAGGATTGCCCGGATATGATTTCATCTTGCAAGCAGAGTCCGGATTAATGAGTATCTCTGGATCTGAAAATGGTGAGCCTTCTAAATACGGCGTTGCTATCGTAGACTTGGCTACAGGCATGATGGCTGCAAATGCGATTCAAGCAGCATTGCTGGCACGCTATCGAACTGGCAAAGGTCAATTAGTGGAAGTTTCCCTATTTGATACAGCAACCGCTTTATTGGCTAATGTTGGTAATAGCCACTTAGCAACAGGCAAGGACTCAGGTAGATATGGCAACGGTCACCCCACCATCGTTCCCTATACAACCTATCGCTGCTCTGATGGCATGATTGCTTTAGCGGTAGGCAATGATGGTCAGTTTGCAAAACTCGCAGAGTTTCTAGGTAACCCTGAATGGGCAAATGATGAGCGCTTCAAAACAAATGCTGCGAGAGTGAACAATCGTGCCGCACTGGATGAGCACATTAAAAATAAAATCAATCACTACTCTAGTAATGAGTTAATTGACGAATTAAGAAAACTGGGTATTCCTATTGGTAATGTCAATACCGTCAAACAAGCCCTTGCGTCAGAACAAACACAAGCCAAAAATATGGTGCTAAATGTTCAGCATCAAAAAATAGGTTCTTTCAAGACTCTAGGCACACCACTCAGGATGCATGGTACGCCAAGCTCTATTCGGTATGCACCTCCACTGCTTGGAGAACATACCGATGAAATTCTCAGTGAGTACCTCAACTTAAATATAGAAGATTTAAGTGAATTAAAAAATAAAAAAGTGATTGCCTAAATTCATATGGGAGACAGAAAGTGAAATATTCCATTTCCAGAGTCATCATTAATATCGCCTTAGGAATTAACTTGATTTGCTGTTTCCAAGGTGACCTTTGGGCGCAAGCTGATAGCTACCCTAGTAGACCCATTAGATTAATCATCACTTGGCCAGTAGGCGGATTTGCCGATACTCTTGGAAGAACTGTTGCTAACCAATTAACCACAAGTCTCGGCCAACAAGTAGTTGTTGAAAACCGCGGAGGCGCAAATGGGATGATTGGAGCTGATGCAGTAGCTAAAGCAGCCCCAGATGGCTATACGCTCATGTTTCAGTCAATTACCTCCCATGCCATTAATCCAACGATGTACGGAAAGACGCCTTACTCAACTGAGAAGGATATTGTTCCATTGGCGGTCATTGCATCTGTGCCTTTATTGTTGGTAGAAAACCCCAACTTTCCACCAAAAAATATTGCTGAGTTAATTACCTTAGCGAAAAAAGATCCGGATGCAATTGCATACGCTAGTTTTGGCAATGGAAGCGCAAGCCATCTTGCCGGAGCGCTATTTACCAATCAGGCTGGCATCAAGATGATTCACATTCCCTACAAAGGTGGTGGCCCCGCTATCACAGATACCTTAAGCGGCCAAACTCCACTTAGTTTTTCTGCATTTGGTGTCGCCTTGCCGCATGTACGTTCAGGCAAGCTCAATGCACTCGCTACGACCGGCCCTACTAGATCAAAGTTATTGCCTGACGTCCCCACCATTGAAGAAGCAGGCAATTTAAAAGGTTATGAAATGTCGATCGTTTACGCAGTGTGGGCTCCAACTGGGATTCCAACACCAATACTGAACAAAATTTCGAAAGCGCTCGACCAAGTGACTGCCTCAAGCGCCTTCAAGGAGAAAGTAGCAAGTGATGGCGGAGAAGTGATGAATATCAATACACCAGCAGAAAGTCAGGCATATTTTCAAAAAGAAATGCAACGCTTAAGTAAGATTGTGAAAGACGGGAACATTAAGGCCGACTAATATGAACAAGCAATTCCTTAAAGCATCTATAGCAATCTCTATTTTAGTGATGAGTATTAGCCCAGGTTTTGCGCAAAGCAGAGATGTGAACGCTTACCCGAATAAACCCATTCGCATCATCAACCCACTAGCAACAGGTGGCGCCGTTGATACTATGGCAAGACTTTTAGCGCCATCTCTGCAAGAAATTTTGGGACAGCCAATCATTATTGAGAGTAAACCAGGTGCAGGCGGCACTATTGGAAGTAATTTTGTAGCTAAGTCGCCTCCCGATGGATATACCATTTTGATGGTTTACGATACATTTGCAGTTAACCCCCATGTCTATAAAAATCTCCCGTTTGACTCCTTTAAGGACCTCACTCCAGTTACAGAGTTAGTAAAAATACCTCTAGTGGTTGTTGCGGGAAACAAATTGCCCGCCAACAATCTCAAAGAATTGATTGAATTAGCAAAGACCAAGCCCAATGGCATTACATTCTCCAGCGGTGGGCCCGGAAGTTCAGGGCACCTAGCTGCAGAATTACTGAAAAATAACCTAGGTATTGAAATGACGCATATTCCCTATAAAGGTGGTGGGCCAGCACTCACCGCCACGATTAGCGGGGAGACTGACATCACAATTTTGGGTGCCGTTATTACGGTACCCCAGATTAAAGGCGGAAATTTGAAACCATTGGCAGTATTAGGTAAAAAGCGTACACCCGCCCTACCTCAAACACTTACTGCCAGCGAACAGGGCCTTATAAATTTTGATGTTAGCTCTTGGGTGGGCGTTCTCGTACCAGCTGGCACACCCCCAAGCATTATGGATAAAATCAACAGCGCGTTTACTCAGGCTCTCAAGAATCCGGCTGTGCAGGCCAGAATGGCTGAGCAAGGTAATGAGATTGTGGCAAGTTCTCCATCTCAGTTTGGCGCCTTCTTAAACATAGAATCTACTAAGTGGGCAAAAGTAATTAAAGACAGCAATATTCAACTGGAATAAATCACATTGAAGCAAACGCTTTATCAGAAAATTAGCGGCACTTTAGCCGAACGTATATTGAGCGGTGAGTACCCCCTAGGAAGCTATTTACCAACAGAAGAAGTTCTCTGCAAGGAATTTGATGCTAGTCACCATTCCGTTCGTGATGCGCTCAAAATATTAATCGGAAAAGGATTGATTACTCGACGCGCTGGCGCTGGCACTAAAGTCATAGCAGCTACCGAGCCCACCGTATTTGCTAATGTTGCAGGCGATCTACGTCATCTATTTAGCTATCCACAAAATACTATTAGAAAAAATTTAATTGAGGAGCATGTCACTTGTGATGCCATTCTTTCCCATGTGCTGGACTGTCCTGTTGGCACTCCATGGTTTCGAATTGGCGCTCTCAGAAGGCTAAATGAAAACGCTCAACCCTTATGCTGGACCGATTTCTATCTACTACCCCGTTACTCGGAAGTCGTAAAGCTGAAAGAGCATTTTTCAACCCCAGTTCATGAGCAAATTGAAAAAAGTTATGGTCAGCGGGTTGATAGCGCTACAGTTGGAATTACCTTGTGCAGACTTGGCAAGGAAGTAGCTGATGCATTGGATGTAGAAGACAATTCACCCGCCCTAAGAATCATTCGGCGATATTTTGATGCTCAAAAAAATGCTTTTGAGATAACTGTGAGCTATCACCCAGAGGGTGATTACAACTGTGAACTCAACTTTCATCGCGAATTAAGACCGCGATAACTACAGATATATGGTCGGGGCGAGAGGATTTGAACCTCCGACCACATGCACCCCATGCATGTACGCTACCAGGCTGCGCTACGCCCCGACGGAATTAAAATTGTATCAGTATCTATTTAGAGAGAATTTGCATCACTGCTAGCAATTCATCGCGCAAACGAAGTTCACCGCGCGCTTCATCAAGGCGGTTTCTGGCACCGCTGATGGTAAAACCTTCCTCATAAAGTAATGCCCGAATCTTTCGAATCAACACAACTTCGTGATGCTGGTAATAACGACGGTTACCACGACGTTTTTGAGGGCTGAGCTGAGCGAATTCTTGCTCCCAATAACGCAGGACGTGCGAACGAACGCCACAAAGATCAGCTACCTCACCAATAGTGAAGTAACGTTTAGCAGGAATAGGCGGGAGTTGAGAGCTCGGGAGTGCCGAGCTAGCATCAAACTCGGTTTTCTCGAGCATGTGACTCCACTACATCTTTAAGCTTCTGACTTGCATGAAAAGTAACTACGCGTCTAGCTGCTATAGGAATCATTTGGCCTGTCTTTGGATTTCGGCCAGGACGAGCCGATTTATTGCGCAACTGAAAATTACCAAACCCGGAGATTTTTACTTCAGTACCAGCTTCAAGAGAATGGCCAATACGATCAAAGAATGCATCGATCATATCTTTCGCTTCACGCTTATTTAGCCCAACTTGATCAAAAAGAGCTTCGGATAGCTCGTTCTTAGTAACAGTGTCATTAGAAATCAATTCAGTCATTGCTTGTCTCTTTGGTAACTAATTAATTATTTGATTTATATCTAATACTAAACCTAACGCAAACGCGCAGCGCACTTTTTCTCAACCGCACCCAATAATGCTGCCATAACTGCATCTATTTGGGGATCTTGCAATGTTTCTTGAGGATTTAAAAGGGTAACTCTAAAAGCCAAACTTTTTTCATCATCGTCCATACTGCTTGAACCAGCCTTTGGCTTAAATTCATCAAACAACTCAATATTGCGGACAAAATTCTGTTTTGACGCTGCCATCGCATCTAGCAAGGCCTGCGCTGATACGCTTTGCTTAACAACCACCGCTAAATCGCGCTGTACAGCAGGTAGCTTACTTAGTTCCTCTGGAACAGGCAAGCCTATATTACGAATCGAATCTAAATCTAATTCAAATAGTACCGGTGCCTGCGGGAGCTCATAAGCTTGCTGCAATCCTGGATGTAACTCACCTATCATGCCGACTTCAATTCGATTCTTGTCTGCAATCAAGAATACCTTTGCGCTACGTCCGGGATGCAAAGCAGGATGTTGTGCTGCCTCAGTTACAAAATGCAAAGGATCCAAGACACGCTCTAGATCGCCCTTCACATCAAAGAAATCAACTGCCCTTGTAGTATTTGCCCATTGCTCGGGAACAAAAGAACCATAGGCTAATCCACCAATCTTTTGAGGCTGATGAAAACCGGCTACTTTGCCAGCCTCTTCTTGAATTTCCTGATTGCGGCTAAAGACGCGACCAGCCTCAAACAGACGGACCCGCCCTGCTCCACGATTCAGGTTCGACTTTAAATTGGAAAGTAAGCCGCCCCAAAGAGTGCTGCGCATGACGCCATATTGACTGGCAATTGGGTTGAGAACTGCAATGACATCTTTTTCTGTTGCACCAGTTAAGCGTTGCTCGCTTTCAAAATCGGTGAAACCAAAATTAACGGCTTCCTGATAGCCTTGCAAAGCTAAACGCTGACGAAGTAAATGGATTCCACGCTTTGCTTCTGCTTTGGCGCTCATCTTGAGTGAGGCTACTGGAGGCAGATCAGGAATATTTTCAAAGCCGTACATGCGGGCAACTTCTTCAATCAAATCCTCTTCGATCTCAATATCGAAACGATAGCTTGGAGGAGTTACAACAAACACATCACCTTCTTGCTTAAATTCAAAACCCAGACGCTTAAAGACATCGGTAACCACTTCATTAGTCAGCGGGATACCAATCACTTTTTCTGCTCTAGCCAAACGCATTTTGACTGGCTTGCGCTCGGGTACATTCAGAACCTGGTCATCTATAGGACCCGCTTGACCGCCACAAACCTCAAGAATGAGTGAAGACAGGTAATCAAGGCAATTGACGGTATTTTGAGGATCTACACCACGCTCAAATCGATGCGCAGCATCAGTACTAAAGTTAAAGCGACGGGCACGGCCTTGAATAGCTGAAGGCAACCAATAAGCTGCCTCCACATAGATATTTTTAGTGTCATCACTCACAGCGCAATGATTGCCGCCCATGATGCCGGCAAGCGCTACTGGGCCAGATTGATCTGCAACCACGCCAGCGTCTTGCAACTTACCAGCAGAGTCAGGGCCTTGCAAAGTGACTGTTTGTCCATTTAACAGCTCAAGAGTTTCACCGGCTTTAGCCCACCGAACTGTGATGTCACCATTTAATTTATCAATATCAAACACGTGGGTTGGCTGCCCCATCTCCAACATCACATAGTTAGAAAGGTCTACCAAAGCTGAAATACTTCTTTGACCAGCGCGCGATAAACGTTTTACGATCCAATCAGGCGTCTTGGCTTGTGGATTTACACCACGAATTACTCGACCAGCAAAACGGCCACAAAGCTCTTTGCTCTCTACCGTTACCTTGCGTTTTTCATCAACCGATACCGCAGGTGCATTCCACTTAGGCGTACAAAGAGCAGCGCCGGTAATCGCTGAAACTTCTCTTGCCATACCCACCAGGGAGAGGCAGTCCGCTTTGTTCGGAGTTAATTTGATAACAAAGACTTGATCATCTAGATCAAGATACTTGCGAATATCCTCACCAATAGGTGCATCGGCTGGCAATTCAAGAATGCCTTCGTGATCATCGCCAAGACCCAGTTCGCGGCCAGAACACAACATGCCTTGGCTCTCAACGCCACGCAGCTTACCCACTTTGATCATGAAAGGCTTGCCGCCTACTTCTGCAGGAGGTAATTCAGCACCAACCATGGCGCAAGGAATCTTAATGCCAGCTCGTGCGTTTGGTGCACCACAAACAATTTGCAACTCTTGGCCAGATCCAGCATCGACTTTGCATACGCGTAAACGATCTGCATCTGGATGTTGTTCTGCAGAGAGAATCTGAGCAATCACAATCTTAGTAAATGCTGGCGCCACAGAGTGCTGCTCTTCAACCTCTAAGCCAGCCATTGTCATGGCATGACCAAGCGCATCACTATCTAGAGCTGGGTTTACATACTGACGGAGCCAAGATTCAGAAAATTGCATAGCGGTTTCTAGTAATCATTTTGTTATGCAGGGAATTGCGCTAAGAAACGCAAGTCATTCTCAAAGAAGAGTCGCAAGTCATCTACGCCGTAACGCAACATCGTTAAGCGCTCTAAACCAGATCCAAAGGCAAAACCGGTATAGCGCTCTGGATCAATACCCATATTGCGCAATACATGCGGATGCACCTGTCCCGCTCCCGAAATCTCCAACCAACGGCCGGCAAGCTTGCCACCCCCAAAAGCCATATCGATTTCAGCAGAAGGCTCTGTGAAGGGGAAATAGGATGGGCGGAAACGTACTTGTAATTCATTAGTTTCAAAGAAGGTTCTCAAGAAGTCTGTATAGACTCCTTTGAGATCTGCAAATGAAACACTTTCAGCAATCCATAAGCCCTCGACTTGATGGAACATCGGTGAATGAGTTGCATCACTGTCAACGCGATATGTTCTGCCTGGTGCAATCACTTTGATAGGAGGCATCACATCTGCGTTGGCATATTTCTTAACATGCTCACTCGCATAGCGGACTTGAATCGGACTAGTATGGGTACGCAATAGCAAAGGCTTCTCATAAGCATCTTTGCCATCAATATAGAAGGTGTCCTGCATTGAACGTGCAGGATGATTTTCTGGGCTATTGAGGGCTGTGAAATTAAACCAATCGGTTTCAATCTCAGGGCCATCAGCCACATCAAAACCAATGGAGCGGAAGATTTCTTCAACACGCTCCCAGGTACGCATCACAGGATGCAAGCTACCAACCGCCTGACCGCGACCCGGCAAGGACACGTCAATCGACTCAGCAGCTAAACGCTGCAGCAATACGGCATCAGCTAATGCTTGGCGACGCTCTTGTAAGGCAGCTTCTACCTGGGTTTTGATTTGATTAATTTGGGCGCCAGCACTCTTGCGCTCCTCAGGCGACATTCCACCAAGCGCTTTTAAACGCTCAGTGAGAACACCTGATTTACCGAGATACTTGGCTTTCGCGTCCTCAAGAGCCGCCGAATCGGCAGCTCCCAAGAAATCACGTTTAGCATCCTCGACAATTTGGTCGAGAGAAACCATTGCAGCTTAGTTTAGAAAACTAAGATTAAGCTGCAGCGTTTACTACGGATTTGATCCGAGTAACCAAAGCAGCAAAAGCCGCTTTGTCAGCAATGGCCATATCAGAAAGTACTTTGCGGTCGAGTTCGATCGCAGCCTTCTTCATACCATTCATGAATACGCTATAGGTCATGTCATGCTGACGAACTGCCGCGTTGATACGAGCAATCCACAAAGCGCGGAATACACGTTTCTTATTGCGACGGTCACGATATGCATATTGACCAGCACGCATAACCGCTTGCTTAGCAATACGGAATACGTTCTTACGACGACCGCGGTAACCTGTTGCGGCATCGGTAATTTTCTTATGACGGGCTCTTGCTGTAACCCCACGTTTGACTCTTGGCATTTATTTCTCCTAATCTAGTCTGAGGTTAAGCGTATGGAAGCATGGAGCGAATTGACTTAACGTCAGCTTTCGCAACTTCTGTGGAACCACGTAAGTGACGCTTATTCTTTGTGGTCTTCTTGGTGAGGATGTGGCGTTTGAAAGCCTGACCTCGTTTAATCGTTCCGCCTGCGCGAACCGTGAAGCGCTTTTTGGCGCTACTCTTGCTCTTCATCTTGGGCATAAAGCACCCCTTCAATTACTTGTGCAACATAGGTGGTAACCGACGGTTACTCTTCCTGTACCCAGAAGCACTTCAAACTACCAGCATCCTCAGTGATTCACTGCAGATACCTCCCTACATAAGAACCAGGTAGAACCTAGTTACTTAGCCTTGCGGATGGGGGCCAATACCATCACCATCTGGCGGCCTTCCATCTTTGGAAACTGCTCAACTTGGCCAAACTCTTGTAAGTCCAACTTCAAACGTTCCAACATTCTGACTCCGATTTCTTGGTGGGCCATCTCACGACCCCGAAACCGCAGCGTAATCTTTGTCTTATCGCCATCTTCCAAAAAGCGGATTAAATTGCGAAGCTTCACACCGTAGTCACCATCATCAGTGCCGGGACGGAATTTTACTTCCTTCACCTGAATCACTTTTTGCTTCAGCTTAGCTTCATGCATCCGCTTCGCTTCTTGGTACTTGAATTTGCCGAAGTCCATGATGCGGACTACAGGTGGTACAGCTGTTGGAGCAATTTCAACCAGATCGGTCTCTTTCTCTTCTGCTGCAGCCAAGGCTTCACTCAACTTAACTACACCGATGGGCTCTCCATCAATTCCAATCAAACGCACTTCAGGAGCAGTAATTTCCCGGTTAATGCGCTGCAATTTTTCAGTAGCGATCTTCTTAATTCCTTTAAAAAAACAATAAAAACCGTTCTAACCCTAGCTAGGCTCGGGTCCGACTTTCTGGGATATATCCTGCTGGAGTCGGGCAACGAAGGTATCAAGAGGCATTACACCTAAATCCACTCCGCCACGGGCACGAACGGCCACCGTATTACTTTCTGATTCTTTATCACCAACAACTAGCAAAAATGGGATCTTCTGTAATGCGTGCTCGCGTATTTTATACGTAATCTTCTCGTTGCGCAAATCCGCCTCGACTCTAAACCCTTGTTTTTTCAGCAATTGCTGCACTTGTTGTGCATATGCAGCAGAATTTCCGGAAATATTGAGGACTACAGCCTGGGTTGGAGCAAGCCAAACAGGCATATTTCCAGCGTGGTTTTCGATCAAAATACCAATAAAACGCTCTAAAGAGCCCACAATTGCCCTATGGAGCATGACTGGAGTCTTACGGCTGTTATCTTCGGCCACATATTCCGCCCCGAGACGGGCTGGCATAGAGAAATCGACCTGAATCGTGCCGCACTGCCATGTCCGCCCAATAGAGTCTTTGAGGTGATATTCAATCTTGGGGCCATAAAAAGCACCCTCACCCGGTAACTCTTCCCACTCTTGGCCGGAGGCTTTGAGGGCGCCACGGAGAGCCTCTTCCGCTTTATCCCAAATTGCATCATCACCAACACGCTTAGCAGGACGCAAAGCTAACTTCACCGCAACCTCAGTAAAGCCAAAATCTTGGTACACAGCGCGTACTGCTTTATCGAACTGGGCCACTTCAGATTGAATCTGATCTTCGGTGCAGAAAATATGACCGTCATCTTGCGTAAAGCCACGCACACGCATCAAACCATGCAATGCTCCCGATGGTTCATTACGGTGACATTGGCCAAACTCACCAAAACGTAATGGCAATTCGCGATAGCTATGTAAACCTGAGTTATAAATTTGTACGTGTCCAGGGCAGTTCATCGGCTTTAATGCATAAGCACGATTCTCTGACTCAGTCGTGAACATATTTTCTTTATAGTTTTCCCAGTGCCCCGATTTTTCCCAAAGGGCACGATCCAAAATCTGCGGGGCTTTGACTTCTTGATAGCCTTCTTGCTGATACACGCGACGCATGTACTGCTCAACTTCCTGCCAAATTGACCAGCCTTTTGGATGCCAGAAAATAAGGCCAGGCGCCTCTTCTTGAAAATGAAATAAATCGAGCTGTTTGCCTAAGCGGCGATGATCGCGCTTCTCAGACTCTTCAAGCATATGCAGATACGCATCTTGATCTTCTTTGCGCAGCCAAGCGGTACCGTAGATTCGCTGCAACATCTCGTTCTTACTATCGCCACGCCAATAAGCACCAGCAAGCTTCATTAGCTTAAACACTTTTAATTTACCGGTGGATGGCACATGGGGTCCACGGCATAAATCGGTGAACTTACCTTCAGCATATAAAGAAACATCTTCGCCCTGCGGAATACTGGCGATCAATTCTGCTTTGTAGTTTTCGCCTTGCTTCTTAAAAAACTCAACCGCATCATCGCGCGCCATTACAGTGCGAGTAACAGGCTCATCTTTCTTAGCGAGCTCAGTCATTTTCTTTTCTAAAGCAACTAAGTCGTCTGGCGTAAATGGACGGTGATAAGAAAAGTCGTAGTAGAAACCGTTATCAATTACTGGGCCAATTGTGACCTGCGCTTCTGGAAATAATTCTTTCACAGCGTAGGCTAATAAGTGCGCTGTGGAGTGACGGACAATCTCTAAAGCCTCAGGACTTTTATCAGTGATGATGGCGAGCTGACTATCTTTATCAATCACAAAACTGGTATCGACCATCTTGCCATCAACAATGCCACCTAAGGCAGCTTTAGCGAGACCACTGCCGATGCTTTTGGCAACATCCGCTACACGAACGGGAGCTTCAAACTCTCGTTTTGATCCATCGGGCAGAGTAACTACTGGCATAACAACTCCATCTTATTAACTGAACTTCAGTTTCACTTCATTGACCTAAAAAGAAAGCGCGGTAGCTTTAGGGCATCCGCGCCTCTTGGGTGGCCTTTGGGCCTCCCTTTTTGGGTCATTATTCGTTGGTAGGCTCGATTGGACTCGAACCAACGACCCCCACCATGTCAAGGTGGTGCTCTAACCAGCTGAGCTACGAGCCTATACAGCCATAGAGTTTATCACCGGCGACGCACTTGGGTGACCCCTTTGACCTCTTCCAAGCTGTTTTGAACCACTCTTAACACTTCAGAATCCTTAACCTCAACCGTTAAAAGGATCTGAGTCAGGCCTTTTTTGGCGGATTTGCGCAAATCAGTCACATGCACCCCTTGGCGAGTCAGAATCTCAAATAACTCTCTCATGAGTTCAGGTCGATCTAGGCCGGTTACCACCAAATCGGCTGGGAATACCCTTTTTTGCTCAGAACTGACTATTGGATTTGCCGCAGAAGCAGTCCATGCGGTTTGAATCACACGCTCAGGCGCGCGATCGAGAAGACCTCTAAATGTTTTACAGGATCGGCGATGAATCGATACACCCTTACCTTGCGTTACAAAGCCCGCAATTGAATCTGGTGGAACGGGTCTGCAACAACGCGCTAATTGAGTTAACAAAGAATCAACTCCAACAACCAAGACATCACCACCCTGACCTGTTTTGCGACTACTGTCACGCAATATGATCTCTGGGTTTATTGGTTTAGCCTCAGCACTGATCTCTGGCTTAGCCTCTGGAGTTTTTACAACTTGCCCCGTCTCTTCATCATCAAGCGCATTAAACCAAGCGCGCACTCGTTGACGCGCTCGTTGTGAGCGCAAATAATTTTTATCCGGACTAATCCAATCCCGTGATGGCCCGCCATGTTTGACAGCGATAATTTCAACGGTTTGCCCATTTTGCAAAGCCGTCTCAAGCGGAACCATGGCGCCATCAACACGCGCACCACGACAGCGATGACCGAGGTTGGTATGCACTGCATAAGCAAAATCAATGGGTGTTGATCCCTTCTCTAAAGAGATCACTTTCCCCAAGGGGGTAAGGACATAGATGTGATCATCAATCTCATGGTGCTTGAGTTGTTCCCAGGCATCCTCTTTCCAGGAGATCAGTTGCCTCGCCCAAGCTATCTGGCGCTCGTAAGCTACTTCAGCACTATGAGTACCCTGCTGATGACCAACGCTTGGCTTATTGGACTTAGCTGGATTGGGTGGCGTGGCCGTGCCAAGATAAGCGCCCTCTTTATAGCGCCAGTGTGCAGCTAAACCATACTCAGCTTGTTGATGCATTTCATGGGTACGTACTTGAATTTCAAATGCCGTGCCGTCTTCATTCATAACAACGGTATGAAGCGATTGATATCCGTTAGGTTTAGGTCTTGCAATGTAATCATCAAACTCACGTGGCACTGGCTGCCACACGTTATGGACGATTCCCAACACGGCATAACAAGTTTTAACGTCATCCACTAAAACCCGGAATGCTCTTACGTCATACAAGTTAGCAAAGTCGAGGGACTTACCCTGCATCTTTTTCCAGATGCTATAAATATGCTTTGGTCGTCCTAATACGTCACCACCAATATGTGCCGTCTTTAATTCTGCTTCGAGCTCTCGAACGATGCGCTCAATAAAAGCTTGGCGCTCAATACGCTTGGCATCGAGCATCTGCGCAATATCGCGATAAAGCACTGGCGACAGTACTCGAAAAGCTAAATCCTCCATCTCCCACTTCATCTGCCAGATGCCCAGGCGATTAGCCAAAGAGGCATCGATATCCAGAATCTCTTGAGCCCATGCTGAGGGCATCTCCATTTTTTCTTGGGTCACCCAACGCAAGGTTTGCAGACGTGATGCCAGATAAATCAGGACAACACGCAGGTCATCACCAAACGCTAAGAGCATCTTACGCAGCATCTCTTCTTGACCAGATACGCTCAGACCTCCATCCTCGCGCACCAGCTTTGCTTGAGCTTGTCTTAAGCCGCGATAACCAATTAAAAGCTTGGCTGGCTCTTCACCAATGAGTTTAATCAGAGCTTCTTTGCCATGTGTTCGAGCGATATTCTTAGCGGCAACTAAAGTGGCTTCATCCAGATTAAGAGATTGCAGAACCTGAGCAACCCCGGCAGCGTGTAACTCAGTTGGTTCGCCATACCAAGCATCCGCAAAGATCGCGGGTTTTTCTAACGCTGCTGATTTGCTAGGAGTATTTGCCATTGGCAAAATTTACTTATGAAATTAACTAAAGAATTCTTTTGCTAAAGCGATTTGCTCTGGTTTCACAAATGCAGGTGCATGCCCTACGTTCGGAATTTCAATACTACGTGCATAAGGATTGACTTTACACATCTCCGCTACTGTTGCTGCAGACAATAAATCCGAATCACCTCCGCGCACAATCAGCATAGGAATATGAATTTGTTTAAAGGCATGCCACATCGCCATCTCACCGGCCTTAGCCATGATGGGGTTAACAGCAGCAAATGGCACTGAAATATTCGGGTCGTAATGCATGACCCACGCTCCATCACGCTGAACCAACATGGGACCGTTATAAATTTCCCACTCCTCGGGGGTATGTTCCCCAAAGGTAGCGCAGATTTGATTAAGGCGAGTAAGTGCATCAGCTCGATTGGTAAAGGTAAAGGGCTGGCCTACATAAGAGCCTAAGCGCTTGATTGCTTCAGGCTCAATTGTTGGACCCACATCATTAATCAGCATTCTGCGAATGGGAGAATTTGACATGGCTGCATAGACCATACCAATTAATCCACCCATCGAGGTGCCAAACCAGTCGATCTGCGACACACCCAACTGTTTTACAAGCTCTGCGATATCCGCAACGTATTGTGGAACTGCATACTGCATTGGATTGCTCAAGCGATCAGAATCTCCCCGACCCACTACGTCTGGACATACAACGTAATAATCTTTACACAAGGCTTTTGCCAGAGTCATGAAATCGCTGCCACGACGGGTTAAACCATGAACACAGAACAATACTTTTGAATTATTCGGATTACCCCAAGCGTGATAGGCCATCCGATGCACAGTCTTGCCACTCGAGCATTGCACATAAAACGTATCACCATCATGAATCACATCAGCAGGCTCTACATCATCGCAAGGCTCATTATGTTCATGGGCATCGCCAACCTCTTCTGGCTGCAAAGTAACATGATCAATTCCATGCTTATTGAGTAGCATGCTATTGATCTTAGCCATGATTCCTGGCCATTCTTGAATATCCGCAATTTCAATATGGCCGATTAATGCAGGAAAACTCGGTGTCATCTCCCAGACATGCAGATCATGAACTGCTAAAACACCTGGAATGCTTTTGAGATCTTTACCCACTTCTAAATAATCAATATGGAGTGGGACGCCTTCCATCAAAAAGTGATAGGACTCATGCAGGATCGAGATTGTCGACTTCAAGATGAGCAAAGAGACCAAAATAGAAAGGATGGCATCGATTGGCATCCAGCCAGTGAGCTGAATCACCACACCCGCAATCAAAGCAGCAACTGATCCTAATAAATCACCCATCACATGCACTAAGGCTGCACGGGTATTGACACTCTTCTTATCGCGTGAGAGCACATAGGCAACCACGATGTTCATTAACAGACCAATCGCCGCTACGATCGTGACAGTGAGGCCATCTACTTTGTGCGGATTAGCAAAGCGGCTAATAGCCTCAATCACAATCCACAACACCAGCCCAAGCATTGCAATACTATTGACAAATGCCGCCAACGCTTCAGCTCTTCCGAATCCAAATGAATGTTTAGGTGATGGTGGACGGCGAGAAATAATTTGCGCTAAGAGTGCCAATCCAAGTGCCGCAGCATCAGTGACCATATGACCAGCATCGGAGATCAGCGCTAAGGAATTAGCGAAGTAGGCTGCCGCACCTTCAACCCCAGAAAATCCTAGGGTGAGCACTAATGCAATTAATAGCAAGTTCTGATTTGAGACTTCTTTGCTATGGGAGTGCTTTGCATCCCCTTTTTTATGGGCATGCAGTGAATGATCTGCTCCAGAGTGATTCTGGGGCTTTGATGGCTTTGAATGAGAATGGAAATGATGGGATCCCGACATGGTGAACCCATTATTCCATTAATTGATGACGCTGGTTAGAAACCCGTTGTATCAACAGGGGCACCTGTTTTGGCAATCACTTCTTCTTTGCTTACACCAGGAGCTAATTCGACCAACTTCAAGCCCTTAGGAGTGATGTCAAGAACGCAAAGATCAGTAATGATCTGACTAATGACACCTACACCAGTGAGTGGCAATGTGCACTTAGGCAAAATTTTGAGCTCTTCTGTGCCATCTTTTTTCTTGGCTACATGCTCCATCAATACCACGACGTGTTTTACACCAGCAACCAAATCCATTGCACCGCCCATACCCTTCACCATTTTTCCTGGAATCATCCAGTTGGCTAGGTCACCATGTTCGCTCACTTGCATTGCGCCCAAAATAGCAATGTTGATTTTTCCACCGCGAATCATTCCAAAAGAATCGGCAGATGAAAAAATGGAAGAGCCAGGCAATGTTGTGATGGTTTGTTTGCCAGCATTAATTAAGTCGGCATCAATGGTTTCTTCGGTGGGAAATGGGCCAATGCCCAGCAAACCATTTTCAGACTGAAGCCACACTTCCATATCTTTTGGTACATGGTTGGCCACCAAAGTAGGCATACCAATACCAAGATTGACGTAATAGCCATCTTTTAATTCTTTAGCAGCACGTGCTGCCATCTCATCTCTTGTCCAAGGCATCTCGATCTTCCTAAATTAAGCTTTTGCAGTCATAGTGCGCTGTTCAATGCGCTTCTCTGGCGTTTTGTGAAGCACCAGGCGATGTACATAAATGCCCGGAGTGTGAATTTCATCTGGATGGAGTTGACCGTTTTCCACAATCTCTTCCACCTCGGCAACTGTAATCTTGCCAGCCATTGCCACAACAGGATTGAAGTTACGTGCAGTGTAGCGATAGACTAAGTTTCCTGACTTATCTGCTTTCCATGCCTTCACCAAAGAAATATCAGAGACAATAGTACGCTCCATGATGTATTTTTCACCATCAAACTCTTTTACTTCTTTGCCTTCAGCTACCAATGTTCCAACACCAGTCTTGGTATAGAACGCAGGAATGCCGCAGCCTCCAGCGCGTAATTTTTCAGCCAAGGTGCCTTGTGGTGTGAATTCCAATTCCAACTCACCTGCTAAAAACTGGCGCTCAAATTCTTTGTTCTCACCTACATAAGAGGCAATCATCTTTTTGACTTGACGGGAATTCAATAAAAGCCCCAAGCCAAATCCATCTACACCAGCGTTATTCGCAATAGCAGTCAAATTCTGTGCGCCAAGATCTTTCACCGCCTGAATGAGCGCCTCAGGAATACCACAAAGACCAAAACCGCCGACAGCCAGTTTTTGTCCGTCTTTTAAGATGTCCCGCAGGGCATCGACTGCCGATGGGTAAGTTTTATTCATAACTTTTGTCCTAAGATTGCCAAAAAAGGTAAAAAAGTAATCATAACGCCTTAGATCCTATAGCCTAGGGTGTCTCGGCACTAAATTGGTTTTTGGCAGTTAGAACTAAACTATGAAGGCTGAAATACCCTCTTTTTTAAGAAATCTCGGAGAAATTGCATGAATCAGGAGCAGCTACTAGAACAATTTGGACCCAGGGAATCCATGGATTACGACCTGGTCATTGTTGGGGGCGGACCTGCTGGCCTCGCTGCTGCCATCAAAGCCAAACAACTTGCTCATGATTCAGGCAAAGAAATCAGCGTTTGTGTTTTAGAAAAGGGTTCAGAAATCGGCGCCCATATTCTGTCTGGCGCTGTCATGGATCCTAAGGCACTCACCGAGCTTTTTCCGAACTGGCAAGAAATGGGTGCACCACTGAATACTGAAGTGACACAAGATCAATTTCTGTTTTTAACTTCCGATAATTCGTATCAAGTTCCTAATTGGATGCTGCCACTCTGCTTTAAGAATGAAGGCAACTTTATTGTGAGCTTGGCCAATGTGACTCGTTGGTTGGGCGAACAAGCTGAAGCACTTGGCGTAGAAATTTTTCCAGGCTTCCCTGCGGCAGATATTTTGTATAACGAGCAAGGCGCAGTTAGCGGTGTTATCACTGGGTCTATGGGCTTGGATAAGGAAGGGAATCCTACCGATCAATTTCAATTGGGTATGGAGTTACGCGGTAAGTACACCCTCTTTGCCGAAGGCTCTCGCGGACATCTAGGTAAGCAGCTCATTGCTAAGTTTGGCTTAGATAAAGATGCCGATCCACAAAGCTACGCTATTGGGATCAAAGAGTTGTGGGAGGTAGAGCCCTCTAAGAGTAAGCCTGGCCTGGTGGTTCATACCGCAGGCTGGCCCTTAGAGAGCGATACTTATGGCGGCTCATTCTTGTATCACCTTGGCGATAACAAGGTTGCTGTGGGCTTGGTTGTTGGACTG
>Ga0364893_10189_pt2 | contig 26923 bp, 27 predicted proteins | sample ExccelJu500001D3_FD_206943 | JGI IMG/M metagenome (GOLD analysis project Ga0364893, IMG submission 206943) | Enriched cells from Trout Bog Lake Hypolimnion, Wisconsin, USA - BchlTB.July16.5000.01.D3 | ecosystem: Environmental > Aquatic > Freshwater > Lake > Hypolimnion/Profundal zone | place: USA...
TTTCAACCGTAGCCTCGCCCAAATAGTTAACCTCGTGTCCAAGTACTTCTTCGGAATCGGGGTCAACCAACACTTGCCCGAGCCGATAAACTTGCCACTCCGTGCCTTTGTCTGCGGGCATGTTGCGTACATACGCAACATCATTAAATCCCAGTAATGTACGATGTTCGTAGGTACCGACTATCCTAGGCACACCCGTCAAAGTGGCATCAGCGACAACCAGAGGCTTGGCCAGAAAAGGAGCAATTGCTGCATACGGAATGACCGGAATTGCATCTCGATCACTTGCAACCTCACGGGCACGGGGAGAAAGTTTTACAGTACCATCGCTTTCGGCTGGTAGTGTTGAAACAATACTGTTGGCTTGAGGTAGACCGCCGGATTCACCAATGTGTAATGTTCCTGTGGCTCGATCAAGTATTACGACATCGCCGGGATAAATCCAATGCGGGTCTTTGATGGTGTCTTTGTTAAGTCCCCAGATCTGTTGCCACTTCCACGGATCTTTAAAAAAAGCGGCAGAAATATCCCAAAGTGTATCGCCCTTAACTACAATATGTTGATCTGGCGCAGTTTCGAGAACATCTGAAGACTCGGCGTATGTGACAACGGGCAACAGAATGCAAAACAACGATATAATCTTGCGCATGAGAACCCTAGCAAAGTAAAGTGAGTGCGGCATGGTGTTCGCACTGCCGTTAAATTCTGCATCTAGTTACCTAAATTAGCAAGTATATATGCCGATTCTGCCTATTCTTCAATACCCGGATGAGCGTTTACACAAGGTTGCAAAAAAAGTCGACGCTATTACCGAGGACGTTTGCAGACTAATCGAAAATATGACCGAGACCATGTACGCCGCACCCGGAGTTGGGCTGGCAGCGACACAAGTAGATGTTCACCTACAAGTCATTGTTATCGATGTGTCGATAAGTCACAACGAGTTATTAGTGCTGGTAAACCCCAAAATAATTGGATGCGAGGGGGAAAGCAAACTTGAGGAAGGGTGCCTATCTGTTCCGGGAATATATGACAAAGTACAGCGAGCAGAGAAAATTGAAGTTCGAGCGTTAAATGCACAAGGAAAAGAATTTACTTTGAAAGCGGAAGGATTGTTGTCCGTGTGTATTCAGCATGAAATGGATCATCTGAAAGGAATTGTTTTTGTTGAACACCTTTCGCAGTTAAAACAAACGCGCATTCGCGCCAAGCTAAAAAAGAGACTTCGCGAAACCTTTTAAAGGAATGACTTGAAGATAATTTTTGCGGGAACTCCTATTTTTGCGGAAAAAGCATTAAAGGCCTTGCTGGAACAAAAGACCGAAATTGTTGCTGTCTTAACGCAACCGGACCGCCCATCCGGACGGGGTATGCAACTAAAAGCAAGTCCGGTAAAAGAGTTGGCCACCCAACACGGACTGCAAGTTCTTCAACCGGTCTCCTTAAAGGGAGCAGAAATTCAACAACAGCTGTCTGCCTATCAGGCAGACGTGATGGTTGTTGCTGCATATGGCCTCATCTTACCGCAGACAGTATTAAATATCCCGCGTTTGGGCTGCATCAATATCCATGCATCACTATTACCGCGCTGGCGCGGTGCCGCACCAATTCAACGGGCAATACAGGCGGGTGATGCACAGACAGGCATTACAATCATGCAGATGGATGCCGGTCTGGATACAGGAGACATGTTGTTTACGAAGTCTTGTCAGATAGAAAAGAAAGATACGGCGGCTTCACTACATGATAAGTTAGCGCAACTCGGGGCAGGCGCCATCACGGAAGCCTTGGAATTACTCGCGCAGGGTCGGCTTGTCGCCATTCCGCAAGACAGCCGGGATGCAACCTATGCAGCCAAATTAACAAAGGAAGAGGCTTTGATAAACTGGATGTTGCCAGCAGTTGAGCTTGACCGGGTAGTGCGCAGTTACAACCCGTTTCCGGGTGCAAGTTCATACATTAACGACACGCAAGTTAGAATCTGGCAGTCAAGTGATCGAGAAGACATGTCGGGTGAACCGGGCGTGGTTTTGGGGGCAGAAAAAAATTCACTCATCGTTGCATGCGGCAACGGCGCGCTCAACATTGAAGTGTTACAAAAGCCAAATGCAAAAGCGTTGCCCGTAGGCCAGTTTTTGCAGGGTTTTCAGATCAACGCAGGCGACCGTTTTGTATTGCGTTAATGCATAACGTTCAACAACTAGCCGCAACTATTGTCGGTCAGGTTTTGGCCGGGCGCAATTTAAACCAAGAGCTAAAGGAAGTGCTGCTGCGCCATTCGGCACTTTCGGCACAAGAGAGAGGCGCACTGCAAGACTTATGCTATGGAACATTACGTTACTACGGACAGCTTTTGGCGATACAAAAGGAGTTGCTTAGCAAGCCGCTGCAAGACAATCAACTTCGGAATTTACTGCTGGTCGCACTATTTCAATTAAAGTACAGCAAGGCGGCAAGTTATGCGGTCGTAGATCACGCAGTGCGCGCGGCGAAAAAAATCAATGCGGCAACCGGCGGTTTGGTAAATGCGGTATTGCGTAATTTTTTGCGCCGCCAGCCCGAGCTGATAGCAATTGCCGCAGCAACGGAAGTGGGAAAATATTCGTATCAGCAATGGTGGATCGATTCAATTAAAGGCCAATATGGGGGGCGAACATCCGCTATTCTAGAGGCGGGCAATCAGCATCCGCCGATGACCTTGCGAGTAAATGAACGAAATGTATCTGCAGAGCAGTACTTGGCAAAGTTAAACTCGATGGGGATATTGGCACAGCTAATTTCGCCGCGCGCCATATGGTTGAATAACCCAATGGCAGTGGATAAATTACCGGGATTTTTTGATGGCGATGTATCGATTCAAGATGCCGGTGCACAATATGCTGAGAACCTGCTGGATATACAGAAAGGCATGAGAGTGCTGGATGCCTGCGCCGCGCCGGGGGGAAAAAGCGCACACATGCTGGAGTCTCATGACATTGAACTGGTTGCGCTGGACAAAGATGAATATCGGCTGGAGCGAGTGCGAGAAAATATGCAGCGCTTAAAATTAAAAGCTACGCTGTTGGCTGGTGATGCGGCGGAACCGGGGTTGTGGTGGGATGGCAAGCCATTCGACAGAATATTGGCAGATGTTCCCTGCTCAGCCTCGGGTGTAGTGCGACGTCACCCGGATATTAAATGGTTGCGACGCCCGTCGGACATTGAAGGTTTTGCAGTGCAACAAGAGCAGATTCTGGAAGCATTGTGGTTGCTTCTGGCAAGAGGTGGTAAATTACTTTACGCTACCTGTTCAGTGTTTGCCAGAGAAAATGAACAAGTCATTGCTGCTTTTTTATCGGGGCATAAAGATGCGGAACAAAGAGACATCTCGGCTTACGATTTGAATAACGGGCAGCTTTTGCCCAATGATCGGCACGACGGATTTTTTTATGCATTGTTACAAAAAGATGCGTAGCACTATCTATAAATTCGCGCTGCTACTATGCGTGTGTTTTTGCACGTCCGTTGCAAATGCGGATGGCATTGCTGTTACCAAAGCCGAGAGCCATGTAAGTGAAGATGGGTATGAGTTATCGGCTAACTTCACCATTACATTACCACCCTCGGTTGCCGAAGCATTAATAAAAGGAGTGGTGCTTAATTTTGTTAGTGAACTGTCAATTACCCGGTCACGATGGTATTGGCTGGACACGGCTGTCATTCAGGATGAGCAACAAACAAAGCTGTCTTACAATGCGTTAACCCAGCAATATCGGATTACGCGCGGCACCTTATTTCAGGGATTCGCAAATTTAGAGAGCGCTTTGCGTGTGATGGGTCATCAAACCTCATCTTCGATTCCTGTCTCAGAATTTGGCAGTAGCAGTGGCTCCGTGGTGAGATTTCTTAAAGGAGAAATCAAATATACCGCCTATGCGCAAATGCGCCTTGACACCTCTTTATTGCCGAAACCGTTACAGGTGAACGCGTTGACCAATAGCGATTGGAATCTGGAGTCGGAAAAATATAGCTGGCCTGTGCAAGTAGAGCAAACTGCTACCGGGGCCGCGCCGAAGCCATGAAATACCTAATCATAATTTGTGGTGTAGCCGGTGTTGCGTTGCTCTATTTGCTTTCAAGTGCAAGTGCCAACACAGCGCTTTTCTCACACAATTATTCCAGCCTATTAATTTTTACAGGTTTGTTGTCGCTGGGACTATGCGCATTAGTGGGATACCAGCTATGGCAGTTGCGCGTCAAGCTTAAGGAACAGGTGTTTGGTGCAAAGCTAATGTTGCGATTAACGATATTTTTTTCGGTGATTGCAATTATGCCCGGATTGTTGGTGTACACAGTATCCGTTCAGTTTTTGGGAAAAAGTATTGAGTCCTGGTTTGATATTAGAGTCGAAAAGGCGCTGGAGGGCGGCTTGAATTTGGGACGGAATTCGCTGGACACCGGACTCAAAGAATTGGGAAAAAAGGGTTTGCTGCTATCCCATGTATTGGAAGATCAGCGACCAAGTCAATATAACTTAACGCTAGACCGACTGATCGATAAAGCCGAGTTTCAGCAGGCAACTATTTTCAATATGGATGGCAAGCTGATTGCTTCAAATCTGCAAGGAAAAGTTCAGATTAATAATCTGGATCAACAAATGCTCAAAGAGGTAATGCGGCGCGGCAATTACAGCATGGTTGAGGCGCATTCGGATAATCGGTTAATTTGGCACGTGCTGATTCCGATAAAAAATAAACACACAATAAACGAACAGCAAATATTGCAATTGGTTCAACCCGTGCCGCAACAATTTTCAACAGACGCAGAAACAGTTCAAGAAGTTTATCGCGACTATCAGGAGCTGAGTCTGTCGCGACTGGGACTGAAGAGGTTATACGGGATTACCCTGACATTGTCTTTGTTGATTGTATTGTTGAGCGCAGTGTCAGCAGCATTTTTTTTAAGCGGTCGTCTTAGCTCGCCACTGGCGGCGCTGGCAGAAGGGACGCGGGCCGTGGCCCAAGGAAACTATTCGGGTAACTACCCGGTGCAAAGCAGAGATGAGCTGGGTGCGCTGACAGGGCTGTTCAATCAGATGACGACACAATTGTCAGACGCAAAAAGATTGAGTGAAAAACAACAAAGCCAGGTTGAAAGTGCCAAAGGATATTTGGAAAGTATTCTGACACATTTATCTTCCGGCGTGATTGTCGTGGACGAACAATATAAATTACGTCTGGCAAATCCCAGCGCGGAACAAATATTGGAAATACCGCTTCGCTCGATGATAGGCAGATCACTGAACGAAATAGCATCAAAACACATCTTGCTGGGCCCTTTTGCAAATGTAGTCGTGTCGGCATCAACAGAGTCTGCGGGCGAAGAATGGCAAAAACAAATTGAACGCATGAGTAAAAATGGTGACCAAATGCTTTTGCTGCGGGGCGCACAGTTAACAACAGAAATGGAAAGTGGATACGCAATCGTATTTGACGACATCACACCGTTGTTACAAGCCGAGCGGCAAGCGGCGTGGGGTGAAGTGGCGCGCCGGCTGGCCCATGAAATTAAAAACCCACTTACCCCGATCCAATTATCGGCAGAGAGAATGCAGCACAAGCTGAGCAAAAAATTGGGTGAAGAGGATTCTCTGCTGTTGCAACGGGCGACCCAAACAATAGTAAGTCAGGTAGCAGCGATGAAAAACATGGTGGCTGATTTTGCCGACTATGCGCGGGCACCGGCGCCTAAATTATCGTCTCTGGATATGCATCAGTTATTAAACGAAGTGATGGGCTTGTATGAAGAAAATAGCAGCCCGATTTTATTACAGTTAAATGCCGGGCAAACTTGGTTGAACGGCGATCCGACAAGGTTGCGTCAGGTTGTGCATAACCTGCTCCACAATGCTCATGACGCGTTACAAAATATTGAACACCCTCAAATCGTTCTATCAACGACAAGCACAGAAACCGAGTTTAAATTGACCATTAGCGACAATGGAAGCGGCATACCGGAACAGATATTGTCGCGAGTTTTTGAGCCATATATGACAACAAAAACCAAGGGAACGGGTTTGGGATTACCCATTGTAAAAAAAATAATCGAAGAACATGGCGGGCGGATTTCCATCGAAAATAGATTGACAGGGGGGATACAGGTTAATGTTAATCTGCCCCTGATAGAAAGGGTTGTGGTGGCATAGTGAGAACAAAAGAAATTTTGGTTGTAGATGACGAGATTGGAATTCGGGAGTTACTTTCCGAGATTCTGTATGACGAAGGTTACAATGTTCATCTGGCAGAGAATGCGGAACAGGCAAGAGCGAAACGCCTAAGCGCCTCGTTAGACTTGGTCTTGTTGGATATTTGGATGCCGGACATTGATGGGCTAACCTTGCTTAAGGAATGGTCTGCGCAACAATTGCTTACCATGCCAGTAATTATGATGTCGGGTCATGGCACAATTGAAACAGCATTAGAAGCCATCCGGGTCGGCGCGATAGACTTTCTGGAAAAGCCAATCGCTTTGCAAAAACTGTTAAATACTGTTGAGCTGGCTATGCAGCGGGATTTGTTGCAGCCATCCCATGAAATTAAAAATGAAACAAAAGAAATAGAAGCTCAGGATGGAATGATAATGGTTCCGCTCCCGCTGGATTTACCCTTACGTGAAGTGCGGGATTATTTCGACAGCGCATATTTTAATTATCAGATTGAAAAAGAACAGGGAAACATTACTCGCATATCCGAAAAGAGCGGAATCGAGCGCACACACGTGTACCGAAAACTGAAACAATTGGGTATTAAACTGGGGAAGAAGCAGGAAAAATAACTGGCCAACAAAGTTCTCGTTATTGCTCAAAGTTGGTCACTGCGGCATAATTACCGTCCCTCGTTGTTCCTCGTCGGGCAAAAAATACACAAATATGAAATTCAAGTTGTTTCCAAGGAGGCAGTAAAATGGCTGTTGCGCGTAATGTAACCCCCCCAAAATTTAATGACGTGACAGGCGCGATTCGCGCGTTGGCTATGGATGCGGTACAAAAAGCCAACTCAGGTCATCCGGGCGCCCCGATGGGTATGGCAGAAATAGCCGAAGCATTGTGGAATCATCATTTGCGCCATAACCCAGCCAATCCGAAATGGGCGGATAGAGACCGTTTCGTTCAGTCAAACGGTCACGGTTCAATGCTGGTTTACGCGTTGTTGCATCTGACAGGCTACGATCTTCCAATTGAAGAGCTGAAGCGCTTTCGTCAAATGCACTCCAAGACCCCGGGTCATCCTGAGTATGGTTATACGGTTGGCGTTGAAACCACCACGGGTCCGCTTGGACAAGGTATTACCAATGCCGTAGGTTTCGCCATGGCGGAGAAATTATTAGCCAACGAATTCAACAAATCCGGTCACGAAATTGTCAACCATCACACTTATGTATTCATGGGTGACGGCTGCATGATGGAAGGTATCTCGCACGAAGCCTGTGCCTTGGCGGGCACATGGGGTCTAGGCAAGCTGATTGCATTCTGGGATGACAACAATATTTCCATCGATGGGCACACGGATGGCTGGTTTACCGAGGACACCGCGAAACGTTTCGAGTCCTACGGTTGGCATGTTATCGCGGATGTACAAGGGCACGATTCGGAAGCGCTGAATGCAGCAATTGTTGCGGCCAAGGCGGTTACCGATAAACCGACACTGATCTGCTGTAAAACAATCATCGGAGCCGGTTCGCCAAACAAAGAGGGTACACATGACGTTCACGGCGCCGCACTGGGCGATGCGGAAATCGCGGCGACGCGTGCGCATATCGGCTGGAATTACCCACCGTTTGAAATTCCCAGGCATGTCTACGAAGCCTGGGATGCGCGCACCAAGGGAGAAGGTCTGGAGAAGTTGTGGAACAACAAATTCGCGGAATATAAAAAAGCGTTTCCAAAAGAAGCCGCTGAATTTGAACGTCGTACTAAAGGTGATCTTCCAGCACATTGGGATGAATTTGCAGCCAAGGCTATTGCTGCGATTAACGAAAAAGGCGAAACCATTGCTACGCGCAAGGCGTCACAAAACGCCATTAATGCATTGGTACCGGCATTGCCCGAATTCTTGGGCGGATCAGCCGACTTGACGGGTTCTAACCTGACCAACTGGACAGGCGCGCATCATGTGCATGGCAAGAAGCCAGGTAATTACATCAGCTACGGCGTACGCGAATTTGGTATGTCACACATCATGAATGGCATGGCGTTGCATGGCGGGCTATTGCCCTTCGGCGGCACGTTCTTGATGTTCTCTGAATACGCGCGCAATGCTTTGCGCATGTCGGCATTGATGAAACAACGAGTGATCTATGTATTTACCCATGACTCCATTGGCTTGGGAGAAGATGGGCCGACGCACCAACCGGTAGAGCAAACTACTACGCTGCGCTTTATCCCGAATATGGACACTTGGCGCCCGTGTGATACGGTGGAGTCTATCGTATCCTGGGTGGCCGCAGTTGAGCGTAAAGATGGCCCGAGTTCACTGATTTTCAGCCGTCAAAACTTGGCATTTCAAAAGCGTGACGCAGCGCAGATCGCCAATGTCCGCAAGGGAGGCTATGTTCTGTCTGATGTTGCCAATGGCAAAGCGCAAGCAATTATCATTGCCACCGGATCTGAAGTCGATCTGGCCGTTAAAGCGCAAGCGGCTTTGGCAGCCGAGGGCATTAATGTCCGCGTAGTATCTATGCCGTCGACGAACGTATTTGACCGCCAAGACCAAGCCTATCAGGACAGCGTATTAACCAAGGGTGTTAAGCGTGTAGCTGTTGAGGCTGGTGTGACCGGACTCTGGTACAAGTATGTCGGGTTGGACGGCGCGGTAATCGGCATGGACTGCTTCGGTGAATCTGCGCCAGCGCCCGAACTGTTCAAGCACTTCGGTTTTACTGTTGACAATGTAGTCGCCACAACAAAGAAAGTGATAGGCGTCTAGGTTGTTGGCGACTTCATTGCGGTGGAGGCTGACATGAGCAAAGCGAATGTTAAGGGGCAACGCCCCGGCCAAAACCACAACGTGGTTGTGACAGTGAAAAAGGTTATTGGCTAAGAAAAACCGGGCTTGTTTGCCCTGCCGGCAAACAAGCTTATAAAAACATTCGTCATCGCTCGGGCACAACATGCCTGCGAGTAAAGTTATTACTATTTCAACTTCCTAAGGAGTAATCATGGCAATTAAAGTAGGCATCAACGGGTTTGGGCGTATTGGGCGTATGGTATTTCGTGCGGTCACCAAAGACTTCAAGGACATCGAGATTGTTGCTATCAATGATCTGCTTGAGCCGGATTACTTGGCATACATGTTGAAATACGATTCCGTGCATGGCCGTTTTAATGGCGATGTCTCGGTTGAAGGGACGAACATGGTTGTTAATGGCAAGAAAATCCGCCTGACGGCCGAACGTGATCCAGCCAACCTGAAGTGGAATGAAGTGGGCGCAGACATCGTAATCGATTGCACCGGTTTTTTCCTGACCAAAGAATCTTGCCAACCGCATATCACTGCGGGTGCCAAGAAAGTGGTTCAGTCCGCACCATGCAAAGATGACACCCCGATGTTTGTGTACGGCGTGAACCATGATAAATATGCTGGTGAAGCTATCGTTTCTGCCGCATCCTGTACTACCAACTGTCTGGCACCGGTGGCCAAAGTGTTGAATGACAACTGGGGTATCAAACGCGGTCTGATGACTACCGTGCATGCCGCGACAGCGACACAAAAGACCGTGGATGGCCCCTCCAATAAAGACTGGCGCGGCGGACGTGGCATTCTGGAAAACATAATTCCTTCATCAACTGGCGCTGCGAAGGCAGTGGGCAAGGTCATCCCGGAGTTGAACAAGAAACTTACCGGTATGGCATTCCGTGTGCCGACATCTGATGTGTCTGTCGTCGATCTGACCGTTGAGCTGAATAAGGAAGCGACCTACGCCGATATCTGCAAAGCCATGAAGGCAGCTTCCGAAGGCTCAATGAAGGGTGTGATTGGATACACTGAAGAAAAAGTTGTTTCCACCGACTTCCGTGGCATAAGTGCACCGTGTGTGTTCGATGCCGATGCCGGTATCGCCTTGGATAGCACCTTCGTCAAGGTGGTGGCTTGGTATGACAACGAGTACGGCTACACTTGCAACATGCTGCGTTTGGTTCAGCACGTAGCTAAATAATAGTTTGGAGAGTGGCTGAGTAGGAAGTGGAAAGTGGGGAAATCCTACTGCATTTGCTCACCCTTCCCACTCACTACTTCCTGTTTTTCATAAAGCTTCAGGAGAGAAATGATGTCCGTTATTAAAATGACCGATTTGGCGCTTAAAGGTAAGCGTGTCTTGATCCGTTCCGATCTTAACGTTCCCGTCAAGGACGGTAAAGTTACTTCCGATGCACGCATTTCTGCATCAATGGCAACCATCAATTTTGCATTGCAAGCGGGTGCGCATGTAATGGTGACCTCCCATTTGGGTCGTCCGGAAGAAGGCGTGTACTCTGAAGAAAACTCGCTTAAACCCGTCGCCGACGTTATTGCCGCCAAGCTGGGCAAACCGGTGCGCTTGGTTAAGGACTGGGTGGATGGCGACTTTCAAGTTGCCGCAGGTGAATTAGTGCTGCTGGAAAATTGTCGCTTCAACAAGGGCGAAAAAAAGAATGTCGAAGAAACAGCTAAAAAATACGCGGCACTTTGCGATGTATTTGTAATGGATGCTTTCGGTACTGCCCACCGTGCAGAGGCATCAACTCATGGTGTGGCAAAATTTGCCCCGGTTGCGGCCGCCGGCATTTTGCTTACCGAAGAATTGGACGCCTTGACCAAAGCGCTGCTCAGCCCGGCGCGTCCGATGGTTGCTATCGTTGGCGGCTCTAAAGTATCGACTAAGTTGACCGTACTGGAGTCGCTGTCTGAAAAATGCGAACAATTGGTGGTCGGCGGCGGCATTGCCAACACTTTCCTCAAGGCAGTGGGTAAGAATGTAGGCAAGTCGTTGTGCGAAGATGATCTCGTACCGACAGCGCAAGCCCTGATCGAAAAAATGAAACAACGCGGCGCTAATATCCCCATTGCCGTGGATGTGGTGGTGGGCAAGAAATTTGATGCCAACGAACCGGCCGTACAGAAAAATGCAAGCGATGTGGCGGACGATGACATGATTTTTGATATTGGCCCAAAGTCAGCGCAAGAAATTGCCGACATCATCATGAAGGCAGGAACGGTAGTATGGAACGGCCCTGTTGGCGTGTTTGAGTTTGACCAGTTTGGCGAAGGTACCAAGACTATCGCCATGGCTATTGCCAATACCAAAGCATTCACATTGGCTGGCGGCGGCGACACCATTGCCGCGATCCAAAAGTACGATATTTTCGACAAAGTGTCGTATATCTCCACCGCAGGGGGCGCGTTTCTAGAGTTCCTAGAAGGCAAGACTTTGCCTGCCGTGGAAATTCTTGAGCAGCGTGCCAAGAAATAACTTACAAGGAATTACATGCTTCGTAGAACAAAAATAGTTGCAACACTAGGCCCGGCCTCAAGTGACCAAAAAGTGCTGGAACAAATGATCCGGGCCGGTGTTGACGTCGTGCGGATGAACTTTTCTCACGGTTCGGCACAAGACCATATGGCGCGCGCCGACAAAGTTAGGGCCGCAGCAAAAGCGGCGGGTCGCACCATCGGGATTTTAGCGGATTTGCAGGGCCCGAAGATTCGCGTGCGAAAATTCGAAAATGACAGAATTACATTAAACAAAGGTGATGCATTTATTCTCGACGCGTCTTTGGATGGCTTGGGTAACCAAGAGCGAGTGGGTCTGGATTATAAAGAGCTGCCCAATGATGTCGATGTTGGCACCATATTGTTGCTCAACGATGGCATGCTGGAGTTTCATGTTACCGGAGTCAAGGGAACAGAAGTTCATTGCGTAGTTGTGCGCGGAGGCGTGTTGTCTAACAACAAAGGCATCAACCGCAAAGGAGGTGGACTCACCGCCCCCGCGTTGACCGAAAAAGACAAAGAGGATATCAACACGGCAGCCCTTATTAAGGCGGACTTTCTAGCCGTGTCCTTTCCCCGCTCGGCAGATGACATGAAGCTGGCTCGTGAATTGATGCATGCTGCGGGCGGAAAGAGCTTGCTGGTTGCCAAGATCGAACGGGCAGAAGCCATTCCTTTGTTGGGCGAAATCATTGATGCATCCGATGCCATCATGGTTGCGCGTGGCGATTTGTCGGTGGAAGTCGGCGATGCTGCCGTGCCCGGTCTGCAAAAGAAAATGATCAAAATGGCGCGGGCTAAAAATAAATTAGTTATCACCGCGACACAGATGATGGAATCCATGATTAACAATCCGATTCCAACGCGTGCCGAAGTATCCGACGTGGCGAATGCTGTACTGGATGGAACCGATGCAGTGATGCTTTCTGCGGAAACTGCCGTAGGCGATTATCCGGTCGAAACGATTGAAGCGATGGCGCGAATTTGTATTAATGCCGAAGAAACCGAAGAGAGTGTCACAAACCATCGCTTGGAACAAAGTAAATTTACGCGGATTGACCAATCTATCGCCATGTCTGCATTATTTGCAGCTTCGCATTTCAAGGTGAAGGCAATTGTAGCGCTGACGCAATCCGGATCGACGGCATTATGGATGTCGCGCATTAGTGCGGGAACGCCTATTTTTGCAATGACGCCGATGGAGGCCACGCGGAGCAAAGTTACATTATTTAGCGGAGTACATCCTATTGCGTTTAAGAGTGACTCCAAGGATCACTCAGTAACCTTGCGGTTGGCAGAAGACGAACTGGTGCGCTTGAACCTGGTTCAAGATGACGATCTGATCGTGATGACAGTCGGCGAAGCAATTGGTAAAGCCGGGCATACCAACACCATGAAGATTGTCCGCGTAGGCGATCATCGCAAGAGTTAAGCAGAAAAAAGCGGCACAACAATTTTTAATATTTTAGTTATATATTTTATCTGGAGGAAAAAATGGCACTCGTATCTTTACGTCAACTACTCGACCATGCGGCAGAGCACAGCTATGGTCTCCCCGCATTCAATGTTAACAACCTTGAGCAAGTAAAGGCAATCATGGAGGCGGCTGACGAATGCAATAGTCCGGTGATTATACAAGGTTCCGCCGGCGCACGTAAGTATGCGGGTGAAGCATTCCTGCGCCACCTGATCGAGGCTGCGGTGGAGATGTATCCTCACATCCCGGTTGTTATGCACCAAGATCACGGGGCATCCGAGGCGGTATGTGTTCAAGCCATTAAATCAGGCTTCTCCAGCGTGATGATGGACGGCTCTCTGATGACGGATGGTAAAACACCATCCACCTTTGAATACAACGTCAACATTTCCCGTCGTGTTGCTGAGATGTCGCATGCGGTGGGCGTTTCTGTTGAGGGCGAGCTGGGTTGTTTGGGCTCACTTGAGTCTGGCGAGGGAGAAAAAGAAGACGGTCACGGCGCGGAAGGCAAGCTGAGCCACGACCAACTATTGACCGATCCAAACGAAGCGGCAGAATTCGTTAAGCTGACCCAGGTTGATGCATTGGCTATCGCCATCGGAACATCCCACGGGGCTTACAAATTTACACGCCCACCCACAGGTGCAGTATTGCGTATTGACCGCATCAAAGAAATTCACGCACGCATTCCCAACACCCATCTTGTAATGCACGGCTCATCTTCAGTGCCGCAAGAGTGGCTGAAAGTGATTAATGAGTTCGGCGGCGCAATGGGTGAAACGTATGGCGTACCCGTTGAAGAAATCGTTGAAGGCATCAAAAACGGTGTTCGTAAAGTGAATATCGATACCGATCTGCGTATTGCATCTACCGGTGCAACACGCCGCTATCTGGCACAAAATCCCAAGGACTTTGACCCGCGCAAATTCCTCGCTGCTACAACGAAAGCAATGAAAGAAATCTGCAAATCACGTTATGAAGCTTTTGGTAGCGCAGGACAAGCGGTCAAGATCAAACCAATCTCTCTGGACGCAATGGCAAATCGATATGCCAAGGGTGAATTGAACGCAATCATCAAATAAGAGTTTTGATAGGCATCGCGGTCATCCGTTAAATTGATGGCGATGGAAATAAAAATGCCCTGCCGGATAACCGGCAGGGCTTTTTCTTTGGTAAAAACTAAGAATTATCCGAAGTTACATTGTTAGGCTTGGGTGAATTTGTTATCCACCCAGCCGCAATGATGCCCGCCTCATATAGCAGCCATAGCGGCATCGCCAACATGAATTGCGACACAACATCCGGCGGGGTAAAAATGGCGCCAACGACGAATGCGCCGACAATGACATAGGGACGAATCTCGCGTAGTTTTGCGGTGGTCACCATGCCTGTTTTAACCAGTAACACTACGGCTATGGGTACTTGAAATGCCAAACCAAACGCAACAAACATCCCCAATACAAAGCTCAGATATTTATCAATGTCAGTCATCACAGCCACACCCTGTGGAGCGGCAGACGTAATAAAACCAAAAACAATTGGGAATACGGCGAAATAGGCGAAGGCCATGCCGCAAAAAAACAATGCAACGCTGGCTATCAACAGTGGTAACACCCAGCGCTTCTCATGCAGATATAAACCCGGCGCAATAAAACGCCAAGCTTGATACAAAATATAGGGTAGAGAAATTAGCAAAGCCGCCATCATCGCAACTTTGAGCGGCACGAAAAAAGGCGTTGTTACATCTGTGGCGATCATTTGTCCGCCCTTGGGAAGCTTAGCCAAGAGGGGGCGCGCCAACAGGCTGTATAAATTAGAAGCCCATGGAAACAGGCAAACAAATACCAGCAATAACGCTATCGCGGAGTTGAGCAAACGTTTGCGCAACTCTAAAAGATGGGAAATGAAATTTTCGCTAGTACTCACAGAGGGCGCTAATCAATTGGAAATTGTTGCTGTACGGGTACGGACTGTTGTTTCGGTTTGCTGTCTGGAGTTGCAGCCGGAACACTCTTCAATTTGCTTTCCACGACGGGGGCCGATTCGGTTGGCTCGGCAAGCGATTGCACATGCAGATCGATTGTTTGCACCGCCTGCTTGGCGGCTTGTTCTGCCGACAGCGCCTCTTGCTCCATTTTTGATTTCAGTTGGCGCAGCTCTTCCAATTGCATGTCTCGCTCAATATCGGCGCGCACACCGTTGACATAGCGCTGTGCCCTGCCCCACAACAGTCCCAAAGTACGCGCAACTTTAGGCAGCCGTTCCGGGCCAATGACGATCAGCGCCACGACCATGATGACTACAATTTCTGAAAAGCCGATTTCGAACATGGCTAACGATCAAACTCAAACCTTGGTCTGAGTTTTCTCTTTCGCTTCGCCTTCGATAATCTTGCTGTCCTGAATAACTTGCTTGTGCGCCTCGTCGTCGCCCTTCATGCCGTCTTTGAAGCCTTTTACCGCACCACCCAAATCCTGGCCGACATTGCGTAGTTTTTTGGTGCCAAAAATCAGCACAACCACCAATAACACAATCAACCAATGCCAAATACTTAGTCCACCCATGATGCGCTCCTTGTCGATTAACTACGTTTGACCATCGGCGGAATGTTGCCACCGCCAATGACATGAATATGCAAATGAAATACTTCCTGTCCGCCGCCCTTGCCGCTATTAATCACCGTGCGGAAACCGTTATCCAAACCCTGCTCGCGCGCCAACTTCGGCGCCAGCACCAACATCCGGCCAAGTAACGCGGCATGCGACGCATCCGCCTCAAGCAGTGAGACTAAATGAAGCTTTGGAACCAGCATAAAATGTACCGGTGCAACCGGATTGATGTCGTGAAAAGCGAATATTTCATCGTCTTCATAAACTTTGCGGCTTGGTATTTCACCTCGCACGATCTTGCAAAAAAGGCAGCTCCCGCTCATCTTCTATTCGCCTTTTCTTCAATGCCGGACATGCCTTCGCGTCGCGCCAACTCCTTCAGCACATCTTCCGCGCTCAGGCCCTTTTGTGCCAACAACACCAGCGTGTGAAACCACAGGTCGGCCACTTCATACACCAAGTGCTGCCGGTTACCATCCTTGGCAGCCAGCAACACTTCACCTGCCTCTTCAATCACTTTTTTCAAAATGGCATCGTCGCCCTTGCTAAATAATTTGGCAACGTAAGAAGACTCCGGCGCGGCAATTTTGCGGGCTTCTAGTGTCTCGGTCAGTCTGTGTAAAATATCGTTGCTCATTCGCTCGTCATTCCCGCGCAGGCGGGAATCCAGTTATTTTTTATATATCTCGTCGGGTGACTTTAGCACGGCATCGGTTACGACCCATTGTCCCAATTCCAATCTGCTGTAAAAACAACTCTCTCGCCCAGTGTGGCAAGCAATGCCACCTTGTTGAACAACTTGCAATAGGATCACGTCATTATCGCAATCGAGTCGTATCTCTTTCACCTTCTGGATGTGACCGGACTCTTCGCCCTTGTGCCACAATTTTTTGCGTGAACGCGACCAGTATATCGCCTCACCGCTTTCAGCTGTACGTTTCAGCGCCTCCCGATCCATCCACGCCACCATCAGTATGCGCCCGGTTTCGGCATCTTGTGCGATGGCAGGAACCAATCCGTCCTCCGACCAGTTCACTTTGTTTAGCCAAGTTTCACTCATTTAGATTCAAAAGCAGCCATAGAGTACACAGACGCCACCGAGAGTGAAGCGAACACTTCAAGTGCAGCAGATTTTCTCTGTGAACGCTGTGTTCTCTGTGGCAAATAGTTTTTCAAACGCACAACCGCACCTCCGACACGTTACTGGCGCAGCCAGCCGTTTGCGGGAGGAGGTGCGATGCGGTCATTCCCGCACCCGTCGCTTTCGCGCACCGTGTCATAACCGCACCTCTATCCCTTGACCTGCCATGAACTGCTTGGCCTGCTGCACGGTGTATTCGCCGAAATGAAAAATACTGGCAGCCAGCACCGCATCGGCACCACCTTGCGTCACGCCATCGGCGAGGTGTTGCAAATTGCCCACGCCGCCGCTGGCGATCACCGGAATTTCCAGCGCATCGGTTACTGCATGCGTTAGAGCCAGATCAAAACCACTCTTCTGTCCGTCTTTATCCATGCTGGTTAGCAGAATTTCACCCGCACCCAAACTTTGCATTTTCTTCGCCCACTCTACAGCATCCAGCCCGGTTGCTTTGCGACCGCCGTGGGTAAACACTTCCCACTTGTCCGGCGCAACTTGTTTTGCGTCAATGGCAACCACGATGCACTGAGAACCATAACGCGCAGCAGCATCTGCAACCAATTGCGGGTTAACTACCGCCGAGGTATTAATACTTACTTTATCCGCACCCGCATTGAGTAGGTTACGCACATCTTGCACTTCGCGCACGCCCCCGCCAACCGTCAACGGAATAAATACCTGTTCTGCCACTTGCTCGATGATACGAAAAATAATGCCCCGGTCGTCGGAGCTGGCAGTGATGTCGAGAAAGGTTAGCTCATCTGCGCCTTGGTTGTCATAACGGCGCGCTATTTCAACCGGATCACCGGCATCGCGCAGCTCGACAAAGCTGACACCTTTGACGACTCGACCGGCGGTCACGTCCAGACAGGGAATGATGCGCTTTGCGAGCATTAGATAACAACGGGCGACAATTCATCCGCCAATGCTTGCGCGGCTTTAAAGTCCAGCGTGCCTTCGTAAATAGCGCGTCCGGTGATTGCGCCGGTAATTCCTTCGGAGCGCACCGCGCACAAGGCACGCACATCATCCAAATTGGTGATGCCGCCGCTGGCAATGACGGGCACGTGCAATGGTCGCGCCAATTCGACTGTTGCAGGAATATTCACCCCCGACAACATGCCGTCGCGTCCGATATCGGTATAAATAATCGCTTCCACCCCGTAACCTTCAAAGCGCTGCGCCAAGTCAGCCACGTCATGTCCGGTGAGTTTTGACCAGCCATCCACAGCGACTTTGCCGCCTTTGGCATCCAGACCAACCATAATATGGCCGGGAAACGCATCGCATGCTTCATGTAAAAACCCGGGCACTTTTACCGCTGCTGTGCCGATGATGATGTAAGTCACGCCTATATCAAGATAACGCTCAATCGTTTCCAGATCGCGAATACCGCCGCCCAATTGCACCGGAATGTCGCCGCCGACGGCTTCGATGATGCTGCGCACTGCCGCCTCATTCTTGGGCTTGCCCGCAAATGCGCCATTCAAGTCCACCAAATGCAAGCGCCGCGCCCCTTGCGCCAGCCAATGTTTAGCGGTTGCAGCCGGGTCTTCGGAAAAAACCGTAGCGTCTTCCATCACGCCTTGTTTAAGACGAACGCAATGTCCATCTTTAAGGTCAATAGCAGGGATGATTAGTGTTTTAGTGTCCATAATATTTAAACGATTAAACAGGATTCCAGTTTATAAAATTTTGTAGCAGCTTTAGGCCTGCCGCAGCACTCTTTTCCGGGTGAAACTGTACAGCGAATAAATTTTCACGTGCTACAGCGCAGACAAAAGGCAGCGGATAATCGCTGGTTGCCTGCACCAAGCTTGTGTCATGCGGTTGCACATAATAGCTATGTACGAAATAAAAGCGAGTATCTTGTTCGATACCATTCCACAACAAGTGATTGCCATGATGTACTTGGTTCCAGCCCATATGCGGCACTTTGAGTTTGTTGTCGTGAGCGTCTTTCAACTCGGATGCGAAACGCACTACGTCTCCGGATAAAACCCCCAGCCCCGGCACATTACCCTCCGCGCTGTGCTCGAATAACATCTGCAAGCCGATACAAATACCCAGAAATGGTTTATTGTATGCCGCATCCAGCACGGCTTGCCGCAGGTTACGGGCATCCAGTTCGCGCATACAATCCGGCATCGCCCCTTGTCCGGGGAATATTACACGTTTGGCAACCGCAATGACTTTTGCATCATCGGTGACGCAGACAGAGGCATTCGGTACAACCTTGTGCACGGCTTGATACACCGAGCGCAAGTTACCCATTCCGTAATCCACTACTGCAATATCAACCATGATGAGACGTTATAACGTTCCCTTGGTAGAAGGCATGACGCCAACCATGCGCGGATCAAGCTCCAGAGCAACGCGTAGCGCGCGTCCGAACGCCTTGAATATAGTCTCAACTTGATGGTGCGCATTATCGCCTGCCAGATTATCGATATGCAAGGTAACCAGAGCGTGATTAACAAACCCCTGAAAAAACTCACCTATCAGATCGACTTCAAAGTCACCAACATTGGAACGAACGAACTCAGCATTAAACACGAGCCCGGGACGACCTGAAATATCCAGAACCACGCGCGATAATGCCTCGTCCAGGGGCACATAAGCATGACCATAGCGACGCAGGCCTTTCTTGTCGGCTACGGCCTGAGCAAAGGCTTGTCCGAGTGTGATACCAATATCTTCTACGGTGTGATGCGCGTCGATGTGCAGGTCGCCCTTGGCGGAGATCTCTAAATCGATCAGGCCATGGCGTGCAATTTGATCCAACATGTGCTCAAGAAATGGTAGCCCGGTATCCAGCTTGACCTTGCCTGTGCCATCAAGATTAACCTCGACCGTGATTTTGGTCTCCAAGGTATTGCGTGTTACTTTTGCGCTACGCATTTTTCGCCCTATGCGAGTTGATGATGATTAATCGTATCTTGCAATACTGCCACAAATTTCAGGTTCTCGTCTGCCGTACCTACGGTCACCCTTAAACAATCTACCAGTGCAGGATGTCCACCGTTCAAATTCTTGATTAGCACCCCGTACTGTTTCAATCCCTCAAACACCTGTGTTGCATGTGCCACCCGGAACAGTATAAAGTTAGCATCACTCGGGTAAGCTCGTACGCCATTAATCGCACTCAATGCCGCCAACAATTTGGCGCGCTCCTGCTTGATACAGTCTGCTTGTGCCAGCAGCACATCATGATGTGCCAGCAACTTTGCTGCAACCAATTGCGGCAGTACGCCCACATTATACGGCAAGCGCAGCTTTTCCAGCTGCTCCAACCATACCTTGGCGCCCGCAAGAAACCCCAAGCGCAATCCTGCCATGCCAAGCTTGGAAAAAGTACGCATTACCAGCAAGTTATCATAGTGTGCCAGATGCGGGATAAAACTGTCACGCGCAAAAGCATAATAAGCCTCATCGACCACCACCAACCCCGGCGTTGCCTGAATAATTTGCTGGATTGCAGCAGCATCAAATGAATTACCGGTTGGATTATTGGGATAAGCCAAAAATACCAGCGCAGGTTGTTCTCGTTTGATGGCTTCCAGTGTTGCGGGTAAATCAAGTGAGAAGTCTTCCGCCAAGGGCACGCCAACATATTTCATGCCGGCGAACGCGGCGATCATTTTATACATCACAAATGACGGCTCAATGCTTAACAACACTGCGCCCGGCTTGGCGACGGCCAATGCCAGCAACTGAATAATCTCATCCGAACCGTTACCCAGCAAAATCTCCATGCCCGGCGGTAGGTTTGTTACCTTGGCAATGCTCGCTTTAAGCTGAGAAGCCCCGGCATCGGGATAGCGATTAATTGCGGTATTCGCCACCAGTTGCGCGATCTCGTCGCGTATTTCCTGAGGCAGGGTATAAGGGTTCTCCATCGCATCCAGCTTGATCACGTTGCTGGCTGGTGGAACATGATAGGCGTGCAGCGTCAATATTTCCTGACGAATTAAACGTTCGGGTACAACGGGATAACGAGAAGAAGGCATGACTATAATCGGTTCACTAATGCAAACATTTTACCTTAAAAGATAAGTAGCGCTTTACAAAGTCAAATACAGTTTTAAATGCCACGCGTGGCAGAGGTGCAACTCTGGGCCGTTTTCTGATTTTGTCGTTGCAAGCTATAATTAACGGCAAAGGAGATATTGTATGAGCAGTTATATTGCGTTGACATTGATATGGGTAGCCCTGATTGGTTTTGTAGGGATGCTAATTTATTTACACAAGAAGAAACACTTTCCAAAATGAAATAAGAGCGCTCCGTTTCCGGGCGCTCATTTTTTCAGAAGCTTAGATCACGCTGCGAAATCAGTGGAGCGATCGCTCACCTAGCCACGCGTTTTAGCAGCTTAAATTATTCTGCTTTCACGTACTGCCCTGGCATTGCGCCGCAAATCGGACAGGTTTTTTCAGGTTTGCCCATTTCGATATTTCCACAGATGGGACATAGATAAAACTCTGCAACTAAATCCTTCCCCTGCTTAACCGCCTCTAATGCCATTTTGTAAAGTTTAGCGTGAACCTCTTCAGCCGCGACGGCAAACTCGAACATCTTTTTTGCCTTGTGTCCCTCGGCAATTGCCTGCTTCAACATGGGTGGATACATAGCGCTAAACTCATGTGTCTCACCCTCAATGGCAGCTTGAAGATTATCAGCAGTAGAGCCTACACCCTCAAGTGCTTTTAAGTGTCCCTCAGCGTGAATGCGCTCAGCCTCCGCAGTAAGGCGGAAAAGCTTGGCAATGGAGCCAAAACCATCCTGTTGTGCCTTGCTAGCAAAAGCACGGTACTTCTGATTAGCTTGGCTCTCTCCAGCAAAAGCCTCTTTAAGATTTTCAATGGTCGTTGGCATTAAGCGCCTCCTATATATTTTGGGATAGAAAATGACGAGAATATCGAGTTTTTGTTACAACTTCGGTGGGTTTCAGAGTAGCACAGAAAAAATGCAGCGCCAAACTGCAGGAACCCGCCCAGTTACGATATGAGGCGCATCTCAGCCGGAAAGCGTTTGGCCCGTGAAAAAATACCCCCGAACATAATGGACGGGGGCAAGTATCTTAACTAAAGGGGGAAGTTAAGATGTCACGCTCAGGGAGGAGAAACGTGAAGTAACTTGCGCTACTAACTGCGTAGATATTTAATTCCTTATAAAGTTCCCCAAAGTTTAAAAAATATTTCTGGCGAGTTGTAGAAGGTGTGATTAATCCTTTCCCCCCATTAGAGGAAGGCTGGGATGTATAAATTGAAGCAGATGTGTGTGCGGGAAGCGTTACTTCAAGACGTACTATCTTCAATTTCAATTTGTCTAAGTTTTTCTCGTATAGTAGCCAACTCAGCGTGATAAGACTCTGCATCACCGAAATCGGTAAATCCATTATAGTAAGGATGTGCTTGAAGAACACGTCGTGCGTGCTTAATTGGGCACCAGTATTGTTCTGTGCGAGCAAACACTTCTTTGATGTAAGCCGCTACCCCATTGCCATAAGAGCAGTACGCGCAGTTAATTTTTTCGATTAAATTAAGATAGGCAAGATGAGTGCGGTCAAATATGAGGTAATCACTTCTGCGCACGCAGGCTATACCATAGAGCGGGAAGCAAATGTACTGATATAAACTGACAAACAAATCAATCAGCAAGATAGGCACAATCATTACGTAAATGATCGGAGCTGTGATTACGTTACGGAATTCCGATTTCAGCAAATACTTTAGCAATCCCATCTTGAATCGACGTTGTTGCTCCGCTACTTCATGCTCGAAATGCGCACGTTTGTTTTCAAAATCGGCATGAAACCCGGCGCGCTTGAGCTTGATTTCTTGTTCAATTTCTTCTTCTGCATGACGGATGCGTTCAAGCAGTTCGCTAATTCTTGGGTTCTTCATTTTGGCTTTCACAAAGTTTTGATGCAGAGCTAGTGACGCAATAATCAGGAAGATCGAATCCGATTCGATCACGCCTTTATGCCGGTCAGTGGCATATAAAACTTATCGGGATGCAATCTATACGTTCAAAGTGTCAGACTACCGCATAGTGGCCGTAGGGAAAAGGAGTTATTTGTTGTTTTTAATTCAGATTCATTGGGTCGTGATAGCCGCCCTGTAACTAGACGCTACGTTTTTCTCATGGCCCACCATATTTCAAACCCTAAAAATAAAAATGACCTAAGCCAAAAAGCTTAAGTCATAATCTTCTAATGGTGGCTCGGGGCGGAATCGAACCACCGACACAAGGATTTTCAATCTGACTTATTGCATATTTAACAACATGTTAGAATAAGCATGAACAAAACAATCAACCTGATACGGATAATTTAGTATTCCTGTATTTTCTGATATATGCCCATCTTCTGCCTGCCATTGTCCCGCCATTGCCCCACGCCACGCTATAACCCAAGCGGTGTAATGATCAATGCGCGTATATAGAAATTTCCATCCCCCCTCCTCGAATAATTTTTTGCAATTTTTTCAGAAATCAAACTACTCAACGCACCAATCTGTGCCAGTCGCGCAGGCGTGCGCACGCGAGGGAATAGTCTGAGAGGTCGGCAATTGCGGTTGCAAGCCAATCTATTAGGCTGTACCTTGGCATTTCAAATTTTTCTGCGTGGGGCAGGCATGTCAATTTTCTCAAAACTCTTGGGTGTAATTAACCTAGACCGAAAATCCAAAGTGCAACCTGCAACTCCCAGCCCAGATGCAATAAAGAAAGCTATATTGGATGAAGTTCCAGTGCTTACCAAAAAACTTGATTCTTCTGTGGTAGTGAATGGCGTCAAAGCCGACATTGGAAAAAATGTTGAACTGGGCTTAGAGCGCCAGTTACGCACCCGGCAGTTTGGCATCAAATTTGTACTCACACCCAAAATGCGAGCAATCGTTCACCCCGAAATCATCAAGAATGTATCGCTTATACAAGACCTTCCCTCGCAATATTTTACAGAGGTTGAGGAACTGGTGATGCGGTCGGTCGCAGCAGGTGGTGATTTAAAAACATTGTCTATCGAGTTGCATGAGCGATTCGGTATTACTCGTGATCGTGCGGCATGGATAGCAACAAACCAGAACCGGAAGGTGACGGCTGTGATGCGGCGAGAACGTGCGCTAGAGTGCGGTTTGACTCGGGCGGTTTGGACGCACATGCGGTCGCAGCACCCGCGTCAGAGTCACATTGATGCTAATGGACGTGAGTACGATGTAGCAAAAGGTTGCCTGATCGACGGGGAATATATCCAGCCCGGACAGTTGGACGATTGCCACTGTGCCGCCAATTTAATTTTCCCTTGGTCGTCTGGCAAGAAAGATACTCCACTAGCAATCACCGACAATGCTTCGCCTTCTGTTGTAGCATCAGTGCATAAAGATCACCGTGAGCGACTGGCCGCACAGGGTATGTTGAGGGGGTTGATGGCACATTGGGATGGCTGGCGTTCGATGCAGGGTGATGATGTGACAATGAAACAAAGACAATTTTTTATTCAATACGGCATTGACGTTTTATCCGCTCAAGGTCTGAATAAAACCGATTCAATTGCATTGAGCGCAAAGATAATGGCAACTCTGCGCGAAGCCAATGTTGAATTTACTTTGGATGCGAATGGATGATTGCTTGCCAGCTTGTGCCGTAGGCCGCGATGCTCTTTGCCTCATCTTTCCCGCGATTCCCGAAATGTCCCGAAACGGGGAGTTGTGGGATATTCCCACGATTCCCGCGCCCCCTATAAGGGGCGGGAACGAAACGGGAAAAATAGCGGGAAAATGATTCTGGTTATTTGCACCATATAAACCCCGCTTCATGGCACAACAAGCCTTTACCAATTAGCCCACGGATAGCACTTTGGGCGCGTTCGGTTCGCCTATTTGCGTCACAGACAAGGTGGGTGCGGGTTTGATCTACAGCGGCCTCTAACGTAATGCACGGCCTTCCTTGTGGCAGGGCATCAGGTGCGCCTTCAGGTTTAACACTTCCAACCTTGCTAAATATCTTGCCCAATGCGTCCCATACTGCGCGTTGATTGCCGGACTTTGGCGGCAATACCTTTTTGATACTGCCCGCATTCTCTTCAATCGGATGCACGGTGCAAGATGTTATCGGTTCGCCATCTTCATCTATTCCAAGTTCCACTACATCCAATTTGAAGGGATGCGCTTCGCCGTCCTCGCCGTCCTTGGATTTGGCTATCACCCATTCCCGCTTGTCACCATCACGGCGCACCTCGATAGCGGCATCAAGCGCAGCCAGAAGGCTTGAATGTCCCCGCAATCCTTTGCTGGCATCCTTGCCCGTGTGATGCACCAGCAACACCAGCCCACCCGCCCGCGTTTGCAGCTCCTTGGCTGCGGCGATAATTTGCCCCATAGATTTGCTGTCGTTTTCATCTGCGCCCGGCGCGGCTCGGTTCAGCGTGTCTAGTATTATCACTTTCGCCCCCTGCCTGTTTGCATGGATTGCGAGTGCAAGGTTGTGAATATCATCACTCTTAAGTAAGCTGAACGGCTCCAGTAGATAGCGGATGTTTGGCGAAGTAGTGCCGTGGCGGATGCGAAATGCGGCAACACGGCCAGCAATTCCACCTTCGCCTTCTAACGCGCAATACAGCACATTGCAGGGCTTCACCTTGCAGCCAAACCAGTCATTACCTTTGCCTATCTGTTGCAGCATATCCAGCACCAGAAATGATTTCCCGGAACCGCTCGCACCAAACACGGCGGCAAGTCCAGTTTCCGGTAGCACCTTTTTGATACGCCATTGCTGCGGTGGCAGCTTGTACAGATCATCATCGGATAGCAGCGTATAACGGATTACAGGAACAGGGGCGGCTCCTACAGGTGGCACACCACCAGCGCCGAATATCTGCGCTAGGTTATTACTCGCGCCGCGTCGTGGGTTCACCCAGCCGGCTCCTTGTGCCCTGGCAAACACAGCAGGAAACCCGGTGCGATCACCTGTAAAGGTTTCCCAGCGCGGCAAGTCGTCATCAGGATTATGCTTAGCGGATGTGGCCGACCATTCCGCCCACAGCTTAAATCCATCACCACCTAAACCGCGTAGTGCCTGCCCTACGCTAATCCATGTGGCGCGGTCATCTGCCGGAATTGCTTTTAGTGCAGATTGTAGATCATCAATGATTTCTGGCGTTGCGGTACTGGCCTCATATTCACGCTGTTCATGTACGGGGACAACATTCGGGGGATATACCGCTAGCAAGTTCGGCAGCAGGTCAATGAACTCGCCTTCGACAGGGAATGACTCATACTCCACGCCTTCCACACTGCCAAAGTAGAATGATTGTGAGAGTCCGAACGATTCCGGGGCGAGGATGCCACCTAACGCACCGTTAAGCCGTGCAACCATCTCTCGCCGTTCATTGGGTTGATGTTCGGCTGAAAGTGGGCACAACACGCGCCAGCGGGGTTTCTTGGCGGTGTGTGATGGGGTGGTATAGATAAGTGCCTTGATGCCTTCGCATTCCAGCAGCATCTTAACTACATCAGGGGATATGTCGCCAGCATCGTAATCACCTTCAATGCCTGATACGGAAAGCACATTTGCATCATGCCGAAGTGCGCCACGCGCGGTGCGCTGTTCGCCAAACGTGGCAAGCTTAATCAGCGGGCAAGCCTGTTTGGATGAATAGACTTGCGGGTTTTTGCAGCGGGCGACAAACGCCTCCCACGGTTCATCTGATGTGTTGGCGGTTGCAGCGTTGACGGTAGGGAAGGTTGTTATTCGCATGTGAAGAACCTCGCTCCGCCTTGCACCAGCATGCAATGCCCCCCTCCGTCATCATAGCCGCGAAAGCACATACAATCGAACCTCCAGCACGTTGGGGCATTGTCGCTAGAAGTCACGCGGAACGGGCAAAGCAAGCGACTCTCTATTAGATATTTTGCCCGGTTCGATTCAGGTAAGGGAGGGGTGTTCAATTTGCACCACCTTCCACACCAGACAGCCACCCGGCATACTTGTCCACGTCAATTAGTACCTTGCGCCCACGGCGAATAATTGCGCCCGTCTTGGCTAATCCGTTGCCATCAATCTTGTAGCCTCTGCTGTCGTAACGGTCAGCAGCTTTGAAAATGTGGCCGTGAATTGCGGCAACGGTCAGCCCCGCAGCGGGGAAAAAGCTCGGTAAATTTTTGACAGTTGAAAGTGTTGGAATTGCGT